>Ga0247841_10010095_pt1 | contig 12970 bp, 22 predicted proteins | sample LaCruzMarch2015__2_FD_192410 | JGI IMG/M metagenome (GOLD analysis project Ga0247841, IMG submission 192410) | Freshwater microbial communities from meromictic Lake La Cruz, Castile-La Mancha, Spain - LaCruzMarch2015_18m | ecosystem: Environmental > Aquatic > Freshwater > Lake | place: Spain... | reverse complement strand
GCCTTTTTCCATTAGAGTTACAGATGACACTGTTTCGCCAGCCTTAAAGTTTTTGGAGATGTCATCAAGTGTAATAACAATTTTATCGGCTTTTAAGCTTTTAAAACCTTTAAGCTTGTGCAAGCGCATGGCTAAAGGTGTTTGGCCACCTTCAAATTTCCGAGGGATATTGTGACCAGCTCGTGAGTTTTGACCTTTGGTTCCGCGACCAGCAGTTTTACCACCACCAGCAGAAATGCCGCGGCCTACTCGCTTGCGGTTTACTGTGCTCAAATCTTTTTTTAATTCGTGTAGTTTCATAATAATCTTTATTTCTTATCAGCTTTTACATCTTTTGATTTAGCAACTTTTTTTGGCTTTTCTTCTAATTCCTCAACAGCTGGTGCGACTTCTTGAGCCACAGGCCCATCAGCCTTTGGCTGAGGAGTGATTTCAGGAACAACTTCAGCAACTACTTCAGCGATATCAGCAACCGGAGCGACAACAGGTGCATGTTTTTCATATCGTTTTTTAACGATTTCAACTTTGTCAGGGTCGAAATTTGAAAGTGCCAAGAAAACGGTTTTTACATTATTAACTTTGTTTGATGTACCAATAGTTTTTGAAAGTAGGTTTTTAATGCCAGCAAGCTCAGCAATAACCCGAACAACACCACCAGCAACAACAGAAGTGCCTTGAGCCGCTGGCTTTAGAAAAACGCGAGCGCTACCAAGTGTTTGGTTGACTTCATATGGAATAGTGTCATTTACAACAGGAACGATAATCATTTTTTTCTTGGCAGAAGCAACGGCTTTTTTAACTGCTACAGCAATTTCATTGCCTTTAGCAATGCCATAACCAATTTTTCCTTTTTTATCACCAATAACAATGAGAACACGGAAACGAATTCTGCGACCACCTTTAACCACACGCGAAACACGTGAAATTTCAACTACCCGCTCTTCAAATTCTGAAGCTTGGTCCCGACTGTCTCTTTTGTCTCTTCTTGGTTTGTCCATATTATTCCTTAGAATTTAAGTCCGGCTTTTCGGGCGGCCTCGGCTAATGCTGCAACCCGTCCGTGATAGCGGTATCCGCGTCGGTCAAATACAATCTCTAAAACTTTTTTCTCTTTGGCTTTTGCGGCAATATCAGTTCCAACAAGTTCGGCGGCTTTGGTTTTATTCTTTTCCCCAGCTTTTAAGCTAGATGATGCCGCAATAACTTTGCCTGAATTATCAATAAGTGAGGCATAGATTTCCTTATTCGATCGGAAAATAACCATGCGTGGTCGCAGGGAGTTAGCTGTAATTTTATTGGTTATTCGATTTTTTCTCTGAATATTTAATGCCATGTTATTTCCTTATTTTGCGGTTGCCTGAGCGGCTTTTCCGGCTTTCTTTCTAATAATTTCTTCGTGATATTTAATACCTTTGCCTTTATAAACCTCAGGTTTCTTTGTATCGCGTAATTTGGCGGCAAAAGATCCAACTGCTTCCTTACTGGAGCCTTCGACATTGATGGCATTCTTAACAACGGTAACGGTGATTCCTTCTGGAATATCCAATATAACTGGGTGAGAATATCCCAAACGCATTGTCATTTTATTACCTTCTACAACGATGGTAAAACCAACGCCTTTGAAATCAAGTCTGCGAACAAAACCTTCTGAAAGTCCGGTGATAATATTGCCAACAACTCTAGTGGTGGTACCGTGAAGTGATCTTTGAGTTTTGCTGTTATCGCGGCGGGAAACCTTGACTTCACCATTTTCCGCTTTTACAGTTATGCCTTCGGTCAAAGTAAAATCGCTTGTGCCTTTTGGCCCAGTTACTGTCACCTTAGCACCACTATTAACAACCGTTACGCCTTCGGGAATGATGATAATTTTATTTCCTACTCGTGACATATTACCAAACCTCACAGATTAATTCACCGCCGACACCTATCTTTTTAGCTTGTGCACCTGTTAACACTCCCTTTGGAGTGGAAACAATGACAAAACCAAGTCCAGAAAGCGGAGCTTTGATATCTTTGGCTTTAACAAAAACACGACGTCCCGGTTTAGAAATTCGCTTCAGGTGTGGCAAAATATTGCTGCGTTTGACTGTAACTTTGATCATTTTTTTGAATTCAATTTCTTCAATTTCAAAATCGGCAATAATTTGTTTCAGTTTCAAAAGCTCCAAAACAGCTAGTTTTAATTTGGAATGCGGAACTAATGCCTGCTCGTTACCGGCAGCCATGTTATTTCGAATTGTTGTTAGCATATCAGCTATTGGATCCATATTTTTTCCTTTACCCTGTTAAATCCTCGTACGAGGGCCCTTTGGGCATTTAACTGGGTTTACCAGCTTGATTTTGTTACACCAGGAAGCTCGCCTCGGCCTGCAATTTCTCGCAAGCAGATTCGGCATACTTGGAATTTTCTATAATATCCGCGTCTACGACCACAAACACGGCAACGTCTTACTATTCGTGTTGAAAATTTTGGTTTTCTATTTGCTTTTACAACTAATGCTTCTCTAGCCATTTTGTTCTCCAGTCTTTACTTGTGGGGCTGCTTTTTTGTTAAAAGGAAAGCCAAAAAGTTCCAACAATCTTTTTCCTTCTGCTTGACCCTCAGCAGTTGTGGAAATATTTACTTGTAAGCAGATTGAATTTTTAACTTGATCAAATTTGATTTCTGGGAAAATAATGTGTTCGCGAATTCCGAGTGAAAAATTGCCACATTTGTCAAAGCTTTTGTCTGCTACACCGCGGAAATCTCGAATTCTAGGAAGGGCTACAGTGGTTAATCTTTCAATAAAATCAAACATTCTATCACCGCGAAGAGTAACAGAAATTCCGACAATTTGACCTTCACGAAGTTTGAAACCAGAGATTGATTTACGAGATTTGTTGATTCTTGGTTTTTGTCCGGTAATTTGCTCCATAGCTGAGATTGCGTTCTTAAGAATTTCTTCGGAATCCTTGGCCTCACCAAGCCCCATGTTAACACTGACTTTGATGATTTTTGGGATTTGAAAATCGTTCTTATATCCGAATTCTTCTCTAAGGGTTTTTTTCATTTCGCCGTTGTATTGTTTTCTTAAGTTTGTCATATTAATTCTTTTCAACCTCTAAGCTACCGCGGCACTTTTTGCAAATACGAATTTTTTTGTCGCCGGAAACCGAATAACCGATTTTAGTAATTTTTGAACAGCTAGGGCAAACAATTGCAACATTGCTAGCTTGGATTTTGGCATTAACTTCAATAATTCCACCTTTTGGAGCTTTTCTCGTGGGCTTAACACTCTTTTTATAAACAGCAACACCAGTTACAACGACTTTGTCGTCTGCTGGAAAAACACGTTCAACTACGCCGGTTTTACCACGGTCTTTTCCTGCTATTACTGATACGTTGTCGTTTTTCTTGATTTTCATTAGACTACCTCTGGTGCTAGAGAAATTATTTTCATAAAACCATCTCGAAGCTCGCGTGGAATTGGACCAAATACGCGGGTTCCACGTGGATTTCCATCTTTATCAACTATTACAACAGCATTTTCAGAGAATTTGATCGTAGAGCCATCTGGGCGACCGTATGGTGCGGCTTGTCTGACAATAACTGCTCGAACAATCTCTTTTTTCTTGACGCCAGCACGTGGAGTTGCCGATTTGACCGAAGCAGAAATGACTTGACCAATATGCGCTTTATCACGGCTGGAATTAAAAAGCGTAGTGATACACTCAACAATTTTGCCACCGCTGTTGTCAGCTACTATTAATCTTGTGCCTGGCTGAATCATTTTTCACCTACTTTAATAACTTTGAATGTTACTTCTTTAGAGATTGGTCTGGTTTCTGTAATTGTAACTGTGTCACCGATTGCAACATTTTCAAATTCGTTGTGGGCTTTAATCTTTGTATTGACTGTAAAACTCTTACCATAAAGACGATGGGTCTTCGATCGCTCGACATCAACAACTACTGTTTTGTTCATTGCAATTGAAACAACTGCTCCGGTAAGTGTTTTTCCTGATTTTGCTTTTTCATTAGTCATTAATTTCCTTTCGCATTGTGGCAATAGTATTGATTCGAGCAATATCGCGCTTCATTTGCTTAATCTTGTGAATTCCCTTAGTTTTGTGATTGGCAATATCAACGCGCAAAGCAAGAACATGGGCAACTAAAACTCCACGCTCTTTCTCAAGATCAGCTGGTTTCATGTTTTTTAGTTTTTCAATTCTTTCTTTGCTCATTGGTGTTCCTTATTCTTTAACCAAGAATTTTGTTTTGACACTAAGTTTATATGCCGCCAAACGCATAGCCTCTTTAGCAACTTCCGGTGCGACGCCATCCATTTCGAATAGAATGGTTCCAGGTTTAACTGTTGCTACAAAGTGATCAACGGCGCCTTTACCTGAACCCATTGGGGTTTCAGCTGATGTAAGTGTAACTGGCTTGTCAGGAAAGATGCGAATCCAAATTTGTCCACCGCGCTTAATGTAACGGGTCATAGCGCGACGTGCTGCCTCGATTTGACGAGCTGAAATCCAACCGCGCTCCAAAGTTTGAATGGCATATGAACCAAAGTTAATTTCAAAACCTCGCGTGGCATTGCCAGGTAGTTTTCCCCGATGTTGTTTGCGATGTTTCATTTTCTTTGGAAGCAGCATGATAATCCTTTAATTATTTCGACTCGTAGCCTGTGTGCATATCGAATTTCTGTGTATCACCTTTATAAATCCAAACTTTAATGCCAATGACACCAAAAGTTGTTTGAGCTGGCACATAGGCATAATCGATTTGGCTTTTTAGGGTTGAAAGTGGAACAAGCCCAGAAATTGCTTTTTCACTTCGGGCAATTTCAGCACCATTCAAACGGCCGGAAATCTGAACTTTGATGCCTTTGACGTTGGACTGGCCAGCTTTTTCGATTGCTTGTTTCATTGCTCGTCTGTATGGCATTCGTTTTTCAAGCTGATTTGCGATATTTTGAGCGACAACATTGGCGTCGGCGTCTGGATTTCTGATTTCTTCGATGTTAATTTTGACTTTGCTACCGCGAAGCAATTTTTCAATACCTTCTTTAATTTTGCTGGCACCAGCTCCGCCTTTACCGATAATAACACCAGGACGGGCGGTTTTAATGGCGACAGTAATTTTATTGGCATCTCGATCAATTTCAACGCGGGAAATGGCGGCAGATTTGTACTCAGTCATAATATATTTTCGGATTGCCAAATCCTCATGCAGCATTTCAGCATATTTTGCACCACCAAACCATCGGGACTTCCAGGTCTCGTTAATTTTTATTCTCCAACTTGTTGGATTAACTTTTTGTCCCATTGGATTCCTTAATATCTTTATTTTCAGCCACTGGCTGATCGGCTTTTAGCCGAGATCTAATATTTTTACTTTCAGCCATAGGCTGATCGGCCTTTGGCCGAAACTTTTTAATCTTTGCAGTTTTTGGCGCATCTGAAAGTGTCAATGTCATGTGGCTTTGTCTTTTAACAATTGGGGCCATTCTACCTTTAGAAACAGGCGTACCGCGTTTTAATCTTGGACCGTCGCCGCAAGCTATAGCTGCTACATAAAATGACTCTGATGCCAATTCTCCGCTTTTTACTACTGACATGGCATTATCAATTAAATTTATGATCATATTCGCGCCCTTATTTGGCTGAAATTGTAACTTAGCTCGGGCTTCTGTAGCGTTCATTCCACGAACAAAGTTAACAACCGGCCGAAGTTTTCGGGGAGAAATTCGCAGATATTTACTTTTGACTTTGATTTCCATAATTATTTATTATTTTGATGCTGATGCTTGATCCTTAGCCATTTTTCCTCCATGTCGGCGAAATTTTCTTGTTGGAGAGAATTCACCAAGTTTGTGGCCAATCATATCTTCAACAATCAAAACCGGTGTGTGCTCTTTGCCATTGTGGACGCCAATTGTTGCACCAACCATCTCAGGTGAAATTGTGCAGGCACGGGTCCAAGTTTTAACAATTACACGACCAGAAGCCTTTTTCGATTCAACAACTTTTTTCAAAAGGCGTTCATCAATGTATGGACCTTTTTTAAGTGATCGCGACATTATTTGCTCCTGCGTTTAATTATCATCGACTTTGATTTCTTTTTCTTATTGCGGGTTCTGTAACCCAAGGCTGGCATACCCCAAGGTGTTTTTGGATGTGTTAAACCAATTGAGGTATTTCCTTCACCACCCCCATGTGGATGATCGCAAGGATTTTTGGCTTTACCACGAACAGTTGGACGAATTCCCATGTGTCGTGTTCGACCAGCTTTGCCGACAGAAACGTTCATTGAGTCTGAATTTCCGACAGTTCCGATTGACCCAAAACAAAGTGATGAAATTCGGCGAACTTCAGATGATGGAAGTTTGATTTGAGCTATGTCACCATCGATGGAAAGTAGTGTGGCTGAATTTCCGGCGCTGCGACAGAGTTTTCCACCCTGGCCAGGGAGCAGTTCAATGTTGTGAACAGCAGTTCCGACTGGGATGTTTTTTAAAATCATTCGATTGCCAGGTTTTACGGCAGTTAATTCCTTATTTTCGATTTTACCACCAACAACAGCCTTTTCTGGGGCCAGAATATAATCCTGCGAACCGTTGCTGTATTCGATAAGTGCAATATTGGCTGAGCGGTTTGGATCATATTCAATTGCGACAATTTTGGCAGATTCTTCTAGAATTGTGCCAAAATTAACAATTCGATAGAATCGCTTTGAACCGCCACCACGGTGGGCCACAGTGATTCTACCAGTGTTATTTCTACCTGCTTTTTTGGTTAAGATTGCTCGCAACGACTTTGGACCAGCAACTTTTGAAAGTCCAGAAAAATCAGAGTAGCTTGTGCTACGTCGTCCGTTTCCTACAGGTTTGACTTTTCTAACTGCCATTATTTCTTCTCCGCTTCGATTTCAGTTTTTTCGACTTTTTCTTTTTCGGTCTTAACTTTTGCTTTTTTATCTTCTTCCTTGGCCTCTTCCTCGAAAATAGCAATTTTTTGGCCTTTTTTAACTTTTACTAAAGCCTTTTTGATGTCAGAACGCTTGCCAAGTTTTCGTCCAGCTCTTTTAATTTTACCAGGAATATTTATAATTCTGACCTCTTCGACATCGACTTTATACATTTCGTGTACTTGAGTTGCAACAATTTTTTTGTTTGCGGCAGCTGTGACTAAAAATACATAAACTCCGGTGCCGGCAAGAGCAAAGCTTTTTTCAGAAATTACTGGTCTTTTTATGACTAAATTATTCACTTACAACCTCTTTTACTACTTTTTTAGGGGCAAAATGCTCGGACAACTCAGCAAGTGATTCCTTGGAAAACAGAATACTATCAGCAGAAATAACAGAAATGATGTCAATCGTATTTGCTACTGCTAAGGTTACAATAGGAATATTTCTGAATGATTTCTTGGCATTCTCATCTGCTGCTGGAACAAAAACCATGACTTTGCCAGCCAATGGAAGTTTTTCCAGGGCGTTTGCGGCATCAGCGGTTTTTGGCGCGCTAAACTTCAAATCAGAGATACCAATGGCCTTTTTAGCAGACACTTTTGCATAAATTGCAGCCAAAAGCGCAGCGCGTTTCTCTTTTTTGTTTAGCTTAATTGTGTAATTGCGATCGTTGGTTGGGCCAAATGTTACACCACCACCACTCCATATTGGTGAGCGAGATGATCCTACTCGTGCGCGACCTGTGCCTTTTTGTTTCCATGGTTTTTTGCCACCACCAGAAACTTCACTTCGATCTTTAGTTTGAGCGTTATTTGATCGCATATTGGCACGAATCATTCGGACATATTCCAACAATCTAGCGTCCGAAACCTCGGAGACTAAATTCTTGGAATATTCTACCGGCGCATCAGTTTCGCCATTTTTTTTGTAAAATTCAATTTTCATATTAGCCTATAATTCTTACTTCTGAACCGGTTGCGCCTGGAACTGGACCAGCGATCAGAATAATGTTGTTTTTTGCATCAACGTCAACAATCTGAAGGTTTTTGACTGTAACTCGCTCGGCGCCCATGTGACCTGGCATTCTCTGACCCTTGATAACTCTTTGTGGATATCCGGCACCGATTGAACCAACTCGGCGTTGCTGGTTGGAACCGTGGGTTTTTGGACCTTGAACAAAGTGATATCGTTTGATTGTTCCAGCAAAACCTTTTCCTTTGCTGGTGCCAATAACGGTAATGATGTCGCCAGCAGCAAAAGCTTCAACAGTAATTTTATCCCCTATTTTGGCCTCAACTTCGCCATCTTTTACTCGAAATTCAGAATATTTGGTCTTTTTTCTATTTTGGGTTTTGACTTTGATTGCGTCGTAACCAACCACATCAGCTGATTTGATTTCAGAAACCTCGCATGGCTTTGCTTCCACAGCGGTAACAGCGCGAACCAAACCTTCGTCAGTGAAGATTCGAGTCATCTTTAATTTTTTGCCAATTAAGATTTTCACAAGATAACCTTTTTAAAAAAGAAATTAACCAGGAACCTGCCGCCGTAGCGACTGTTATCCTAGGTTTCAATTGATTTTTTACCCCTAGTCACTAGCCACCAAATGGGTGGCCAGCAGACCATAGGTAACTTATCACATTTTGATCTCAATGTCCACACCTGCGGGCAAATCGAGTGACATCAGCGAATCAATTGTTTTTGATGTCGGATTGATGACATCAATTAATCGTTTGTGTACTCGCATTTCGAACTGTTCTCGGCTATTTTTGAAAACATTTGGTGACTTAATAACAGTCAGCTTTGATGTTTCCGTAGGTAGCGGGATTGGGCCAATAACTTTGGCGCCAGTACGGTTTGCAGTTTCGATAATCTCAGCGGCCGATTTATCGATGATTCGATAATCATAGGCCTTGAGCTTGATGCGAATTTTCTGTTTAATTGTTTCTTTTGCAGCTGGGACCATTTCTATGTAATACCTTATTTAACAATCTTTGTAACAACACCAGCACCAACAGTCTTTCCACCTTCGCGAATAGCGAATCGTAGATTTTCTTCAAGTGCGATTGGAACGATAAGCTTAACAACGATTTTGACTTCATCACCAGGCATAACCATCTCACCTTCAAATTCAACTTCACCTGTAACATCGGTTGTACCAATGTAGAATTGTGGTTTGTATCCTTTGGTAAATGGAGTATGTCGGCCACCCTCTTCTTTGGTCAAAACGTAGATTGTAGCTTCGAATTCAGTATGTGGTGTAACTGATCCTGGCTTGGCCAATACTTGACCGCGCTCGATATCTTCACGCTCAACACCTCGAAGCAAAACTCCAACGTTATCTCCTGCTTGGCCTTGATCAAGCATTTTTCTAAACATTTCGACACCGGTAACAACGGTTTTTGATGTCTTTTTGATACCAACGATTTCAACTTCGTCGTTAACTTTAACAATACCGCGGGTGATTCTACCAGTAGCAACAGTTCCGCGACCCTTGATTGAGAAAACGTCTTCAATAGGCATCATGAACGGTTTGTCGATATCGCGGGTTGGTTCTGGAATCCAAGCATCAATAGCATCCATCAGTTCGTGAATTGATTTTTCACCGTCTGCATCGCCGTTTAGAGCTTTAAGAGCGGAACCACGAATGATTGGAGTGTTGTCACCGTCAAATTCATATTTGGTTAGAAGTTCGCGAATTTCCATTTCAACAAGGTCGATTAGTTCTGCGTCATCAACCATGTCAACTTTATTTAAGAAAACAACAATTTTTGGCACACCAACCTGTTTTGCCAAAAGAATGTGTTCTCTGGTTTGTGGCATTGGACCATCTGCGGCGGAAACTACAAGAATAGCACCGTCCATTTGTGCGGCACCAGTAATCATGTTTTTAACATAGTCAGCATGACCCGGGCAGTCAACATGAGCATAGTGTCGTTTGTCTGTTTCGTACTCTTGATGAGAAGTTGCAATGGTAATACCACGCTCTTTCTCTTCTGGAGCATTGTCAATTTCATCAAATTTTCTGGCAGTGGCATGGCCATCTTTTGCCAAAACAGTAGTAATAGCCGCGGTCAAAGTAGTTTTGCCGTGGTCAACGTGTCCGATTGTGCCAACATTTACATGAGGCTTGTTTCTTTCAAATTTTTCTGCAGCCATTTTTTCTCCTTAAAGACGCTATTTTTTCCAATTTTTTAAACTTTAACTTAATGCTAACCTAAAATTTCTAAAAAGTCAACAAATTTTGTGCTCACTTCTTACCTTCAATAATTTGTTGTGCAATATTGCCAGGAACTTCGGAATAATGATCGAATTCCATGGTGTAATTTCCACGACCTTGAGTCATTGACCGAAGCGATGTAGCATAACCAAACATCGATGATAGCGGGACTTTGGAATCAATAATTTTTGCTCCAGCTCGGTCGACCATTTCCTCGATTTGACCACGCTTGGAGTTAAGGTCACCGACAACATCTCCGGTATATTCTTCAGGAATAGTTACTTCGACTTTCATAATCGGCTCGAGAATGATTGGATCGGCTTTCTTAAAACCTTCTTGGAAAGCGTATGAGCCAGCAATTTTAAAGGCCATTTCCGAAGAGTCAACGTCGTGGAAAGTTCCATCGTAGAGTGTAACCTTAGTATCAACAACTGGATAACCAGCAATAACACCTTTGCCCATTGCTTCCTTAACACCAGCTTCAACAGGACCAATAAATTCTTTAGGAATTGCGCCACCAACAATTTTGTTGACAAATTCAAAGCCTGCTCCCTGCTCATTCGGTTCAATTTTCAGGTAGACATGACCATATTGGCCACGACCACCAGATTGGCGAACGTATTTCCCTTCTTGCTCAACTGATTTACGGATTGCTTCCTTGTAGGCGACTTGTGGGTTTCCAATATTAGCTTCAACATTGAATTCACGTTTCATACGGTCAACGATAATCTCCAGGTGAAGCTCGCCCATGCCCTCAATAATAGTTTGGCCAGAATCAAGATCCGTGTGAACACGGAAGGTTGGGTCCTCCTCAGAAAGCCTCTGCAAAGCAATACCCATTTTTTCTTGGTCTGCTTTAGTTTTTGGCTCAATTGCGATAGAAATAACTGGTTCAGGGAATGTTATTTGTTCGAGAATAAACTTTTGTCCAATATCACAGAGTGTATCGCCAGTAATTGTAGCTTTGAGACCAATAGCAGCAGCGATTTCACCGGAGTAAACTTCGGAAACATCTTCGCGATGGTTGGCATGCATTCGAAGAATTCGGCCGATTCTTTCCTTTTCACCAGAACGGGTATTAATTACATAACTGCCAGCAGTCAACTTTCCGGAATAAACGCGGAAGAAAGTTAACTTGCCGACAAATGGATCTGTGGCAATTTTGAACGCCAATCCAACAAATGGACCATCGTCATCAATTTTAATCTCAACTTCCTCTTCTGAGCCCAAAACCTTTGCTTTTAGTGCTGGAACGTCCATTGGGGAAGGTAAATAATCAACAACAGCATCAAGTAGTGGTTGTACTCCCTTATTCTTTAGCGCAGTACCAGCAAAAACAGGATAAATTTCACCTTTTATTGTTGCCGCTCGAACAGCAGCTTTTAGTTCAGCCACAGTAGGCTCTATGCCACCAAGATATTTTTCTAATAGCGCATCATCGGTTTCAACAATTTTTTCAATCATATCTGCGCGCCACTTTTCGGCGTCAGCTTTCATGTCTTCTGGGATTTCCTGAGTTTCATATGTTTTGCCCAGGTCGTCTGAAGTGTAGATATAAGCTTTTTGTTCCATTAGGTCAACAACACCACGCAAATCGCTTTCTTTACCGACTGGCAGTTGCATAGCGACAGCATTGGCCTTTAGGCGATCGATAATTGAGTTAAAACTCATGTAAAAATCGCCAGCGATAGCATCGAGCTTATTAACAAAGCAAATGCGAGGAACGTTGTATTTGTCGGCTTGACGCCAAACTGTTTCAGATTGTGGCTCAACACCATTTTTGCCATCAAAAACTACAACTGCACCGTCGAGAACACGCATTGAACGCTCTACTTCAACAGTAAAGTCAACGTGACCCGGAGTATCTATAATGTTAATACGGTTGTCGTTCCAAAAACAGGTGGTTGCGGCTGAGGTGATAGTAATGCCGCGCTCTTTTTCTTGTTCCATCCAGTCCATTTCGGCGGCGCCTTCATGGACTTCACCAATTTTGTGTTTTTTGCCAGTATAATAAAGAATACGCTCTGTGACGGTAGTTTTTCCGGCATCAATGTGAGCGGCAATACCAATGTTTCTAGTTTGTTCGAGTGAATAATCCCGGGGCATATTCTCCTTACCTTTTTTAGTTTTGACGAAAACAAAAAACTCCCTCCTTAGCACTTACATTTATATCATATATATTCAACGCTTGTCAAACTCTTTGACTAGGATTCAAACAAGCACTTTTTCTATTGACTTTAGGTAAAATAAGTAGCATAGTTACCATATCCTTGAAAGGGGGCGATTGAGATGGGGAAGCAGGTACTGGTCATAGCCAACTCCCGACACGTCCAGGCAACTTGCAGTATGCACCTGGGGCGAATGGGGCATGAAGTACATGTGGCTTTCAACGGCATGGAGGCCAAGATGCTTCACCGCTCTTGGTTCGACATGATCATCATGGAACATAACCTGCCACGAATGACCAGCATCGAACTACTGGGGCATTTCCATGAACGAATACCCGTTATTGTCTTAGCAGAATCCAACGTTGACTACAGCGCCCACCAGCAAGTGAAGCACGTACTGGCGAAGCCTTTCCGACCCGAGGTCCTCGTGGCCCTTGTGACTGAACTCCTCCTGTTGTGATCCCGGTTGTCCGGGATCGTTTTTTTTGTTAAAAAATCGGGCATAATAGCTAAATCTAGGTGATGAAAGTGGTAAATTATGCTATGCTGGAGCTACAAATTGATCAATAATTTACAAAGGATTGTAGAAATGAACAAAAAAAGTGTAGATTTTGTGGTTCCAACA
>Ga0247841_10010094_pt1 | contig 12970 bp, 5 predicted proteins | sample LaCruzMarch2015__2_FD_192410 | JGI IMG/M metagenome (GOLD analysis project Ga0247841, IMG submission 192410) | Freshwater microbial communities from meromictic Lake La Cruz, Castile-La Mancha, Spain - LaCruzMarch2015_18m | ecosystem: Environmental > Aquatic > Freshwater > Lake | place: Spain... | reverse complement strand
CGGATAGATATTGCCGTTGTATAAATGAGACGTACGATTTTGAAGATTAAACGGTTTGTTATTCTCATCCAACTCTTTCGACTGGTTTGCAGCATTTGCCTCTGCACTCATCCACGCTTCAATGCGTGTACCCCCAAAAGCTGTATAAACCATTCCCACCGGAACCTTCAATTTTTGTTGTAGTTGTTTGGCAAACATATACGCGAGCGCACTGAAATTGGCAACGGTTGTGGAACTTGCTATCTGCCATTTCCCGCTGCAAGTATCGACTAAAACGGGCGACGGATTGCTTTTTTCGATAAAAAAACGGATATTGTCATTGTCGGCATCTGCCAAAAAATCGTTACTGCCATTGATGGGTTGGTCGGGATAACCCTTCATTATCATGCCCATGTTGGACTGACCTGAACACAGCCAAACTTCGCCTAACAGTATATTACGAAATGTAATGATTTCGGATTTTGAACTTACTGCAACGGTGTATGGACCACCTGCATCCGTAGTTTGCAGGCTTAAATTCCATTTACCATCGTTGCCACACACGGTTGCTGTTTTGGTATTATTCCATTCAGTATAAACGCTGATTTTATCACCGACATTTCCACTGCCCCAAAACATCACCGTAGCATTGCGCTGCAACACCATATTGTCCGAAATTAACGCAGAACAAGTGATTTTGGCATTACAAAATGATATAGGAAGGACTATTAAAGCCAATATTAGTAATGCTTTAGCAATTTTCATAATGTAGTTATTTGAAAATGATTTCTTTACAGTTCGGTACAAAAAACTGTTGAAATAACTCCATAGATTAAGGAATACAGTAATGCACCCATAATCTATGGTTTAATATTTGGAAAGGACTATTTGATTTTTTATCAATAAACAATTAGCTTTTGAGTTCGAACGCCTTCGGTGGTATTCATCTTTACAACATATACGCCAGCGTTATTTAAGTGCATGGTTGATTTGTTTGTGTCTTGCACTTTCACCAGATTACCAGTTAGTGTATAAACTTCAATCCTACCTAAAACTACATCAAACTGAAGTTCTCTGCCCTTTTGGGTTACAAAGTTAGTTTGTGACAATGAATTAATTCCTGTATTCAAGTCGAAATTAGCCACCAACGTGCGAGCTCCGGAAACTGTAAAATTATAAGACGCATTTATAGAGACTTCAGTACCATTAACAGTCCAGTTTATAAAACGATAACCTCCGTTTGGTGTTGCAACTACAGTTGCAACTTCGCCTAACAAATATGAATCCAAAACCTGAGAAACAGTTCCGCCGGTTCCTGCGGAAATAGCAACAGGAATAGTTATATTAGCAGAAGAAGCTGTCACATCGTTACTCAAATAAATATCGTCGATAAAACAGTTAGACTCTACACCTGTATTTGAAGGTGATGTAAAGTTTGGCTTGATGTAGAATCCAAAAAATGTTTTATCTGATGTGTAAGCAGCGTTCTTCAAATCAAACACATAATCGACCCACGGACCTGAAGCTGAAACAGTAGAAACAACAGGTGTTTCGGCAGCTGCTAATTGTGCAAGTGTTATATCATTTCTTTTGATGAAAGTCAATGCGAGTTTGCCATTATCAGCATCACGATACATTTTTATATGTAAGTATTGATAAGGTGCATTTGGTCCCACTTCTAATCTTTCAAATGAATTTGTGAACCCGGCATAGGAAACACTTCCTGCTGGAATATTCGCTTTCGCACAATTGGTTGAAGTGTTTATTCCATCTATTACGGTATTTGTATAAGGAATTGTCAATGCTGCTGTACTCTGATTTATCCAGCCCATTGCATTACCATTTTCAAAATCATCAATTACCTGCACTGAGCTATTTGAATGTTTGCGGGTCAAAGCCGTAATAGTTGCCGTTGTCGAATTGATAGTGCCATTTATCACTGCCACAACTTTATAAGTATAAGAGCTGTTGGCTAATAAACCGGTAGCTGAATAGGCCAATGTAGCCGTTTGTGGAGATAAAGTGGCTGTTACGCCTGTGGCAAGAACGACATCACTACCATCCAAAACATTATAAGTCAGCGTTCCGTTATAACCTATTGGGTTCGTAACTAAAACATCGATTGTGTTGGCAGTGCGTGCATAAGTAACCGTTGGTGTAAGAGTAGTGATACTCTTGAAGCTGGCAGAAATAGTACAATCGGCTGTAGGTGTAAATGTCCAGGGACTTGTGGTAGATGGTGAAGGTGCTGAACCAGCACTTACCAACCATGTACTGAAAGCATATCCTGCATTAGGTGTAGCAGTTAGTGTAACAGAATTTCCTGAAGCCACAGATGCTGCTCCAGCAACACTTCCGTTTCCATCATTGGCAGTTTGAACGTTGTATTGAACTGTAAAGTTCGCAACTAATGTACGTGCTCTTGTAACAGAAAATGTATATGAGGCATTGGTAGAAACAACAACCCCATTCTCAGTCCAGTTTGCAAATATACTGCTTCCTGTAGCTGTTGCCACTAATGTGGTCGAAGCGCCTGAAGCGAAACTACCTGTACCTGATGAAACTGAACCTCCTAAAGTGGCTGAAGCTGCAATAGCAAGGCTTGAGTTGTATTCATACGCACCAGCATCTGTATTCCCAGAACGAGGATTTCCTAATACATCGTTTGCTATTGGACTTAACATGTAATTTGTGCTTACAAAATCTTTGGCAACACTTGTTGATCCAATCAATAAAACAGGTGTCGCATCAGAAGATAAGGCACTGGCGTCAAGTGTTGGGAAGGCCAAGTCGGCTATTACTGCATCTAATTTATTACTTGCATCTGTCACCCAAGTACCGCCACTTATTATTCCAAAAATACTGTTGGTTACACCACCATTTGTTAGTTTAGTTTGAGAAGCAGCCGCAATTCCAACTTGTGATATGTTTGTAGCTGACCCACTATTCCCCATTACAATGGAGTTATTCATGGCTAATGTTACCGAATAAGCTCCGTTCTCAAAACAAACACCATCGGCTCCAGCTGCACCATTGGTTGTATTACCAACAACAGTACAATGATTCAATGTTATAGAGTGAGTAGGTATTGCAGTTTGTCCACTACCCGCCATTCTGAAATCAATACCACCCCCAAATTTTGCGGCAACAGAGCAACTATTTTTATAAATGGTAGTATTTTCAAGCATTAATGTATGTGCTACTGGTGTAGCGCCATTAGTTCCACAAAGCACCATAATACCACCGCCATTTGACACACAGTTATTGAAAGAAATGGTACTATTTTTTATCGTAGCATTTACAGGATTTACAGTACCTGGTATAATATAAATACCACCACCATTTCCACCAGAACCTGTCATGGTATTGCCTGTTATATTACAACCGGTAATAGCCAGTGATACTGCACCCGAAATATAGACTCCACCTCCACCAATACTATTATTATTGGAGATTTTCAAGTTTGTAAGATTTAATGTTGGAGTTACTGTTCCGGTTTTAGTTATCCTGATTCCACCCCCATTACTTGTAGTATAGCCATTCTGTATTGTCATATCCTGTAGTGTAATGGTTATTACTGATGAATAAACACCATCTAAATTAAACACACTAGAATTTGCTGCTGGTGTATTAAAAGGAGTGGCATAAGCTTGTACTATGGTCTGACTCATTCCTGCTCCCTTTATTGTTATTGATTTTGGGGTTACGACTGTACTGATAGTTGGGAAATTGATATTCTTTTCAGTAAATGTACCTGCTGCAACTTGTATTATGTCACCGGATGCTGCTGCAGTCAATGCCGCTTTTATTGTTGTCCACGAAGTTCCACTATTTGTTCCTGTTGAACTAACAGTAAAGGTTGTTTGCGAAAATATTTGTGTTGCACATATCAGCGCAACCACAAAAAGTAGTGTTTTTTTCATAAAAAGTATTTTATAATTTAATTTGATTTATGTTTATTATAGTTCTGAGATTTTAATTGCTTTTACTTTAATAATTCCGCCTTTAAAAGCCCTGATTTCGACTGCAGAAGGAATAAAATTGTATGATTTATCGGGTTGCATATTCAAATCCACTTCTTTTGATTCCTTTCCATCCAATGTGAATTTGACCAATTTACTTTTCAAATCGTAAACTACCTGCATTTTATGCCAAGCGTTAGTGCTTAAGGTCATATACTTAGCACCATCGGCACCTTGTACACTTTCGCCACATAAACGCAAACCTTTGTTACCTTCCGAATTAACAGCCAAACGATTTGGTTTTTCACCAAATATTACATGGGCATTGTACTTTTCGGTAAGATAAAACTCATATTGCATTATCACTTTTGTAGTGGTTGGTTGCAATGCAGGAACTTTCACTACTGCAGTAAACATTTTGTCTTCCATTGCTTCCACCTTCATTATACTTTCAGTCCCTTCTTTCTCGAATGTCATTGAACCGTTTGCCATGTTGGAGGCTTTCCACTTCAAGGGAGTTACAAAATCTTCAGATAAAATTACTTTCTGAGAAAAGATATTTGAAGATAATACCAAGAGAAATAAGACGATTATATTTTTTTTAGTTTGCATAATTGTATTGATTTATTTTGTTATTTGATGAATGATTATATTGAATTTGATTATGGAATAATTAATTTTTGAGCACTACTTTTGCCGGCTACTTCTGCTACTAAAAGGTACACTCCAGAACTAATTCCTTTTACTGGAATGGAATAGGTTTGTGTACCAGCTGATATAGTTTGTTCCATCACTCTTCTTCCCAACGCATTGAATAGGTTTATTTTAGAATTGTTGAAATCTGAATTATCAATTGTGAACATTATAATTCCGTTTATAAAGCGAACATTGTTCAGTTTGTTATTTTGATAAACTTCATTCACAGCTGATAATCCATCTGGAGTACTTGAAGAAGCATTACCTACACCATGTACCTGTAAATCTTTGATTTCATACACATCGGCATTCGAAGTCTTGATTGTCATGGCATTAAAGATAAAATCATAAGGAGTAGGTTGAAGTTTAAAATCAGCTGTTACAACAGTTCCATAAGGTTTATCCTGATCGACAACTAAAAGAGCTGTCTTATTAGCAATATTATAATTTATGGCTATTGAATGCCATACATCAAAAGTTCCTGCATAAAATACCTGAGCCCCATTGGCTATATTAGTCGTTTCTTCGCAAATTCGCATTTTGGATGTTGTGCTAGCACCCCACTCAGAGTTTACAAACATACGTTTCGGAGAAGTACCCAAAGCAATATTAGTCCTATTAGCTTTAGTACGGTATTTATAGCTGATAGTGAAGTCAGTACCTGTAATGTTGAATGTCGGCATTGTTGAAGTAACAGAGTCATTAGCAGTAGCAAGAGCTGCAATATGAGATACCTTCATAATATTATTGGAAGAATTGTCAGGGTCAGCAGCAAAGCTAATAGCTCCATTTAAAGGACGATGTTCTGACCAGTTAGTCTTATAAGTAAAATTATCAGAATATAAAAGTGGATGAGCGGGCAGACTTATTTTTGCGCCAATAATTTTAAGATTTCTGATATTTACTGTTTCAGCGGGGAAACCAATAAAACTAATGGCATTGAGTACAAAATTATATGTAGAAGCTTGTAAACTCAAATCTACCACTTGAGTTAATGTACCAGCACCATCATCCAATATAAAAGTAGCTGTTTTAGTAGTAGCTGTTTTTTTGTATTTAACCAGCATTGTATGCCAACTATTGGTTGTTCCAACCATATATTTGGGGCTAGTACTTGTTGCCTCACCTGTTAATCTTAGTTGCGTTTGCGCGGTTCCTTCCTTTAATATTTGTATTCTATTGGGGGTTGTTCCCAATTGCACTTGAAAACCTAAGGTTGAAGAATTAAATTCAAATTGCACTGCAACAGAATCTGCAACAAATCCGTTGAAGGGCAAGATCGATTTGCGTCCGACATTTCCAGTAACTCCAAACAATTGCATTACATTATTTGAAAATGTTGCAGTTCCCCCTGAACCAGAAACTGTCCAATTCGTTTGAAATGAGAAGTCATCTGTATAGATTGTTTCCTGAGCTTTGGCTATTGTTGTAATCATTAACAGTGCAAAAAGCATTGTAATTAGTGTAATGTTTGTTTTCATTTTCCTTGTGGTTTTAATTTGTTATTTGATTTTAGATTTATTGCTTTTAAGAATTTTATTAAGATATTGTTAATCATATTATTTTGCAAAGATACAATTGATAGACTCGTAACACTTATAAAATTGTACTTATTAGCTATTCTAATTGTTTAAAGTTATAACCCCTAGCCCCTAAAGGGGAATTATGCATGTAATATTAATGATAACCTTGGCTTAAACTTAAAAGTGATACTGAATTTTGAAACTGCGTCAGTTCTAAATATCTAAACATTCAGTTTCGGGTTGTTTCAATTTTTACTCCTATATTTCGGAATCTACAATCTATAGACTTCCGACTAAAAGCTACTTACTACTCACTAGTTTCAACTGATTATCAGCCACATTCCATTCACACGAATCGGTAATCTCTGCTCCTTTATTTGCAGCCTTTACTACGATATTATTTTTTCCGGTAAGGAGTTTAATTGCAGGCCATGTAACAGTTGAAAAATTGTCGGGTGTTTTTTTACCCATACTTACTCCGTTCACATACAATTCCACAGCACCAGTATTGCTGAAAACCATCACATTGGCTGTTGAATTTGTTCTTCGGATGTTTCTCTCATCACAAATGTGCAGCGTTGGTTGTTTCATGTTCCAGTTGGCCTTGTAAAAATAGAAAGCATCCTTTTTGTTTTTACGGTCGAAGGTAACCAAACCTTTATCGTTAATTCCGGGACGGTCACCTTCGTTACGATGTGCAGCTCCAAAATCAAACATGTTCCAGATAAATGTTCCCCAAAGATAGGGTCTGTTTGTAAGCACTTTCCAGTTTTCGATGTGGTAATAGGTTTGCCAGTTTTCAGGGTGCCAGGGACTTGTAGGTGAGCTCTTTTTCAATGAATCCTGCTGTTGATAAATACTTGCTCCTGCACCATATTCACTGATGCCGATTTTAAACCCCGGATTTTCCTTGTGGGTTTTATCCAGCCATGTTCCCAAACAATTCGGCATTCCTTCGTACCAGCCATCGTAGCGGTTCCATGCAATTAAATCGGTGATTTTATTGATGTTACCATCAATATTACTTGCCGAGGTGGTAATGCGTGTTGGGTCTTCGGTATGTGCCAACTTGTTTAATTCAGTGATATAATCAAACGGACTGTCACCCACTTCTTTTAGCTCATTAAATAACCCCCAGAAACAGATGGAAGGGTGGTTGTAATTCTGCCGAATCATTTCCCTCAGTTGTTCGCGACCGTTGGCTTTGAAGGATTCCTGATCCACAAATCCCTGATCGGTATATCCACCTGGACCAACAAACGGAATTTCGGTCCAAACCACAAAACCATTCTGATCCAACAAGTCATAAAAATAGGGGGCATGCGGATAATGGGGCAAGCGAATGGCATTGGTTCCCATTTCGAGCATCAACGCCATGTCCTCGTCATGTTGCGATTTGGTTAGGGCACTACCAATTTCAGCCCTGTCCTGATGACGACAAACTCCTTTTAGCTGGTAGGGTTTTCCGTTCAGCACAAAACCTTTGCTGGCATCCACCGAATAATAACGCAATCCCAGCGGTTGAACCACTTTGTCAATTTCATTATTATCAATGATTAACGAAACTTCCACTTTGTAAATAAAAGGGTCAGTTTCACCATTCCACAATCTTGGATTTTTGAAATTCAACGGAATAGTTGTGTCAGTATTCATATTTTCAGGACTTAAAGCAATGATTTTATTTTCCTGAATTATTGTTTTATCACCCTCTTTTACTTTCAATTGTAACGTTACATTTTTAGAAGAAGCTGAACGATTGGAAAGAAGGATTCGAGCTCGAACAAGAGCTTCCGTAGCTGAAACTTTCTCTTGTTTTAAATAAATGCCTGCCGAAGCATAATCCAATGGTGAAATACAAATCTCATCGGTCAGCATCAAATTCACATCACGATAAATACCACCATAAAAATTAAAGTCGCCAATAAGTGGCATAACGTCAAGCTGTTCGGCATTGTTTACCCGCACCCAAAGATTGTTATTCTCGCCGTAGTTCAAACAGTTGGTCAGTTCAAACACGAAAGCGGTGTATCCTCCGCGATGCTCACCCACATGTTTTCCGTTCACCAATACGTTTGTAACAGTATTGGCACCTTCAAAACGGATAAAAATGCGCTTGCCTTTCCATTCATTGGGCACAAAAATTGATTTCTCGTAGTTTCCGATTCCTCTTTTATAGTCTATTTTACCCGACAAAGCATCCTGTGCATTCCATGTGTGAGGCAAGTTGACCCGCACGCCCACTTTTTGAGCTACATTGTGCGAAAACCGGAATGTCCAGTCATCGTTGAAGTTAATCAAAGTTCTTTCAGCCCGTATTTGAAGGGATATTGAAAGTATGATGATTGAAATAAGTAAGTGTTTCATTGTTGTAATTAATAATAATTAGAGAAATCGAAAAAGTCGTCGCAATTGAATAAATTTACCAGCCTGCATTTTTCACCAGATTAGCATTCAAATCAATTTCTGTTTGCGGAATTGGCAGCCAGATTTTATAGTATTTCCAGTTGTCCTTTAATGTTTGTGTGCCCGTTTGGACAGATGAATATCCTTCAAGTGCTAGATTTTGAATTACAGAAGTGGTTTTATCAAATCTAATCAAATCAATCCTTCGTTTCGATTCAAAACAAAGTTCCCTGCGGCGTTCGTCTAACAATTCCTGTACAAAATCAGCTTTGTAATAAGCAGTATTTAAAGCTGTTATGGTTACTGTCGGTTTGGCAGGATCAAGTACCCGTTGTCTTATTTCTGTCAGAATGTTTCTTGCCGAAGCTTCCTCGTTGGTAAAATACAATGCCTCAGCCAGCTGAAGTTTCACATCGGCCAATCTCATCAGTGGATAATTGAGGGAATTTGATACATTTAAACCGTGAGCAGAATAGGTTCCTGGTATGGCCAAGCGGAACTTACCAGTGTACCACTGCGAATTATTAGGAACTCCCAAAGAGGATACCTTTGGAACCCAATAGTCTACTTTTTCAACAGTTTCTTTCACAACACCCGCTCCAAAATTTCCGGTGATATTCCAGTCACGTCGGAAATCTCCCACTGTATATGATTTAAATAAATCGACAGTCGGGATATGTCTACCATTGCTACCCGCATAAGTGCTTGAACCATTAGGAGTAAATAACTCGTTGTTAGTAGAATAGGTATCAGCATAATCATCCGACCACTCCGATAAAAACAGACATTCCTGATACTGAAATGCTTTGGTTGCCTCTCGGAACAAATAGGTATATTGCGTTTGTGGAAGTAATGTATATGGACTATTGTTTACCACATCGCTCAGCACGGCTACGGCTTTAATACTCATAGAATCAGCATTTACCCATTCAAAACTATTCAATGGACATTCTGCAACCAAAGAAGCACCAACATTGTATCGTTTGCAACTTGCCAAATAATTGTACGCTGTTCCTAAATAGGCGCCTGCTGTCCATTTGTTTGCACTCGATTTATTAATGCCTGTGGCGCTTGAATTTTTATATGCATAATCAAAGTCGCTGAGAATTAATTCGTAAACAGCAGAAAGTGAAGCTCTTGGCGCCTTATTATCCGGGATAGCGCTTGTACTTAAAGGCACTCCACCAAAACCTTGCGCCAAATGCTGATAGTAAAAAGCGCGCATAAAACGTGCTTCGGCAGTAATCTGTATTTTTGCACTTGAAGAAATATTTGCCGATTCAATATTGTCCAACAGGTAATTACATCGGGATATACCCATGTAATATGCTTGCCAAAAATACTTCAGATTTGGACTGGTGGGCAGGAAAGTCGCTTTTTCGAAATCGCTCGAATAAAAAGAGTTAATTGAAACCACATTGTCCGAACAACCTTCAAGAATATAATATAAACCTCGGGCATAAGTACCATCGGGACCCCAAACATTACCGGTTATTTGATATGTATTCAACGCTTCGTAACAACCGTTTAAAGCCATTTTGAAATCACTCTCTGTTTTATAAAAATTTCCAGGTGAAGTAAATGAATAGGGCACCTGATTCAAAAAAGGAGTGTCCTGACAAGATACAACCGTACACATCAGAACTATAATTGTTATATATTTTGTTGCTATTTTTTTCATTGCAGTAAATTTAAATATTTTATAATGTTAGATTTAAGCCAATAGAATATGACCTTGTGCGTGGATAGGACAAACGATCGAATCCAGGGAAAAGAGCGGTGGCAGATCTCACATCAGGATCCATTCCCGAATATTTAGTCCATGTATAAACATTTTCAACCGACACATAACATCTTAATGATTTAATTTTCAAGCTATTTAAAACCTTTCCTTTCACTTTATAACCTAACACAAGGTTTTTCAACCGAATATAGGAAGCGTCTTCCACAAAGTAGGAAGAAACAAAATCGCTTGTTCCATACAGGATACCCGCTTTATTATTGGTAGGATTCTCTGGAGTCCAACGATTTGCCCAATAATCTTGCGTTAGATTATAGGAATTTGCACCTTTGGCACCAGCTTCTACCATGCTTGTAAAAGCATTCATAATTTGAGGTCCAAATACACCTTCGAAAAAGAAATTCAAATCAAAGTTGCCGTAAGTAAATTCGTTTCCAAATCCAAGATTAAACTTTGGGTTACTGTTGCTGATGATGGTTCTGTCATTCGAATCAATCGTTCCATCCGGAACTCCGTTTGGTCCGCATAAATCTTTGTATTTTCTGTCTCCTGGTTTTGTAGCGACAGAATTTATGGATACCACACCAGTATTCAAAGTGCTGGTATATTGAGAAATATTAGAAGAATTAATAACGGAAGGATCCACTATGGTACTAGTCGATTTTTCTTTCCAAGTGAAATCCGTCAATTGATAATTGCCATCAAACACATATCCAAAACCTGTACCTATGGGCTGATTTAACACTACTCGTGCTACATCGGTTAGCAATCCGCTTCCAATTATTACCGGCAAAAATTGTGCTCCACCCAGCGAAACCACTTCATTACGGTTCAAATCAAAATTCACTGTAGATTTCCAGCTAAATTTATAGGTTTCAATATTTCGGCTAGTCAATGAAACTTCAATACCTTTGTTGCTTAATCGACCTATATTTTGCCATTGTGTAGTAAAACCTGTTTGTGAAGGTACTGGAGCTTGAATAAGCATATCGCGGGTATCTTTATAATACACATCACCTACAATGCTTATTCGGTTATCAAACAATGCCAAATCTATTCCCAAATCATATTGATAAGTACTTTCCCATTTCAAATTGTTGTTTCCAGAAGTATTTGGCGACAAGCCCATTATGGTAGCACCATTGGCCGAATAATAATTTGGAGTTAGTGAGCTCAAAGCCTGATAAGCTGGAATCCGGTCATTACCAGTAGCCCCCATACTTGCCCTTAATTTTAAATTGCTGATAAAATCAACCGATTTGAGAAACTGCTCATTGTTTACACGCCAAGCCCCCGAAACAGAAGGAAAATAACCTACACGGCTGCCAATCTTGAAGTTAGAAGAGGCATCGGCACGCATATTTAAGGTTAAGTAATACTTGTCCTTAAAGCTATAGGAAGCACGACCAAAAGCCGACATTCTGTTCACCTGCGTTACCAACGAAGTGGGTTTATCGATGAGCGCACCCTTGCTTATATCAAAAACACCTGTAGTTTCGTCCTGAAAATTCTTAGATTTTATCCCAAAACTTTCATAGTGGTATCCATTCATTTCGGCTCCAATTAATGCTGTGACCGTATGTGCTTTATCGAATTTTTTATTAAAATTTAAAGTCGCAGAGGAGGTGCTTGAGTTTGTTGCGATTTCGGAAATATTGGCCATACCGTTATAAACTCTTCCCCATTTTGTAGCTACACTATAAAACTCCTGAAGTTTTGATCCTGAAGTGTTTGCAGAGCTCGAAATATTTAATCTTAAATCCTTTGTTATCTTGTAGTCTATGTAAGCATTTCCAATCAAACGGGTAAGAGTTGTTTTTTTATAAGCCTCATCAGTTATCATAGATGCCAAACTTACAAAACCACCTGGATAATCTATTGCTTCGGATGTTGAATAAAGTTCAATCGGTCTTTCGGTGTAAATCGCTTGAATGAGTCCGGTATAACTACCGTCGCCACCACCGCTGGAAACTACTCCATTAGAAACAGTGCTGCCAATCGATGCCGATGCGCCAACCGTTAATTTACTGTTCACTTCATGGTCAAATTTAATTCTGCCTGTATAGCGCTGATAATCATTCGCCATTATTATTCCTTTCTGATTCAGATAGCCTAAACTAGAAGATATACGGGTTTTTCCAAGGGTGGTATTCATCGACAAATCATAATTGTTTGTTGACCCTTGTCTAAGCATTAAATCCTGCCAATTGTATTGTTTGTAAAGGCTGGCATCTTTGGGCGTATCTACAATTGCATCGCCGTCAGTATCTGTTCCGTAGGTAGTTAGTGGATTTTGGTCGGCACGTGCAAATTTGTAATTTACATAATCCTGAGCATTCATCATATCAATTCTTTTGGTGGCCTCGGTTATGCCATAAGAAGTATTGAACCCAATTTCAGTTTTACCTTTTGTGGAACCACTTTTGGTAGTAATAATAATGACACCGTTGGCGCCACGAGCTCCATAAATAGCAGTGGAAGATGCATCTTTAAGCACATCAATTGATACAATATCACTGGGATTAATCGTGGCCAATGGATTATAAGTGGTATAACCTCCAGCGGAAGAAGTGGCCACTTCCGATTCATTTACATCAATCTGCATTCCATCAATCACATAAAGGGGCGAAGAACCTGCATTAATGGAGTTGGCACCACGAATTTTA
>Ga0247841_10010093_pt1 | contig 12972 bp, 14 predicted proteins | sample LaCruzMarch2015__2_FD_192410 | JGI IMG/M metagenome (GOLD analysis project Ga0247841, IMG submission 192410) | Freshwater microbial communities from meromictic Lake La Cruz, Castile-La Mancha, Spain - LaCruzMarch2015_18m | ecosystem: Environmental > Aquatic > Freshwater > Lake | place: Spain... | reverse complement strand
GTCTGACACAAAAAGCTTGTAATCTTTTGCCAGAAGATCTTTTATAACAATTTTTCCCTGCATGCCTCCGGCTCCAAAAATGAGGAAATCGTATTTTAATTTTTTAACTTTTGCCATGCCATGTGGTGAAATTTCGACTTTAATAATCGAAATTCATCAGTTAATTTTAATTTATATATTATTTATTATTTTCCCAAGAGCAATTTTTATTATGCCCGATTCCGGCAATGTTTTAAAATTCTACAACCTAGCCATAGGTGGTAAACTATTTAGTAATTTATTTTATAATATAATTATTAAAAAATTATTGCAACAAAAAAACGCTTCTTAGTGCGTTCTTTTTTATTTTATAATAACGGTGTCGCCTAATTTCAATCCAATTTTTTTAGAAAGTCCGGCATTTATTTCCAAAACATATTTTGCATCGGCAAAAGGATTAATTGACGGGCAAATAGAACTTTGACCTGTCTGCGCAGGAGGGCATGGCTGGCTTTCACTAATAAAGACAACTTTGCTGTTGCTGTTAATCCATATTATATCCAGGGGAATCAAGGTATTTTTCATCCAAAATGGATAATTATCCTCTTTTTCAAAAATGAACAACATTCCCTTGTTTTGTTCCAAACTTTTCCTGAACATCAACCCGTTCACCAATTCTTGAGGCGTTTTTGCAATTTTAACCTGAAAACAAAAGTTATTGACACAAACGCTCCCCTGTTTAACATTTTTATTAAAAAATAAAAATAATCCGGCAAAGCCGGTTAGAATAATCACTAAAATTATTATTACAAAAAAAACTTTATTCAATTTTATTTTTACGTTTATATTCTAACCAGATGATAAAAACAATGAAAACGTCAAAAATCATTAAAAACAGCAAAGATAAAGAATATGTGTGAAAATATCTGTAAACCTGATAAATTACGAATCCGCTAAACAACGCCATTGCCCAAGGATATGCCCAAATTTTATTTTTCAACAAAGACACGGTTAAAAATATATTAACAACTCCATGAAAAACCAGATAAACAACCGCAAAAACCTGGCTTCCGTTAGCAAGACTGTCAGCGGATCTTATTAAAAAATTGGCAATCAAATCGCTTGGGTCTTCTGCTATTTCCTGCTGGGCTATCGTGATAATAAAGTTATTGGTTATAAAACGGTCCGAAATCATAAAAAGAATCCCGCCAAGTATTTCAAAAAAACCAAAAAACGCCTTCAACAAAACGCTGATTTCAAATGTTTTATCAATTATTTTTTTTGATTTTATATTCTTAAAAATATTTATCATAATTTTCACCCGTAAAATGGATAAGTTCTATTTAATCAGACTAAGGGTTGAAACTATTTTCTGGATAACGCTTTCTACGTCTCTTTTCAGGTCAAAATTTCTGCATTCCTGCTCATTTTGAGTTTCGCAATAAGCCCCGCACTCTCCGTTATAGCATCCTGTGTGCGACCGGATTTCAAACTCTATTGCATAATATTTTTGATTTTTTTCTGTTATATAGCAATAATTACTATATAAAGACCCGGCTCCAACTCCAGAGCCCGTATATAAAGAAAATTTGTTGCCGGACAGCGTTATATCGCTTAATTGACGGCTCTCGGCGTTGGTTACCAGATTTGGACAACCCGCTCCAACAATGTCTTGCACAGGTAAAAAGGCTACAGCTTTTGGGGGCCAAAAAGTGGGCCTCCAAACATTAGCTCCGAATACTTCAGGATACTTAAATTTAAAACCATCGCCGTTATATGTTTGCCAATTTGAAATTTCTTCCGGTGCTTGTACCTCAAGAACAGCCAATTGCCCTCTTATAACTAAATAATAGTTAAGCCAAAGACTAATCCCGGCAACCAACAAGGCGATAATTGTAACTATAACTAAAGATTTTAAGTTCATATTTAAAGTATTTTAATTAGTTCAAAACATATATATTAATAATACGCCAAAATCCACTCTAAATAAATAGTGCGCGCTGAGGCAGAATAAATAAAAAAGGCAAATATGCCTCTTTTATTTATTCTTAAATCTTTTTTGGACGGCTTGGCTGGTTAACTCGCGAATTGCATCCTGTGCTATCCACTTAGCCGCTTTTGCCCCGTTATCCAACGGGACACCCGGTCGAATTACCGGGTGGATTTCTTTGGCCAGTTTTATTGCTTCTTTGTTTAATTTTGAATTTCTCTTGCCTGTTCCGCGAAGAGCCCAATTTACCGCCTTTTTAACAAAATTTCTTTCATCGGTTGAAGCTCTTTTTATTATTGGAAAAAACTTTAAAAATTTTTTGTTTGGCGCCTTCTTATCATGTGAAGCCAAAACTGCCATTAAAGTAAACGCGGTTCTTTTTACAAATTCTTCTTTGCGCTTGCTCAATTCAAAAATCTTTTTATAAACAAAACTTGTTTTGTCTAAACAACTTGAACAAACTTGGTCAACAACATCCCAGGAATCAAAAGTTTTCACCCATCTTTCAAATTGTTTTTCTGTAATTTTTTGAGGGTCGGCAATGTAACCGGCTAGGATTCTGGCTTCGTGAATTTTAGAATCAAAAAGCGCTAAAGCTAGCGCGTGGTCTTTTTTTATTATTTTTGCAATTTTTCTTATTTCTGGAATAGGTACTCCTAAAACTTTTGTTTTGGGACGTATTCCAAATCGTGCCATGCCCTCAACATTTTTAGGATTTGCCAGCGCCTCCAATCTTTTTATTGCTTCTTCATGGTTCATAAAATAAACATCAATTTTTTTCAATTATATTAATATATGTTTGAAATCTTTCTGCAAGCGCCATAACGCCGTCTGCATAAAAATTATATCCTGAATCCGGCGAATTGGAAAAATATATCATAGCTGAATCCCATTCTTTGTTTTGGGTTTTGGCTGACGCCCCTGAGTCAGACAAATATAATCCCATGGCCAGAAAAGCGTCGTTAACATCCCATGGACTGGCCGGTTTTCCGGTAATTTTTTCTATTTTATCTTTATACTTCATCCACGTAGAGGGTATAAAATCAGCAGGACCCATTGCCCCTCCCCAACCAAAGCTCATGGGGCAGGTAACCTGAGTTGTCAAAGGATCTATTTTTAATTCTTTTGTAATATCTAAAAAAAATTTAACATCTCTTTCGGGCTTCATAACTTTTGTAATTTTTTCTCCACCTGAAACTCTTACACCTGCACCCGTATCAAAATTTGCAAGATAACACATGTCTGTTTTTTCCAAAACTAATTCTTCTTGAGAAATAGCCAGTAAAAATGCTGCCCTAACACCTGTTATTTTTTCAACATTTTTTGCAATATCGTAAATTTCTCCAAATGTGGGATTTTTGGCAACCTGTAGTAGCTCAAAATTTTTACTTTTAACTTCATCTGAGCTGGGTTCAATTATTTCAAATTGCTTCTTTAATTTTATAATACGGTCGTATGATTCTATGATTCTTTTTTCTTCAATTTTATTTTCTTTTACGGCGTTAAAAATTATATCTCTTACCTTATAGGCTAAATCTTTATCGTATCCGTTTAAACTGTTGTTCAAAACACTTACTATGTCTGTGTCGGCATTTATAGCGGCTATAATTGCTTCGTTAAGCCCGTAATTTTTACTTATTGCATCCATTTGAAGATCGTCAGAAATAATGACACCCTCAAATCCTATTTGATTTCTTAAAATATCCTCTAAAAAAGCTACTGATAAAGATGCAGGATATTTATCATCAATTTTTTTATTTATTACATGAGCTGCCATAACTGCGCTTAACAACCCCTCTTCATTAAGTTTTTGATAAGGAATCAATTCTTCTTGCCTATATGTATCAGTAACGTCGGCTATACCCAAGTGGCTGTCTTCTTTGGCGCTTCCCTGCCCGGGAAAATGTTTTTCCACCGTAATAATATTATTATTTAAATGATTTTCTATAAATACTCTGGCCTGATCAACCACTTGAACGGGGTCAGCCGAAAAAGAACGGCCAAGCGCACCAATAATAGGATTTTCGGGATTAATATTTAAATCTACAACCGGCGCAAAATTCATATTAAAACCCAAACTTTTAAGTTCTCCTGCAATTTTTACAGATTCCTTTTCTGTGGTTTTTAGAGTTTTGTCCTGTCCCATTTTCTCTGCTGACATAACCGGTAAAAATCCGTATTCGGGTTTTAAGCGGTTTACACTTCCCCCCTCAACATCCACTGCCACAAATAACGGCGTGGCAGAATATTTTTGTAGGTCTTCGATAAGTTTTTTTGTTTGCTCAAAATTTTTGATATTCTTTGGAAAACTTTTTGAAGGGACATCATAATCAAAAAGAACAACACTTCCTATTTTTACATCTTTAATTATTTTGTAAATATCAGAATTTTCAGAAGCCTCGGTGCCCTCAAATCCTATCATTATCATTTGCCCAATTTTTTCTTTTAATTGCTCTTCTGTTAGGCCCACCTTTTCTGCTTCTCCTTTTACATTTTCAGGTATTTTGGACATGTCCTTATACAAAAAAAATCCGCCGGCAATAATAGCGGTAAAAACCACGGCAAACATCGTAATAGAAATCAATAACTTTTTCACAATATTTTAGCCTGTTTGATAAAATTTACTGCCAGACAGTTTTAACCCTTACTGTTTCAGAAGATTGTGTAACCCAATTTTTCCCATTTAATTGCAAAACCTTTTTTTGAGCAGTCCAAACCGAACGGCTCACCAAGTCGCCTATTACAACTATCCGTTGCCCATTTACAATACTGCTTCCGTAAAAAGCAGCTTCGCCGTCAACAATAGGTCTTGTACCAAGATAGGGGCTTAGCTTAGTTCCATCTTCCAACACCAAAAACCATACCCAATTATTATTTACATTTTTAGGGATCAGCGACGTTGGCAGGGGTTTTGTAATTTTTATAAGAAAGTCTCCGCCATCCTGCGATGGATCCATTTTGCAATACACGATGTCGCTTACCCCAGTAGAAAAACAAGGGTCGTAAGCAAATTTACCGGATATGCATTTCCACGCATCAAGCCTGTATGGCTGAGCGATAGAGTTTACCTGACAATCTCCATTTTTAATTTCTACCGGCAAGGTTTGAGGAGGCACGAAACTTATAACTTCTGTTGAAAAAGATTCTATTTCCGATGGGGGTTCAGAAACAACCGCCGGCGTGTTTTTCACGGGCGTATTTACTACAGCTACCGAAGGAATATCTTGAGCCGGATAAGACTCAACCGTAAAATAATAATGCAAAGATGCCAAAGCAACAATAACCATTATTGCAAAAACAGTAATTACAATTGTTGAATTTGAAACTTTTTCCTTTTTTTCTTCCATTCTAAATTTATTCTCTTATTGTATCATAAAAACAAAAAAAGGGGTCAATCCCCTTTTTAAAATTTTTAAAAAATGTTATTTATTTATATATTTTATTAACTAAAAAGATGCCTGGTCCTTCTACTGCTCCGGTTAATCTTACTGTTTGGCCAATTTTGAGAGGTGGCTCTCCGGATATTTTTTTGGGGTCTATTTTGATATTCCAAGCCTTTCCTTTTATGTCTATGATTAAAAAATCAGCACTATCAACAACGCCAACCACTTTTCCTGTTAACAAACCTTTTTCTTGATTTTCCCATAAAATAGCATCGTCATTTTTATCATGAATTAAATTGGAATACAGGGGAATCTGCCTTGAAAGAACGCTGTGAATTTGAGAACTAATATTTAGTAAAAAAGAGGCTATGGCAAAAACTAAAATTATTGATAATCCAATTACTAAAACCAAATATGTTTGATATCTGTAACCAATTTTTGTATTTCTGAAGATATAATATCCAAAAACGAAAAAGATAGCAAGAATAAATATCCAAAGGTAAGGAACCGATATCATTACGTGCCAAAACAATCTTCCCTGCAAATAATTATGAATTTGCCAGTCTTGTGAAACAATAAGAAAAACAATAACTCCCAACGCCAAAATCCCTATAATTATTGAAACAACAGCCAATGCCCAAAGAGAATAATCTCCGCACACAAAACACCATTTGGGCGTAGGGGTAATTTTTTCCTCTTCTATTTTTTTAAGTGTTTCCTTGGAAATATCTTGGTTTTCCATAATTACGTTTTAATTTAAAAAATGGCTGTCGGGCCCGTTAATCAACGGGTCTTTTAAAATTTCTTTTTTGAATTCTTCTTTTGCCTGCCTGAGCAAAGTGGCAACCGTACCGGCCGGCTTTTTTAAAATGTCGGAAATTTCTTTATAATCCTTGTCTTCAACATATCTTAAAGATAGCACATCTTTGTATTTTGGATTTAATCTGCTTATTACTTTGGCCACGTCATAGGCCAATCTTTTTTTATCAATTTCTTTTTCTATATTTAAGTCTTCTTTCAATGTTTTGACCTGAATAGCATCTATATCAAAATTATACGTCGTGGGCTTGCGATTTATTTTACGCAAAAAAGTTATAGTCTCATTATGGGCTATTCTGTATATCCAGGATGAAAATTTTAGGCTGTGGTCATAGCCGTTTAAATTTCTATAAACTTTTATAAAAACTTCCTGCAAAACATCGTTTGCGTCTTCTACCCTGCCTCCCGACAGCCTTACTATATACCTTTTAAGCTTTTCCTCGTATCTTTGTATCAAAAAACCATAATGCTCTTTTTCCTTTAAAGTAAGAGTAACAAGCTCCTGGTCGGTTTTATTTAAAAAATCTTCTTGAATCATTTATCAAATTGTTCTAATTGGGCATAATAATTATATCACAATTATCAACAATTAAACAATATGGCATATAACTAAAAATGTATAGAGCTCGGGGCTCTATACATTTTTATACATCTTAGTTGTTGCTTCATCGCCCGCGATTTTATTCTAATCCTGAACCAGAACCCTAGCTTCGTTACCTTCCTTTACTTCCAAGAACCCCGAATTTATCGGGAAGAAGTATTCTTTTTCTTGAACATCCCGCCCCTTTGGGGCGAGGCTCGCCTCGCCAACTGGCGAGGTGGCAATTATTTTTATTGCACCAGCGGACAAAACTGTAATTAATGTTTCATGATTATCTAAAACGGTAATTTCTCCCATTACTGTTTTACAATTCAAAAGCCGGGCTTCGCCCTGAAACAATATTTTTTTAAGTGAGTAAACTGAAAGTTTCATAATTGACAATAAATCTTTAATATGATATAATGTATAAACACTGACCAAGAAGGAGAGACCTATGCCGATTAGGCGGAAACCCACTTCGAAGAACACGTTGGACGAAATCGACAGTTATTACAGGGAGGCTATTAGTAGCACAGAAGACAAATTAGTTGTACTTCAGGATGAGTGGTGCAACCTAGCATATCTACGGGCGAGACTCGTAGAAGATAAGCGACTAGGACGGAAACGCCCACGTAAAAGGAGAAAAGATCTTTAACAACATAGTCTAGCAAGCAGACGCCCTAGTTACAATCCGTAGTCTCTGGGGCTTTTTTCTTGTAAAAAATCTTTTTCCTGTCATTGCGAGCGAGCGAAGCGAGCGTGGCAATCCAGAGTTAAGGCACCTCAGTTAAATCATGCCACATAGAATTGTCTTTTTCAATTAGCGAAATCTTTTTCTTTCGCGACCACGACTTCATTTGTTTTTCTCTTTCTATCGCAATTCTTATATCGTTTGTCTCTTCGTAATAAACCAAATTGTGAATATTATACTTTTCAGTGAATCCTTTTATTAAATTATTTTTATGTTCGTAAATTCTTCGTTTTAAATCGTTTGTTACTCCAACATACAGTGTCCCGTTCCGTTTATTGGCCATAATGTAAACATAATATATTTTGCTGGTCATACTCTGGATTGCCACGCCCCGCCGTAGCGGGGCTCGCAATGACACTGCGATTATGCTTTTGTGACTTCATCGATTCCGCCTTTAAGATAAAAATTTTCTTCGGGAACTTCGTCGTGCTTGCCTTCTAAAATTTCTGCAAAACCCCTTATTGTGTCTTCCAATTTCACAAATTTACCTGGTCTGCCTGTAAAGTTTTCAGCCACGAAAAACGGCTGGCTCAAAAATCTTTGAATTTTTCTTGCTCTGCTTACAACTTTTTTGTCATCTTCAGATAATTCTTCAATACCCAAAATTGCAATAATATCTTGCAAATCTTTATATTTTTGCAAACACAACTGAACATCTCTGGCTGTTTTGTAATGTTTTTCACCAACAATTTTTGGATCAAGCGCAGTTGAAGTTGAAGCTAAAGGATCTACTGCCGGATAAATCCCAATTTCTGTTAATGCCCTGCTTAATACAATTGTGGAGTCTAAATGCGAAAATGTTGTGGCTGGAGCAGGGTCTGTAATGTCGTCGGCCGGCACGTAAATTGCTTGAACAGATGTAATTGAACCATTTTTTGTTGAAGTAATTCTTTCTTGCAATTCTGCCATTTCTTGAGCCAATGTTGGCTGGTAACCAACTGCCGAAGGCATTCTGCCGAGCAAGGTTGAAACTTCTGAACCAGCTTGAGAAAATCTAAAAATATTATCTATAAAAAGCAAAACGTTTTTCTTTTCTTCGTCGCGAAAATATTCTGCCATTGTTAAGGCGCTTAAAGCAACTCGGGCGCGGGCTCCCGGTACTTCATTCATTTGCCCAAACACCAAAGCTGTTTTGCTTATAACCCCAGACTCATTCATATCTTTATATAAATCGTTTCCCTCTCTGGTTCTTTCGCCAACTCCAGCAAAAACCGAAACTCCGCCAGATTCTTCGGCTGTGTTTCTAATTAATTCTTGCAAAAAAACTGTTTTTCCTACTCCGGCTCCGCCAAACAAACCAATTTTTCCTCCTTTAATAAATGGAGCAATCAAATCAACTACTTTAATTCCCGTTTCAAAAACTTCTGTTTTGGTTGCCTGTTCTGTGAAAGCCGGCGAAGGTCTGTGAATTGGCCACCTTTTTTTAAATTTTTGATCAGTCTTGTTTAAAGGTTTTCCTAATACATTAAATAAATTTCCTAAAACTTCCGGCCCAACCGGAACAGTAATTTGTTCTCCCATATCTTCAACCTCCAATCCCCTTTTTAATCCGTCGGTTGAGGCCAAAGAAATAGCCTTAACTTTTGTCAGGTCTAAGTGTTTTACAACTTCCAAAATGACGTAGTCATTTTGCCCTGAGCTTGTCGAAGGGCTTTTTACTCGCAGAGCGTTGTATAATGCCGGCAGGCTTTCTCCTTCTGGGAATTCAACATCAACCACTGGACCTATAATTTGTAATATTTTTCCTTTATTTGCCATATTATTTTATAAATAATTATTTTAAAAAAGTTTATTGCCGAGTAAAAAATTACGATTGGGCTTCAGCTCCCGCGGAAACCGCAGCCCTCAATTTGAGGGCTGGGCCCAGCCCCTTTGTAAAGGGGCTGTGGTTTCTTACTGCAACGCCTCTGCACCAGCCGATATCTCACTTATCTCTGTTGTAATTCTGCTTTGGCGGGATTTGTTATATTGTAAATTTAATTTCTGTCCTAGGTCTGAAGCGTTGTCTGAAGCTGTTTTCATTGCCATTCTGCGAGCGCTGTGTTCACTTGCATTGGCTTCCAAAATTAAGTGGTACACCTGCATAAAAAATAAATGCTCCGCCAATTTTTCTAAAACTTTTTCTGCTTTTGGTTCAATAGTATACTCTTTTAATTTATTTTTGTCTGGAATAAAATTTATATGTTGCTCCTTAATTAAATCGGCAAATTTTCCGCGCTCTGGAATAATTTCTTTTATTGTGTCGGCAATATGGTCAAAATCAATTGGCAAAATTCTTCTTACATGTGGTTCTTGTTTTAAGGCGCTTCTAAAATGCGTTGAAACAACAATCACCCTATCAAACTCTTTATTTAAATAACCATTTACCAAAAAATCTGACAATGGTTTTATTTGCTCTGGTGTTACATAATCACCCACCTGCGTAAATTTTTTTACCACATTAAACTCGCGTTTTTGCAAATACTGGTAAGCTTTTTCACCTACAGCAATAAACAGATGCTCTTCCCGCCCCTTTGGGGCGAGGCTCGCCCATTTTTCAAAATGGGCGGCAAATTTTTTAAAAACCGAGCTATTAAATGCTCCGGCCAAACCTTTATCTGAAGCAATTACAACAAACAAAACTTTTTTTATAGTTTTTCTTACCTCAAATAATGCTGGTAATTTTTGATTTTCTAAACTTGAAATTGTTGCCAAAAAATCTAAAGCTGCAAAACTGTAAGGCCTGGAGTCTAAAGCAATCTGCTGGCTCTTTCTCATTTTTGTAGCCGAAACCAGCTCCATTGCCTTGGTTATCTGGTTTATATTATTGACACTTTTTAATCTTTTCTTTATGTTTTGTGGTGACTCCATTTTTAGAACTTAAATCTATATTTTTATATCATTTTATCTGTCTCTTGACAAGAACATATAATCGACTATAATAAAGTATACTTACGAAAAAGACCCTTGCAAGGTTCGTCCTTGCTGGGGGCTTTTTCTTTTATGGCGACCGCTTTAGTTGTTTTTGCTTATCATTAATGTATACAATTTTTGCAATTGTTCTTTTTAACAAAATTGAACATTTTCCCGATGGATGTGGAGACAAAACAGAATGAAATTTTTGTTTTTCAAGCAAAAACAAAACTAGACAGGAATAATCCCCATCGCTACTAACTAATATCGCTTTATCAAATTTATTTTCATAAGTATCCCTTGTAGCCTGTAAAACTAAATCTGCGTCGCAATTTCCTTTTGGATTTCCATTACCATCATAAACCACTTCTTTAAATACAAGTGTAAATCCTGATTCTTGTAATGATTTATATAGCTCTTTGTATTTTGGAATCAAACCTAAAAATAAATATGCGGTTTTAACTTCATATTTTTCAGACAACCAAACCCGAAATCTTTTATAATCCATCTTCCAACCCAAATCGGCGATACCTCTATGCAAGTTTGCTCCATCGATATAGGCAAAATTGTTTTGTTTTTTTATATTTTGCGGTGATTCCATTTAATGTTGACTTATTTTTATATTTTAGTAATATTTGTATGAACAACTTATTTGCCTATGTCACCAAAGGATAGCCCCAATGCCAGACGTCCTTTCAACACTTTGCTATGGCAAGATACTTGTGGAAATTTGCGATGTAGGAAAATTCTGCGGCGATGGACGCGGAAGAACTGTCACCGAATTGATTACTGTGGCGGATAGAGCCATTTGCAAAAACGATTGCGAAGGGCCTCCGTACAAAGTAATCGATTTTGCCTTTGGGGGCCAAAACCAGTTCATTTTTGCCTGCAGAGCTTAGCTCTTTTGCCCCTTTGGGCTCGCTGACCAAGAATGGTCTCTTTTTTTGTGTACGTCTTTTTCACTCGAGTGAAAAAGACGTACTTTCCCTATTTTTGATTTTCGATGAACGAATTTATAACTTCTTTTATTTCTGCTTCGGTTTCGTCGGTAATTGCTTTTTCGGATTTTATTTTTTCAATTAAATCTTTGTGTAAATTTTCGAAGTATTCAAGATATTTTTTCTCTATCTCGCCCATCTGCGCGGGTTCAAATTTGGTAAAATAATCATTCAGTGCGGCGTACAAAACCAAAACCTGTTTTTCAAAAGAAATTGGAGCTAAGTCAGACTGTTTTAAAATTTCTGTAATAATTCTGCCTTTGTTAATTCTTTGTTTTGTAGTTTCATCAACATCGCTGGCAAACTGAACAAAGGTTTGCAATTCACGAAATTGCGCAAGCTCTAAACGAAGCTTGCCGGCAACTTTTTTCATTGCTTTTGTTTGAGCAGAACTTCCCACACGCGAAACAGATAAGCCAACGTTTACGGCCGGCCTTGTACCCTGATAAAACAAATCGCTTTCCAAATAAATTTGTCCGTCTGTAATTGAAATTACGTTTGTTGGAATATATGCAGTAACGTCGCCCAATTGTGTTTCAATAATTGGTAAAGCGGTTAAACTTCCTCCGCCTTTTTCTTTGCTTAATTTTGCAGCTCTTTCAAGCAATCTTGAGTGCAAGTAAAATACATCTCCAGGATACGCTTCTCTTCCCGGCGGCCTGCGTAATAGCAAAGAAATTTGTCTGTAAGACCATGCGTGTTTAGACAAATCGTCATAAATTACAACGGCGTCTTTTCCTTTGTCGCGAAAATATTCTCCAATGGCGCAACCTGCAAAAGGAGCCAAATACCAAAATGCTGCAGGGCTTGAAGCAGAGGCCGAAACAACAATTGAATAATCCATTGCTCCTGCATTTTTTAAAGTTTCAACAATTTTTGCAACCTTACTTTCTTTTTGACCAATTGCCACATATATACAAATAGGCCTTGCCTTGGCATCGCTATCTTTTAATTGGTTTATAATAGTGTCCAGTGCAACTGCTGTTTTACCTGTTTGTCTGTCGCCAATAATTAACTCTCTTTGTCCCCTGCCAATTGGAATCATACTGTCAATTGCCTTAATTCCTGTATGCAAAGGCTGGTTTACAGATTCTCTGCCAATAACGTTTGGCGCATCATTTTCTAAAAACATCATCTTAGGTGCACTTGAGTCTTTTTCCTTGTCCGTCAAAGCCTTGGCGTCGGCGGATGAAAAAATTGGGCCCTTGCCGTCTATAGGATTTCCCAAAGGATCAACAACCCTGCCCAATAATTGTTCGCCAACAGCAATAGAAAGTAATTGTTTTGTTCTTTTTACTGTGTCTCCGGATTTTATAAAATTTGCATCTCCTAAAACCAAAGCTCCCACAGAATCTTCTTCAAGGTTAAGAGCAACAGCTCGCACTTTACCAGCTTGCCCTGAGCCCGCCGAATGGGATTCTACAACCAAAACTTCCTGCGACTGTGCGTTAGAAAGTCCTGATATTTTTAATATACCGTCGCCAACTTCAATCACCTGACCTATTTCCTCCCATTCAGGCTTTTCTTTATAGCCCTCTATGGCCTGCTTTATTTTGTCTAAAATCTCGTATGACATTTTA
>Ga0247841_10010090_pt1 | contig 12973 bp, 14 predicted proteins | sample LaCruzMarch2015__2_FD_192410 | JGI IMG/M metagenome (GOLD analysis project Ga0247841, IMG submission 192410) | Freshwater microbial communities from meromictic Lake La Cruz, Castile-La Mancha, Spain - LaCruzMarch2015_18m | ecosystem: Environmental > Aquatic > Freshwater > Lake | place: Spain... | reverse complement strand
CTTTTCTTCAAGGGTCACCGATGTATCATTATCTTCAATCTTAACTTCTTTCTGTAAAATAACCGGCCCGGAATCCATCTTAAGAGTCACGAACATAATCGTAACTCCGCTCTTCTTATCTCCATTAATTATCGCCCAATTAATCGGAGCTGCTCCCCGATAACGCGGCAGAAGCGATGCATGGATATTAATCGGCATAATCTTGGGAATATCCAGAATTTCCTGGGAAAATATCTGGCCATATGCCACAATCACAAAAAGATCCGCATCCAGGCTTTTTAGGAAATTTACGCTTTCTTTGCTTTTGATATTCTCCGGCTGGAATATTTTAAGTTTTGCCAAAACAGCCGTGCTTTTAACATCTGTGCCGCTAACATGCAAGTGCCTACCTTTTTTCTTATCCGGTCGAGTAACCACGCAAACTATCTGGGCTTTAGCTTTGATTAAAGCTTCCAGAGCCGAAACTGCAAAATGTGCACTTCCAAAAAAGACTATTTTCATAGAATATATAATATATAGTAGATAGTAGTTAGCATATAGTAGTTAGGAAGGACCACCAATTATGGTAATTAATCCATTTAACATCTTTCCAATTTCTGAAATTAAACTATTAATCTTATCTAAATTAACTTTAAATCCTAAATCTTTAACTAATATTGAATAATACTGTAATTCACTCAAAGAACCTTGGGATATATTGTAAAAGTGGATTTTATCTTTCGACCCCCTCCTCTTAAATCCTTCTGCGATATTAGCCGGAACAGAAACAGTAGCTCTTCTCATTTGCGAAACTAGTCCAAATTTCTCTTCACCGGGAAAATCTTTTGTTATCCGATAGATCTCCAAAGCAAGATCATGGCTTTTCTTCCAAACTGTTAAATCTTCAAACTTTTGTATTTTATTCATATTCTTGCCTTCCCTATCTACTACCTACTATCTACTCTTAGACATGTCTATATCGGATCCACATCCATACTTACTATTATACCTGAAAAATGATTTTCTTTTAAGTGTAATTTTAAGAAATGACTGCCTTTCTGCGCGCTAGATGCGCGCATTAATATTTGATAATAAAAATTCCCGCGTAGCTGTGCCGGCTGCCCGGGATTAAGTGAGAGCATTTTTAAGCTGTTTGTCTTAATCTTATTTATTTTTTCAAATAAACCATAAGCAGCCTGCTTAACCTTCTCTAAATTTGGCCCCCTTAATCTAACCAGAATCATATGTTTAAAAGGTGCAAAGTTTAACTGTTTACGTTGTTTTAATTCCTCTTTGTAAAACAACCCTGGATCATTCTTAATCAACGCCTGAAAACAATGATGGTTAACATTAGCGCTTTGAATAATTATCGTCTTAGAAGTTAAGCTAGTTAATCCCATCAACAGATTAAAAGTTTTCTCAGCGGCGCGAAAATCCACCCGGTTAAGCGAATTATCTATCGCCAAAACCCCGATTAAATCGAAATTGATTTGGTGGTGTTTAATTACCGAGCTGGTAGCCACAAAAATATCCACATTCATACGCGCCTGCGGAAAAATCCTCGCCAGTTCGCTTTCTACCTTCTCTGTGCCAATTCCTGAATATTTTATATAACCGGCATTACAGCTCGGGCAAATCTTTGGCAGGTCCATCTTAAAACTACAATGGTGGCATTTTAATTTTTCTTCATCAAAATGAAATACTAAATTGATATTGCAACGCGGGCATTTTAACGCCGCTTTACAATTATGACACTCAGCTGAAGTTGCAAAACCTTTGCGATTAATCAATAGGAGGACCTTACCTTTTTGCGCTAATATTACAGCTATTGCATCAATGAGAAACTTTGAAAATAAGGTTTTACTTTTTCTCTCTGCATAAGCAAGCCGGCGCAGATCAATAACCTTTACTTGCGGGTATGCAGTTCTAGATGGAATACATTGGTATTCAAGCTGACCGTTTTGGACAAGATGAAAACATTCTAAAGAAGGGCTGTGGCTACCAAAAACAACCCTGGCTGATTCGATTTTTACACGCATCAGCGCAACTTCTCTAACATGATAATGCGGCACCTGCTCCTGCTTATAAACCTGATCTTCTTCTTGATCAACTATAATTAAACCTAAATTATTCACCGGAGCAAAAATGCTTGAGCGCGTTCCCAAAACCACGCTAAAATCTGACTGCTTTACCGAGGTCCATACTTCAAGCTCCTTAGGCTGCTTACGATATAAAACCTGCGGGGTAATCTTTAAACCCTGCTGAATTATCTCCTTAGCCTCAAGCACTGCGTTTATATCGGTAAATATAGCAATTACTGATTCCCGATTTGCAATCGCCAGCTTAATCTCCTTAAGATAAACATCCATCCGATTAGCACCCTGCAACAAAAGGGAAGGTTTCACTTTTTCCCCTTTCTTAAATCTTCTGGAATTGCCGCCTCGATTGCTTCCCCCCAAGAACAGCAATAATAATCTGCTAATTGTCGGGTTAATAAAAGCATCTTCTCACCTAGAATTGATTCTGTATCAATTAAAGCTGAAATCTCTTTTAGCTTTTTGATGGTAGTTTTATTGCTTAATCCCACTATATAGGCAACCTCTTTTTTATTACGGAAATTAACCCAAACCCTTGCGCCAACCTTAACTTTATCTTCTAAATTAAGCGGAATAATATAATCAAATGGACCTTCAATAGGCAGGCCTAATACAACCTTAGCGTATAACACTGGCTAGCTCCTGACAAGCAAAAGGCTTTTGAATCTCCCTAATTTTCTGCTTTAACTCTAATATTTTTTGCGGATTGTTTTTTAAATCTAAAATAATACTTTTGATTTCTTGAATATTTTTAGGGCTCACCCCGATACCATATTTGGACAAAGCCTGCACATTGGCTGTTTCTTGCCCCGGAATGGCGCTAATAAATACTACCGGCAATTCCATAATCAATATCTCGGTAATTGTAGCTCCTCCGGGCTTAGTAATGATTACCTGCGAGGAGGCCATTAACTCTTCGGTATTTGAAACAAAACCAAAAACCTTTACATTATCCAAATTCTTCTTAAGCAGCCTAGCGTAAAGTTTTGTATTCCCAGCGCAAACTACCAATACCTGGCAATCTTTATGCAAAGCCTCCACGATCTCCTCTAACGGCCCCAAACCAAAAGAACCAGTCATTAAAAGAACGGTAAATTTTTTAAGATCTATGCCGATTTTATGACAAAGGATTCTACGGTCAAAATGCCGCAAGAATTTTGGGTCAAATGGCAGACCTAAAACCCTGATCTTTTCAGCTTCCACCCCTTCCAAAACTAATCTATTCTTAGTAAAATCCGAAGCCACTACATACAAATCCGTTCCGGAAGAAATCCAAAAAGGATGTACTCCATAATCTGTAATAATCGTAATCAATTTTGAACTTATTTTGTTTTTATTTTTGAGAGAAGCCGCTAACTCCGATGGAAGAAAATGCGTAGAAATAATTACCTCAGGATTTTCCTTAATAAAATAATGGATTAATCTCTGGGAGTTAATACAATTTATTATCCGCGCCAGCGTACGGCTAATTGGCCGCAGGAATTCCGAATCCGTAACCAAAAATGCCCAGTGCCAAACCCTGGTGGCATAGTGCACTAAAAAAGAATAACCTTTTATATAATCAAATTTGAACAAAGCATTGGTCTTATCCAAAGCATCCAAAAGCACCAAATCCAAATCCGGGGAATTCTCTTTTAAATAGTTATAGATTGCTTCGGCTGCCCGGCGATGACCAGCGCCTGCTGAAGCATGAACAATTAATACCTTCATCGGGGACGGTTCTGGGTTTTATAACCCGTTAGGAATCTAACAGTTGCAAGAAGATCATTGAAGATAAAATCAGGCTGAGTAACCCATTTATCTTTATCCTTGAGTTTTTCTTTACCGCAAAGAACGAGAATCGACTTACATCCTACCGTATGCGCAGTGAGCACATCGCGTAGAGTATCACCAACAAAATAAACACCTTTTAAACTAAATTTAAATTCTTTTGCTGCCAACTTTAATAGTCCGGGCTTGGGCTTACGACAGCTGCAGCCTATTTCCTTACGATGTGTACAATAATAAACCTTGGTAATTTTTCCACCTGCCTGCTCGATACCTTCAAGCATCTTAGCCGTTATCGAATCTAATGTCCTTTGAGCATAAGTTCCTTTACCCACTCCCGCCTGATTAGAGGCCACAAAAATTTTATACCCCTTCCTACTCAACAATGCAATTGCTTTCTTTGCACGTGGCAGAAATCTAAATTTCCTAAGCGAAGTTACATATAATCTATCGCCAGGATATTTATTAATTACACCATCGCGATCTAAAAATATAATTTTCATAAATTGAATTTGGCAGGTGTCGATGACTGATCCTTTAGAGACAATTGCCGACAAAGGACAGTCATCGACAGGACCCGCCAAGGCCCGTTAACCCTATTTACTATTTGCTGCTCTTTGCATCTCCCTAAACTTACAGTAACTTAATATCTGATACAGCGTGTCAAAGAAAGCAATAATAAACCCATACATCCCATCCTTACGCCCCTTCTTACCTAAATATCTTCTAAAAAACCGATCCACCGCTCTCCAGGTCGCCCACAACAGCGTCATCTTGCGCCCGGTGGTAATCCACTTTTGCGCCTCTAAAGTTGACTGACGATTAACACTATTTAAGAAATGTTCCAGATCAGGATACCCTTTATGAATAATATCCGCATGTAAATGCCCACAAGGCCCATCAATAAAAGCCCGCGGATGCACCACTGCTTCTTCATACTTGAATTTATCTTTTTGAAACAAACGCACTTTTGCCGCCGGATACCAGCCGCCGTATTTTACCCAATAATTGCTAATATAATTACGCAAAGGAATGTCATAAGCCACAAACTCATCTGACTCAATTGCCTTTTCAATTGCCACCTTAAGCTCCGGCATAACTATCTCATCCGCATCCAAGCTTAAGACCCACCGGTTTCTTGCCTGCGCATACCCCCAATTCCGGTGCCTACCCTCATTATCCATCTTCCTGTGAAAAACCTTGTCCGTATACTTTTGAACAATTTCAACCGTCTTATCCGTACTTTCATCATCCACTACAATAATCTCATTCGCCCATTTTACTGACTCTAAACACTCTGCGATACAAGACTCTTCATTTTTTGTTAGAACCATCACCGATAGTTTAACCATGCATAAACTCCTTCACAGATTGAATAATATAATCTTTTTCTTCTTGAGCCAACTCCGGATAAATCGGTAAAGTAAACGCCTGTTTTGCCGCTAGCTCCGCTTGCGGAAAATCGCCAACCTTATATCCTAAGTATTTAAAACATTTCTGTAAATGTAACGGAACCGGATAAAACACCCGTGAATCAATTCCTTTTTCCTGTAAATAATCCATGCATTTTTTATTTGATTTAGATGTCCTCAACGTGTATTGATGATAAATATGTGTGGTATAATCCGGCACGCCTGGAGTCTTTATCGCCAAGCCTGCCAAATTTTTATTATAATACTGCGCCACCTCTTGCCTCTTTTTGTTCCACTCATCCAAATATCTTAGCTTAACATCCAATACCACTGCCTGAATCGCATCCATGCGATTATTTCGGCCTAAAAATACATGGTAGTATTTATCTAGATTACCCTGATTACGTAAAATCTTGATTTTATCAGCTAAACTTTTATTATTGGTTAAAATTAACCCCGCATCACCAAAAGCTCCTAAATTCTTACCAGGATAAAAACTTACCGACCCGCAATCTCCCAATGTTCCAGCCTTCTTAGCCCTTGCTTGCCTATCGGCAGGCAAGTACTCCGCCCCAAACGCCTGCGCTGTATCTTCAACAACTTTTAATTTATACTTCCGCGCTAATTTCAAAATCCCGTCCATATCCGCGCACTGCCCATAAAGATGTACTGGAATTATTGCTTTAATTTTATTTTTCTTAGCTAATATTTTCTCAATACTCTCAAGTGAAATATTAAAAGTATCCGCATCAATATCCGCAAAAACCGGACGCGCACCAATATGCGCCACTGCCCCAGCCGTAGCATAATAGGTAAACGCCGGGCAAATTACCCCGTCCCCAGCTTTAATCCCCAACGCCAACAAAGCCAAGCTTATCGCGTCAGTACCATTAGAAACTCCCACGGCATATTTTGCGCCAGTATATTCTACAACATGCTGTTCAAACTTTTCCACCGGCGAACCAAGAATAAAACTCGTATTATCAATTACCTCTTTTATCGCCGCATCAATCTCCTGGCGAATCGGCGCAATTTGTTTTTTAAGATCCAACGCGGATATTTTCATTTTTTCTCCTGTAATAACTTTACCACGGCATCAAACACCGCATCCACACTAACCTGCCTCAAACATTCCCTGTCGTTTTCACAAACCGGCATCCGGAAATTCTTATAACAAGGCCGGCAAGACATATCCCATTTTAAAACCACATGATTCCTCTTCTCAGGATACGGCCCATAAACCAGCTCGCTTACCGGGCCAAACACAGAAACTGACCTAACCCCCAAAGCTACCGCCATATGCATCGGCCCACCATCATTAGTAATCAGTAAATTGCAATTCTTAATTACTGCCGGTAAAATATCTAAGCTGGTCTTACCGGTCAAATCTATCGGCTTATTGCGCATAGCATGCACCATTACTTCTGCAATCTTACGCTCTGATTCATCGCCTAAAATTACTATTTTTGCTTTAAGTTCAGCAGCAAGCCGGTCGGCTACCTGGACAAACTTTAATGCCGGCCAATGCTTATACGCAGCATCCTTACCCCAACTGCCGCCTGCTCCGGGAGCAACACCAATTACGCAATCATTTTCTTCAATTCCAGCTGAAGCAAATATATTTTTTGCCTTTAATTCCGTCTCCGGCAAAACAGCTAGATATAAACTTTTATCCTGAACAGAAATATTTAGAAATTTTAAAAGCTCTAAATAATATTCAACTACATGTTTTTCCTGATAACCTGCCAGATCAATACGTTTGGTAAGAAATCTTCCCCTGCCCTTATAATTAAACCCGATCCTCTGCCTGATTCCGATTATTTTTGCCAATAAACTATAACGATGATCCAGTGAAAAATCAAAACAAATATCAAAATGCTCTCTTTTTATCTCCCAAACTAATTTAATCGCCAGAGATATGCCCTTAAAAAACGACTCTTGATAAATTTTCTTTAGATCCCCGCGCGAAATATCAAAAACTTTATTAATCTGAGAGTTACTCTCCAGAATCGGTTTTACCCTGGAATTCGACCAGTAACCGATAAAACTATCTGGATACTGTTGCCGCAACGCCTTAATTACCGGTGTAGTGAATAAAACGTCCCCAATTCCAAAAGGATTAATAATCAGAATTTTATTCATAAACTAACTCAACTCAAAAACATCTATTAAATCTATTTCACCTATATTTCTCAATATATTTATAATCACCTTGCGCAGCTTAGGAGTAAAACTCATGAAGAAAAACTTCAACTTATCAGCTTCGCCTTTATCAAGCAATGCCCTTATTATTCTCACTGCTGCTTCTTGGTCTTTTTCTTCTTTATCTTTATTTTTTCTTTCTTTTGATATAACTAATTTGTGAAGAGCAAAAACAGCCGGGTGCGGTAAATTTATTCTCAAACCGTTAATTTTTACATTTATAATCTTTGTGCTCAAAAGATTAAGATATCTGAGGCTTTGCGCGTTTAAACCAAGTTGCGGCAACTTGAATGGCTTATTTAATCCAGCACCCCTTTCGGGCACTAAAAACTCTAAGCTAAGATCAGGATGCTCCAATTTTATGTAACCTTGTGGCCCGCTAAAATTTAAAATAAAACCAAGATCTTTAAGTAAGTTTTCTATATCTACTTTAACTTTAATATTTAAGGGCAAGGGAACCAATAAATCTACATCTCTAGTTGTTATAGAAGTAACATACCTGGCTCCTAAAAAATACTCCTTGTAAAGTGGGATGCACCAACTACCAATAAGAACAATATTTTTTAACACACCAACCTTATTAATTCTTCTTAAAACTTCGATAAACAGTTTATACTGACTGTTTTCCACGTAAAGTACTCCGTAAAAATTTAACCTGTTTATTTAGTTTGCTCAAAGACTTTCGGTAACTGGCACGCTTAAGCTGCAAAGACTTATATTTCTTAACCTCATCAGATGAGAGCTTACCCTTATAATTGTATAGAATCTTGCCCTTATGCCTTTGAACTAAATAAAAATAATAGTGTCCTTTTATTTTTTTACGAGCAAGGCATCCTTTAGGAAGCTTGTCAAGTTCCTCTGTATATCTTTTCTTCATACGCAGAGAATTGTGCAATTCTTCTGACAACACCCCCTTAATTAAACCTTTCATTCAACACGCTCCTGTTAACCAACGATTTACTTACTAATATATACTGTTGGGTAACTCATGTCAATAAAAAAATTAAAATCATCGCTTAAAATCATCTTCAAATCTTTCAATATCATCCTCTTCCAGATATGCTCCTGTCTGCACTTCCACAATCTTTAACGGCGTAGCTTGGGAATTTTCTAAGCGATGTTTTCTTCCCTTAGGGATATAGATACTTTCATTGCTGCGCACAAATAAAACATTACCGGCGCTGGTAATCTTAGCCATGCCGGAAACTACCACCCAGTGTTCAGCTCGGCTCTTATGGCGCTGCAAACTTAAACGTTTATGCGCGGCAATTTCAATAAGCTTAACCTTAAAACCCATCCCTTGCTGCAAAACAGTAAACGACCCCCAAGGCCGCCGCTCAGTCAAATGCACCTGATGCTCTTTGCGCTTAAGCGTCTTTAACCTCTCAACCAGATGTTTAACCTCCTGAGTCCTGTTTCTATCACAAACCAGCAAGGCATCCGGAGTATCCGCAATAACCGTATCTTTAATTCCAATAGTCGAAACTAATCTATTACCTTTGCTAAATACACATACACCCTGACTATCAAAATTTAAGGTATCGCTATTAGTAATATTCCCTTTTTTATCTTTCGGGAATATTTCCGCAAGCGCACCCCAACTGCCTAAATCCGTCCAGTAAAAATCAGCAGGAATAAGCGCAATCCTACGGGAACGCTCCATAATCCCATAATCCACAGATATAGCATCAATTCTCGGCCAAATCCTGGAGATATCATTTACAGAATTAATCAGCTGTAAATTAGCATACAGCTTAGGCAAATATTTTCTAACCTCATCTAGAAACAGCGAAGCCTTCCAAACAAACATCCCGCTGTTCCAGAAGAATTTCTTATCCTTAAAATACTTCTTAGCATTATTTAAAGAAGGTTTCTCAAGAAATTTTTCTACCCTATAAGCTAACCACCGAGAACCGAGCACCGAGCACCGAGCATCTGCTCTTATATAACCATATCCCGTTGACGGCGCGCTCGGTTTAATCCCTATCGTAACTAAAAAATTATCTTTAGCACAGACGATTGCTTTTTTAATCGTCTTCCTAAAATTCTTTATATTCTTAATATAATGATCCGAAGGCAAAACCAATAACACTGCATCTTTATCAATCTTACTAATTAATTTTGCGCAAAGCCCAACCGCCGGAGCGGTATTCTTACCTTGCGGCTCTAAAATTATATTTATATCGGGAATGCCAAATTTAGCAACTTGCGCCTTAACTTCATAAAAATAAATATTATTAGTAATAATATAAACGCGCCGCGCCTCCACCACGCCTTTTAAACGCTGGATAGTCGCCTGTAGTAGGCTTGCTTGGCCAATAATCTTCATAAACTGCTTTGGCTCAAGCTCGCGCGAAAACGGCCAAAACCTACTGCCTACCCCACCAGCTAAAATAACTGCGTAATTCATCCTTAAACTCCCACGATATACTATTTTCTACTTAACTGCCCTAATAATTAAATGCCTGCCAAATAACAATTCCCTTGATAGCAAAATTTTATTTATTCTTTGATAATTTAAAATCCCGCCTTTCTTTTTTGTTCGTCTTTCTTTCTGCCAAGCAGCGAATTTTATAGCTGGCGCTAATATTAACCAAAGAAATTTTAGTGCGGGCTTCATTAAGTCTGTATAAATATTTTCGACAAAAAGGTGGTTTTTGGATAAAAGATACTCCAATTCTTGGAATCTCCAAGGTATCAAATGCATATTTTGTAATCCAGCTGGGAATACTTTACAGTAATCCAGAAGTGGCTCGCGAAAAAAATCAAAACTACCCTCAAAGAAAAATCTCATTCTTGAATTTAAGTTTAAGATATTGGGGGTTGAAAGAATTAACGTTCCACCGGATTTTAACACTCTTTTAATCTCCCCAATAACAAAATCTGGATTATAGATATGTTCTATGGTTTCTAAAAATAAAACATAATCAAATGTTTCTTCCTCAAATGGTAGTTCTTTTTCTAAATTGCTTTCGTAAAAAGGTATAACCTTATGATATTTAAATCTATTGTAATCCATATCGGAAGCCACTACATCAAACCCTAGATTTTTTAATCTCTTTGAAAATTCTCCATCTCCACAACCCAAATCTAATACCTTACCTTTAGGTAAATTAACAAGAAGGCTAACTACCGCCTCAAGAAGAAAATTCTTTTTATTCTTTATCATATTGTATCCTTACTAGCTCTAACACTTCATCTACAGTTATATCATTTAAATTTGTTCTCTCTATCACTATATGCCCCTTACCTCTGGGCCCCCACCTTTTTGCAGTCTTCCCCGGTAAATCATTCCTGAACAACGCTACCACCGGCGTACCCACAGCTGCAGCCAAATGCATCGGGCCACTATCGCAAGAAATAAGCAAAGAGCAACGTTTCAATAACGCAGCTAATTCCACCAAACTTGTCTTATTAATCAAATCTATGGCCTCTGAGGGGACTATCTCCGAAAGGGAATATCCCCGATCTTCAACTCTTCCCACAAATACAGCCTTCACCTTCATCTCCTGCGTAATTCTCTGCGCTAGTTCTTTAAACCTCTCAACAGGCCATTGTTTAACCTGGTCGCTGGTAAATGGATGTATGGCCACGATTCTTTGGCCGATAAATTCTCTGAACAGATTATCATTAACTTTAATCTTGGGTGTTTTATCAAGCGTCTTAGCGCCGATTAACCCCACCAACTCCAAATTACAATCCACCTCATGCCTGTCGCCAAGATGTTTAGTATCTTTTAATTTATGCGTCAGTAGAATTCCCCATTTCCTGTCATAACCAACGCGCAAAGGAATTCCCGCCAAAAAAATATCCCAGTGAGCTTCTTTCTTAGGATTTAAAACAACACAGAGATCAAACTTATATTTCCTTAAATTCCTCTTAACCTCATCCCAAACCAACACTTGATCAACACATTCAACCGCGCCAGCCAGTTCAAAAACCACAGAATTTACCGCAACGCTAAGCCTTGACTGCGGAAACGCCTCTTTCAGCGCCCGCATCGCCGGAATATTCAACAAAAACTCTCCGAACCGGTCATTGCGTATAGCAAGTATATTTTTAATCATTTTTAACTAAACCGAAACTGCAATATCCTCATTATTGCCCAAAGTCCATCGCACATCTTAATCTTCTTTCCTTCTCTATATGAACGCGGGTTATACGAAACAGGCACCTCTAATATACACATCCTCTTCTTTATCGCCTTAGCTAATATCTCAATCTCAATATCAAAACTGTTTGACTTAAGCCCTAATTCTAGAATGCTCTCTCTACGCATAAGCTTATAACAAGTAAAACAATCATTCAGCTTAACGCCAAACATTTTATTCATTAATCCGGTCAAAAAAAGGTTACCTGCCCTGGGAAGTAATATCCCATGATACCCCTCTGTGAACCGCGCACCTAAAACTATATCCACCCCTTGATTCTTTATGGCCTCTAAAAGCTTAAGATAATCATTGGGATCATATTCTAAATCCGCATCCTGAATAATAACAAACTCACCTGTCGCATTCTCTAAACCAGTGCGCACCGCATCCCCTTTACCCCTTTTACTAACATGATATATAACTTTTAAGTTATTAAAAGAAAGCGATCTTAAGATTGCGGCAGTGTGGTCTTTTGAGCAATCATTAACTACAATAATTTCTTTTTCAATAGGCAGATTATTAACCTGGCTTATTATTGCTTCAATTGTCTTTTCTTCATTATAAGCCGGTATTATTACTGACAGCATGATTTGTTCTCCTGTCCGTCATTGCGAGTCCGCCGAAGGCGGACGAAGCAATCTCGTATTTAACGCTAACCCAACTCCGACTAAGAACCAAAAAATCATCACTAAGCGCGCGTAATAAAGACTCGTTTCGGTAAGGCCATTAATTAGATAAGCTATAATTGCCGCAAAAACAGATACAGAAAAAGCTTTTAAAAAAGGATCTGTATTCCTCTTAAAAACTAACCAAATAGACCTTAGAACAAAGAACAAAAAGATCAAAAATGTTCCCAAGCCCAACAGCCCCATCTCTCCACCCATCTGCAGAAAACTATTATGCGCGTAAATAGTATCCGGAGTTTTAGCTACTGCTTCAACAGCTGCTACTTTATATTTACCATAATTTCTGGAAAAAGTATTGATACCTACACCAATAAATGGATGCTCGCTAATCATATGCACGGTATTACGGTAAATACTCATCCTTGTTTCACAAGTCAACAAAATCATCGGATTATAATTAACGCTTTTAGCCCATTCTTTAATATTTTTAGGCATAACAAAAGGATAAACTAAAAGTAATAAAATAAGCCCCGAAGTTATAATCTTATTCTTCCTGACTAAACTCAAAAAAAACACACTTACAAAAAGCCCCAGACCTGCCCCACGAGATAAAGAAAGATAAACACCAATGCTTCCAATTAACGCTGCAGAAATTAAAAATATTCTGTTCCTTAATCGTAAAGAAAACAAGGCTAGTCCGGCAATCAACGGAGTTAATCCGGTAAGGTATACCCCCATAG
>Ga0247841_10010089_pt1 | contig 12973 bp, 11 predicted proteins | sample LaCruzMarch2015__2_FD_192410 | JGI IMG/M metagenome (GOLD analysis project Ga0247841, IMG submission 192410) | Freshwater microbial communities from meromictic Lake La Cruz, Castile-La Mancha, Spain - LaCruzMarch2015_18m | ecosystem: Environmental > Aquatic > Freshwater > Lake | place: Spain... | reverse complement strand
ACGGATGCTTACTACAGTTTCGGTTTTCGCTGTTGCAGTAGTTAATCTGGAATCTGGAATCTGGCAGTCGTCGCAAAAAAAAATGAGAAAAATGGAAAAAAATAGGAAAATGGAAAAACAAATAAAACAAAAAAGTATTGAAGGGCTTTTTACTTCAAAGGCAAGAATAAAGATATTAGAATATTTCTTTTTTAATAAAGAAAATTCTCATATTCGAGAAATTTCAAGAGAATTAAAAATCCCAGTTAGTGCAGTAAAAAGAGAAGTTGATAATTTGATAGCTCTTAATATTCTTAGTTTGTTTGAAAGTAGAATTAGTTTAAATAAAAAATGCAGTTATCTTGAAAGTTTAAAAAATATCTTTGTAGAAACTGATTGTATACTTTATCCTATTAAAGAAGCCTTAAAGAATGAAGAAATTCAGTATGCTTTTGTCTTTGGAAGTTTTGCTAATGGCAGTTTCAATATTGAAAGTGATATTGATTTGGTAGTCATAAGTGATAAAAATTTATTTGAGCTAACAAAATTGCTAAAACCAGCTGAAAATAAAATTAATCGAGAAATTAACCCTGTTGCTTGGGATTTAAAGTCTTTTAATAAGAAAAAAAATACGGGATTTGTAAAGGATATATTTTCTAAAAAAATAATGATGATTATAGGGGGGGAAAATGAACTTCGAAAAATTGCTAAGTGAAGGAAAAATTGAAAGGGTGAAGAAAAATGATTTTGATTCAAAATCTGGAGAGCGTAGCATAGATTTTGCTAGAAACGGATTTAAGACTGGAAATTATGATGAAGTTTTGTCTGTTGTTTATAATGGTATATTCAAAATAAGCAACCGATTAATGAACTTTTTAGGATATAGGGCGATTGGACGAGAGCATCATAAGAATGTTTTCGAATTTTTAGCGAAAGCGGGTTTTGATTTGGATTTAGTCGCTTATTTCGATGTTTTAAGAAAAAAGAGAAATGACTTTATTTATAGAGATATTGAAAGCATCTCAAAAAAAGAGGCTGAAGAAATGCTAAAGAAGGCAGAAGAGTTTGTTCACAAAATTAGAACATTTGTTCACAAAATTAGAACAGGAGTAGCAAATGGAAAATAATGAAACACACATAGCAATTTTTAATGGGAAAGCAATTCGCAAAGTTTGGTTTGCAGAAAGATGGTGGTTTGTTATTGAGGATATTATCAAAGTTCTAACAGATTCTTCTGACCCAAAACAGTATATTCAAAAGCTTAAACAAAGAGATGATATGCTGGCAGAAGGGTGGGTACATCTTGTACGTACCCTTTCAATTCAAACTGGTGGGGGAAAACAAGAGATGAATTGTTCTGACACGGAAGCAATATTTAGAATTTCAAAAGATAAAGTTAGAATAGAAAAAAGATTGGAATTTAATATAACGGTTAAAAGAAATAAGAAAGAAACTACCATAAAAGTAGCATCAATGGTAATACTTATCCTAGCAGATAATAATTATTTTAGTAACATTAAGTTTATAAATTTTTCTAAATATAATTGGGGTGTAGGACACGCCCCGGTAGCATCAATGGTAATGCACTCGCCTGATGAGCGAGGTCCTAGCAGACATCCGGATTCGATTTCCGGCCGGGGCGGTCCTGCATATTGCAATTCTGAATTTTTTGAATGCGAAAATTCCGAAAGGTTTTCATTCTGGGGTGATTCTGTGCCTAATTTTTTTTTAATTAAATTCGTTAAAAATAGGATTTAAAATGAATAAAACTACTCAAACCCGGCTCATTTTTTCTGGAGCAAAACACTTTTTCACAGTTTACAAAAATGTATTGCATTCAAGGAGAATTAACTATGATTGAGGATATGAAAATCTTCCATAAAACGTATGAATTTATCAAATGGCTTCATACGTTATTAAATAAATTTCCTAAATCGGAAAAATACACAATGGCACAAAAAATAGAAAATACCTCTTTAAATTTTTTAGAAAGTATTATTCAATCAAATAATGATTTTGATAAAAAACAATCTTTGCAAAAGGCAATAGTCGAGTTAGACAAATTAAGAATTTTTTTTAGGCTTTCCAAAGATTTGCAATTTATTAGCTTCGCCCAATATGAATATGGCTCTAACTTGATAAATGAAATAGGCAAAATGCTGGGAGGTTGGTACAAAAAATACCCTAATATTCCTTCATAGGAATGGGTTGGATTGTGATTAACAGCGCGGTGAAACGTGGTGGCAATTGGAATAATGGGGCTGATGCTGGGCCGTTTTGTGCGAATTTGAATAATGCGCCTACGGATACTAACAACAATATCGGTTTTCGCTGTTGCAATAGTTCCCGAAGCCAGATTCATTATCTTTACGGAGATAATAAACAGCGCAAGAGAACTACATCAATTCAAATCCAAGCTGAAAAGCTGAATATTAAAATAAAAACTAGCGGTTAGTAAGATGAAGCCAAATGCTGATTGAACCCTGCTGGTTCCATAATAAAAAAATGAAAACACATAAAAATTTATTTGGAAAAGTTTGCGAACTTGAAAATCTTCATAATGCTTATTTAAAAGCAAAAAGAGGGAAGAATAATGTAGCGGAAGTTCTCCAATTTACTTATAATTTGGAAGATGAATTGCTTAAACTCCAAGACGAATTAAAAAATCAAACTTATCGTACGGGAAAATACAGGCATTTCATTATTTTTGAGCCAAAGGAAAGAAAAATTTCTGCTTTGCCTTTTAGGGATAGAGTTGTTCATCACGCTATTTGCTCTGTTATTGAGCAGATATTTGAAAGAAAATTTATTCATGACTCTTATGCTTGCAGAAAAGGAAAAGGAACGCATGCTGGAGCAGATAAAATTCAAAAGTTCATAAGAAGAGCTAGTAGCAATTATTATGTTTTAAAATGTGATGTTTCAAAATATTTTCCAAGTGTAAATCATGAAATTCTTAAACAGATTATAAGAGAAAAAATAGCAGATAAAAAACTCTTGCAATTATTAGATAAAATAATCGATAGTTCAAACTCAGAAAAATTAGATTTTTCTTACTCTGAAGAACAAGAAATTCAGATTTCTTTAGAAAAAGGAATCCCTATTGGAAATCTAACTTCTCAGCTTTTTGCGAATATTTACCTCAATAAATTGGATGAATATGCAAAATATGAACTAAAAATAAAATATTATGTTCGTTACATGGACGATTTTATAATTTTGCATGAATCTAAAAAATATTTGCATGAAGTAAAGGAAAAATTTAAGTTATTTTTCATTTCAATGAAATTAACTTTGCACCCAAAAAAAGCAAATATATTTCCAATAACATTGGGGGTTGATTTTCTAGGTTATAATATTTTTAAAAATTATAGGCTGGTCAGAAAAAGTACCGTCAAAAGATTTCTAAAAAGTGTAAAAGGGAAGCTCAAAAAATATGATTCGGGCAATATGGATTTTAACAAGTTAATGGAATCTTTTAATTCATGGGAAGCATATATGGTTCATGGTAATTCTTATAATTTAAAAAAAAGTTTGCATGAGGAGTATTTTAAAAATGTTGTATAGTCTCTCAAAAGATAAGTGCGTAAATTCTGAATTTGCTAGAAACAAAAAACTTTCGGAGTTTTTCTCAAAGAAATATTTTTTAATATTTGGAATTTTAATCTCGGTATGTTTAATTAGCAATTTAGTTAGTGCTGACACTAATTATACAACTGGAGAAATAGTTTTTGGAACATTAGCAGATGGAACTCCCGAATGGGGGGGAACTGCTTTAAATTATGGGGGGATGGATTTTACTTATGGAACATCAAACTTAGTAGTAGGAAATATATTCCCAACAATAAATCCAAGCGATTTTAAAACCAAACTAAATTTCGGGGCTTATTCTGGTTCTATTTTGAATAACATATTGACTTTAGATGGGGAAACTGGATATGTGGGAGTTGGGACGACTTCTCCTTTGAACACATTAAACGTTCTTGGTGATATAAATGCGACAACAAGTATTTGGTCACAGAATAAGAACTTAACTCTTGGATATGATTATGCTTTGAATGCTAGTGCTGGTGGAAGTACAAATTGGAATAATAATTACTCAGCATTTTTGAATAAAATTAATTGGTCACAGGCTGTAAATGGAACTTTAATGTTGGCAGCAAATTGGAATGCAACTAATACTTCTTATTATTTAGCAAGTAATCCTTACGGATTTTATAATTCAACTAATCCTCAAACCGAAACAGACCCTAAATGGACGGCAAATTATTCAGATTACTTAATTACAAAAACTTATGCAAGTAATGATACAAATTATAATTCATCGGGTTTAATTAAAGATTGGAATGCAACTGGGTTAATCAAAGATGATAATGCAACAGGATACATAAAAAATTGGAATGCTTCAAGTTTGATTATAAACTGGAGCCTACAGCCAGCAGGAATTGAAACCTTATGGAATGCAAATTATTCAAACTTTTCTACAATTTATAGTCATACTGTTGCGACCACTAATGTGCATGGTCTTACTTTCACTTCAGAAGGTTCTGGGGGAGGATTGGATGCAGATACGTTAGATACATACCATGCAACTTCTTTTTCAAGAGCCGCAAGTTCTCAAAACAGTATAATCTCTTCAGATACTAGGGATATTAATTATAATGCTTCAGATAGAAATGCTGGACTTTATGCAGATTTTAAAGCAAATTCTGCTGATGGTTTATCTGATGGAGGCACATATCACGGGGTTTTGACATTTAGGTCTTATGGTTCTACTAGCGACCTTTCCGGAGGGTATCCAATTCAGATTGCTTATACTCCTAATGGAAATTTATGGACGAGAATGGCAACTAGCAATACTACTTGGGGTGCATGGTCTAAAATGATTAATAATGATTCTCTTGGAGGTTTAGAAACAGACCCGAAGTGGATAGCGAACTATTCCGATTATCTCAATACAAAGAATTATGCTTTAAATGATTCAAGATGGACCTTGAATTATTCAACATTCTTAACACACATAACTTGGGCTAATGTTGTCAATGGTACATTGTATGGACAAATGATAAATGGAACAGCCATATTACCATGGACAAATAATTATACAAATGGAGTAATTTCACAAGGAAGAAATCTTTCGGTTGGTTATGATTATGCTTTGAATGAAACTAAATGGGGTGCAAATTATTCAGCGTTCTTAAATAAAATTAATTGGTCACAGGCTGTGAATGGAACTTTAATGTTAGCAAGTAATTGGAATGCAACTAATACTTCTTATTATTTAGCAAGTAATCCTTACGGATTTTATAATTCAACTAATCCTCAAACTGAAACAGACCCAAAGTGGACAGGAAATTATACTGCCTATAATGCAACATGGACAAGTACATATAATTCAACTTACAATGCTTACAACTCTTCTGGTCTGATTAAAGATTGGAACGCAACAGGATTAATAGCAAATTGGAGTTTAGCTTCTGCAGCTGAATCTGACCCTTATTGGACAGGCAATCAAACAAAATATTATAACAAAACGGAAGTCACTGCAAATATTACTTCTGCAAATACTTCTCTAGCAAATTATGTTGAAGCTTCTTATTTAAGGAATGATGGAGATAATGGAACGGGAGTTTATAATTTCGGGGGAACTTGGCAAACAGGGGGAGTCACAGTTTCTGGGGGGAGTTTATATGCTCAATCTCTTTATGTTTATAATATAACTTCTTTGGCAGTAAATCATTTGGACGTTAATGGTTCTTTGCTTCCTCAGATAGGATTTAATAATACTTTTGATTTAGGAAATTCAACTCTTGTTTGGAGAAATGGATATTTTGGAGAAAATGTTACTGCTAAACAATTCTTAGGAAATATTAATGCATCTTATGTGCAAAATGCTCCTTGGGTAACTGCAGGAACAGAAACAGATCCAAAGTGGACAGCGAATTATTCCGATTATCTTAATACAAAGAATTATGCACTTAATGATTCAAGATGGACTTTAAATTATTCAGCATTTTTGAATAAGATAAATTGGTCAACTGCTTATAATGGAACACTTGCAAAAACAGATGCTGCAAATACCTTCGGTGCATTTAATCAAACGTTTGATACTTCTACTTTATTTGTTGATAGCGTTAGTAATAGGGTAGGAATTGGGACGACGGCGCCGAGTGAAAAATTATCTGTTATAAGCGGTGATTTTGGGATTTCAAAAAATAGTAAGCTTCAGTTAGAGACAGGAAGTACTTCATGGTATTTGGGCTTATTAGATTCTCCAACTGGTGCTCAGATATTAACAACAAGAGCTACTGTATACAACGTTTACGATGGTGCAAATCAAGGGTTTATGATTAGAAATACCGCCAACACGTCATTATTTGAAATTGAGGGAGATACGGGAAAAACATATATAAAAGGCAACGTAGGAATTGGGACGACGAATCCTGATGTATATAAATTAAAAGTTAATGGAGCAGGCTATTTTGACAGCACAACCGCTCCTAATATTTATGCTGGTACTTATTATGGTATAACTGGTTCATCAGATACAAATATTGCTAGTTTTAGTAATCATAATATTATTTTGACGCCTGGTGGAACGGGTAATATTCAATTAAGCGGCAACGTCGGCATCGGGACGACGAGTCCAAATTACAGATTAACAGTTTTACCTGCTTCGGCTGGCGGGGGAATAAGTGTTAGAGAATCTGATGATGGTACTGACGCGCTTCTTCTTCAGGGGTACGCAGGTGGTGGCGCATTATCTGTTCTTGCGGGCGGGGTGGCAAAGTTTTATGTCGACGCGACAGATAAAATGTATTTTACCGGCGGCAACGTCGGCATCGGGACGACGAGTCCGGGTGAAAAACTTGATGTGTATGGAAATATTCAGATGTCATCTGGGGGATTAATTCATCGCAGTACTGCTGATGGTTCTGATAATACAAATATTAAAATTGGCGGCGGAGGCGGAAACGACGAAACAAGAGGCGGAAACATCTATCTATATGGTAATGAATTTTCAAGCGGGGGGTATGAAGGAGTGGTGCAATTAGATGCAGGGAATGTCGCAAATGGTGAAATTAGGTTAAATACAGGGAATACGAGAAGATTGACTATTTTAAACGGTGGCAACGTCGGCATCGGGACGACGAGTCCGGGACAAGTGTTGCATTTAAACAAGACTACTGGTGGAACATTAATGAGATATTCTGCTGGTAATTATAACTTCAATTGGGATACTGGAATTATGAGTGATGGATTTTATTTAAAATATAATGAAACTTCCACGATTATGAAACTTGAGAATACTGGCAAAGTCGGTATCAACACAACAACCCCTCAAAATACATTAAACGTTCTTGGAGATATAAATGCAACAACAAGCATTTGGTCTCAAGGAAAAAATTTAACTCTTGGATATGATTATTCTCTTAATGCTAGTCTATGGACAACTAATTATTCTGCATTTTTGAATAAGATTAATTGGTCTCAAGCATACAATGGAACACTAGCAAAGACTGATGCAAACAATGTGTTTGGTGCATTTAACCAAACATTTGACACCAATCTTTTATTTTTAAATGCAAATACTAATATGATTGGTATTGGGACGGTGGAGCCAGGAAGAAAAGTTCATATTGCAGGAACTGGATTAGCTACCGATGCTATGTTGATAACGAGTGGATTCTTAGAAGTAGATGGTGCTAATTCTTATGCAAATACTTCTGGTGGCGCTGAAAACTTGCGTATTGGTTGGCCGACATCAACGAGAGTTGGATTTAATGTAGAAGGAGCAGAAGTCATGACTATGTTGCCGAGTGGAAATGTCGGCATCGGTAATATAACTCCCAATTCTAATTTAGTCATAAATGGTTCAAATAACTATGGAGCATTAAATGTTGTAAATAAGACTGGAACAAGTATTTTATTTGTTAATGGAAGTACGGGGTGGGTTGGAATTGGGACTACTGCGCCGGGTTATAAGTTTCAAGTTGGGATAGTGGACGATGCAACAATTGATTATTCGATGCTGGATGGTTTGAGAATAAGCGGAAACGATAGTTTGAATACAATTTGGCAGTCTACAAGCAATAAAGACTTATCGTTAACCACTAATGGAGGAAAATTACTTTTCCGCACGGCTGCGTCCGGTAATATAAATATGACAATAGATGCAACTGGCAAAGTAGGTATTGCGACGACGGTGCCAACCCAAACATTAGACGTCAACGGAAGTATGAACATAAGTGCAACAGCGTCGAATCCTTATTTATATTTTGGAAAAGGGGGGTATATGTATGACAATGGTACAGCAACTATTATTGGGCATTCATAATTATTAAAAATACTAAAAAATGGTAAAATATATAAATAATTACGCTTATAATACTAAAATATGGTAGAAATAAAGAAATTATTCCAGCAGAATAAAATAAGCATGTTAAACGATTTGACTATTGAGAGATACATTAATTTTCTTGGTAATTCTTACAAAGAGAATTTAGAACATAGTTTTAAAGTGATAAATGATTTTCCAAGATGGAGCATTATTTCTGGCTATTATGCAATGCACGATGCAACAAAACTTCTCATAGCAAAAAAATTAAGAATAAAAATAGATATGGAAGTTCATGCAACGACTATAGCAGTTCTAAAGGAATTTTTGAAGGACAAAGTTGCGATTAATTTAATTGAGAAAGGGTACAAAGAATTTCTTACATTGGCTAGCGAACTTGAAGAGGCTAAAAAGGAAAGAGTAAAAGTACAATATTATACTGGGACAGCATTTCTTAAAGAAGAATATAGAAAGAGAGCAAAAGAATTTAATGAAAAAGTTGTGAAGTCTTATCTTAAAAAAATTGAGGTGATATTATGATTGGATTATTTGAGAAAGATATAGTGAAAATTTTAACATTATATTCTCTTTCTCCTGGTTCGAGATTTAGTAGGGAGGAAATAAAGAAAAAGACAGATATGAATAATATTACTCTGAATAAAACTCTTTTTTTAATGTTAAATTTAGCTCTTTTAATCAAAGAGAAACATCTGTTTTCTATTAATTTTGAAAATAAGAATAGTAAACTTGCTATGGGTTTTGTTTCAAATCAGTATTCTTTGTTGAAACATTTGCCTCTTAGTTCTTATTACATTCTTCTTGAGATTTATTATGAAATTATTAAGGAAAAGATTGGAGGGGAAGTTTATTTATTTGGGAGTTATGCAAAACTTACATTTAGAGAAAAATCTGATATAGATCTTGCAGTGATCTCTGATACTCTTGATAAGAAATCATTTAATAAATGTATTTCTCGGCTTGAAAAAAAGCATAAGAAGAAAATAGAAGTTCATTATTTTTCAAATAATTTTTATAAAAATAAAAAAGATCCTTTGGTTAAAGAAATTCTACAACATGGAGTGAGATTAATATGATTTTATATTTTGGAAATGGGAAGATACAAAATCTGGAAATTTTGCATAAAGTCCTCACTTCGTTGCGGATACAAAATCTGGAAATTTTGCATAAAGGAGGTTATATGTATGACAATGGTACAGCAACAATTATTGGTCATGCATAAATATTTTTTGAAATGCATAGCATAATTAAATTTATAAACCAATTTAGTCTACAAATATAGACTTAAGTCCAAAAAAAGAGACATGATGAACAATATTCAGGACAAAATTTTGAAAATATTTTATGAATTTCCTAGCAGGGCTTTTACCATAAGAGAGTTAAGTAAATTAACTAAAATTCCAAGAGCTACAGTTCACAAATATGTTTTATCATTAAAAAAACAAGATTTGATTAATGAAGAGAATAAGGCAAAGGATAATTTACTATTTAAAATTAAAAAGACTAATTTTTTTGTGGAGAAAATAATTTCTTCTGGATTAGTAGAATTTCTTATGGAAAAATTAAACCCCTCTTGCATTATCCTTTTTGGGAGTATAAGAAAAGGGGAGTCTGTATTGGAAAGTGATATAGATTTATTTGTAGAAAGTCCAGTTAAAAAAGATTTAAATCTTAAATTATTTGAAAAAAAAATTGGGCATAAAATTCAATTGTTTGTTGAGCCAAAAATAAACAAGTTGCAATCTAATTTGTTTAATAATGTTCTAAATGGAATTAAACTTTATGGAAGTTTTAGTCTAAAATGAGCATTATGAATTGGGATGAATGTAAAAAAGATTTTATAAGAAAGGTGGAAATAGATTTGGAAAGAATCGAATCTCTCATTAAACGGGCTAATCAGAGATTAAAGAGAGCTGAATCCACAAAAATTAGTCTAGATAATGTTTCTTTTGTTGTGGAAGATTATTATGAAATTATAAAGGAATTGCTTGTGGCGTATTTATTAAAAGAGGGGCTTAGAGCTAAAAATCATCAGTGTTTGATAAGTTATTTCTATAAGAATAATCCTAACTATGAAAGAGAAGCATTTCTTATTTCTCAAATGTCTTTTTTTAGAAATAGACTTGACTATTATGGAGAAGATATCCCCTTTGAATTTTATACTGAAAATAAAGAAGAGTTCAAGAAAATTATTAATTTACTTTTAAAATTAATTGGAAGGAAAAAATGAAAAAAATATTTCTAGTTAGCTTAATTTTAGTCTTTCTTTTAATTTCCGTAGTAAATGCAACAGTGTATAATATGACTAATTATACTACCTACGGGCATAAAGCATATCAGAAAGGAGGAACTGCACCAACGAGCCCATTTAATTATGATTCAGAAGTAAGTTCTGGAGGGTATACAAATCTTACTAGTGATGATAATAATTATTTAGCTACCAGTTTAGCAACGGTGGATCAACAATATGATGGTCAAATATTTCATTTTAATATTTCTGAGGCAAATACCAATATTTCTTATTTAGGAGTTACTTGGAAAGGGAAGTCGGGGGAGCAGGATTATGTAGGTTATGACCTTACAGCCTATATTTGGAAATCTTCTAATTCTTCTTGGGAGATAATAAATAAAAAAATCAATGATGGTTCAACCACTGCTCCCAATGGTTCAACTACTGAAGTTTCTTGGCAAATTAACATAACTTCAAACATTTCAAATTATACAAATAATACTGCATCTGGAAAATGGGTTTATATTATGGTGAAATTTAAAAAAAGAGTTGCTTGTGCATATACTTGTGGATGTGCAAGTTGTCAGACTACATCTTATCCTGGTTATTGTAGTACTGGAATATTATGTTGTGATGCTTGTTTTGTATCTTGTCCTTATGTTTATTCTTGGAATGGAACCTCTTATATTTTTGATTCTGAAGCTATAACTGCTTTTGGAACGATTAAAGAGAACGAAGCAAAACAACCTTCAAAAGTATCAAGTCTTAAATCTGAAAACGGAACATTTAAACTTAAAATAAAAGAAGAACTTTCTGAAACTTCTTATCTTGATAGTATTGAATTGCTCAAGGTAAGTCATTCGAGTGATGTAGAAGTTTATCCTGGATTTAAAGAAGAGGCTATCAAAGGATACCCTCAAGTGATGGGTTTTGATGTTCCTTTGTTTATTCTTCAGATGTATAAAAAAATTAGCGAAAGAAAGATGGAGAAAGGGACTAACTTAACGGATGTTTCTTCTGTTTTTAAATTGTATACTCTAAAAAATCCAATAAAACCAATCAATGTTACTGAAAATGGAAGAGAGGTTAAAGAATTATTTGAGATTGATGATAATTTTTGGAATAATGATTTTGTTAATCTTGGAAAAATTGGAATAAATAAAGAATCTTTGCTAGAGAACGAAAATCTCAGTGAACTTTTCAGAACTGCCGAATTTTCTTATCCAAAAGAAGATGTTGATAAAGCCAAGCTTAAAATTAGAATAAAAGAAAGTGATCTGGTTTCTATGGTTGCTACACTTTTTTCTCAGAGCGCAAAAAAACTTGGAAATTATGATGTGAAGAATTTTATGAAATATGCTGTAAGAGAAGCGAGTTATAAGATCAGCATATGGGACGGAGAGAAATGGGTTAATGATGTTTTTGTGAATGATTATCCTAGAGAAAAAGCTAACGAACTGGTTATCCCTTTGAATATCCGTGGAATAAATACTGAGAAACTTAAAATAAAAATACAGGTTCCATCTGGAGTTTTATATCTTGATGGAGCATATATTGATTATTCAGAAGATGAACCGATTACTGTTGAAAGAATTTCTTTAGAAAAAGCAGAAAAAGATGGAAAGGGTGTGAAAGAAATTCTTTCTTATTCAGATAATAAAAGAATAACTTTGGTGAGAGGAGAAGAAATTAATTTGGAATTTAAAGGAGAAAATGATAATGCTACTCTTTTCTTGAATACAAGAGGATATTACATAGGAAATAATTTTTCTGATGAGATCCTTGTAGAAAATAAAAAAGTATTAGATAGATTGTATAATGAACCAGGATTTTCTGTTAGATACTGGACCGTTAAATTAAAAGATGCTTCTTCATGTGGAAATGCCAAACAAGAAATAGGAGATAATAGTTTTTTTTCTTCCGATACAAGTTCATTAATTTTAGAAAAAAAACATAATACTCTTTATACTGATTATGTGGAACTTAAAGTAGAGATACCAAAAATTAAATTAGATTTAATTGTCCCAAATAATTTGAGTGGAAGAAATGTAACCAAAAATGAATTTTTTAATGTAACATTAAATGTGACTTGTGCGCAAGTTAATTGTGGAAATATAAATGTTAGTTTGGCTCTTAATCCTGTTTATAATGTCACAACTTTCACTTCTAATGGTACGTGGACCGTCCCTGCTGGTGTAACTTCTGTTGAAGTTTTAGTTGTTGCTGGTGGTGGAGGAGGTGCTAATAGTGGAGGAGGCGGGGGTGCTGGAGGCCTTGTTCATAAATTTAATCATACAATAAATAGTAGTTCGTATGTAATTACAGTGGGTTCTGGCGGGGCAGGTGGTGTTGGAGGAACTAATGGTGGTGATTCAGTTTTTGATACCCTTACTGCAAAAGGGGGGGGA
>Ga0247841_10010087_pt1 | contig 12976 bp, 15 predicted proteins | sample LaCruzMarch2015__2_FD_192410 | JGI IMG/M metagenome (GOLD analysis project Ga0247841, IMG submission 192410) | Freshwater microbial communities from meromictic Lake La Cruz, Castile-La Mancha, Spain - LaCruzMarch2015_18m | ecosystem: Environmental > Aquatic > Freshwater > Lake | place: Spain... | reverse complement strand
GGCCTCGTTCCCGTGATGAGCTTCGTCGCCTTCCTCCCCCTCGCGGCGGCGATCCTTCTCCTCTTCTACCGGGAACCCGCACGACAAGCCTCCGCCTGATGGCATCCCAGCCACGGCGCGGCTCGCCCAGTCCAGACTCGACTGCCCTGCCTGGGCCTCTGGCGCTGCCTGCGTTCGGAATCGAGCATGGTGTAGAGTGAGCCATGCTTCCTCGGTTCCGCGAGAGACTCTCGGCGTGGGTCCTGTCGGCCAGAGTGAAGACCCACGCGTTGTTCCTGGCGGCGCGCGATCCGCGTGTGCCGCGTGGCGTCAAGGTTCTCGCAGCTCTCGTGGCCGCGTACGCGCTCAGTCCGATTGACCTCATCCCCGATTTCATCCCCGTGCTCGGGCTCCTCGACGACCTCATCCTCGTGCCGCTCGGCTGCGCGGTGGTCGTTCGCCTCATCCCTGACCAGGTCTGGCAGGAATGCCTCGCAACAGCACGGAGGAACCTCGATGCGCGTCTGCCGAGGAGCCGGGCAGCCGCCGCGGTCATCGTCGTCGCGTGGGTCGTCGCCGCAGGGCTCCTCGGACTCCTCACCTTCCGCAGCCTCCGCCACTAGCGTCTCCAGTTTCGGAATGGTGTTGACACCTCAAGCATTTGCGCCCTTTGCGCTCTTGGCGTGAGAGGCGCTGCCGAGGTGCCGATCGCCCGCATCACGCGAAGCTCGCCAAGAGAAGCCAAGGGGCTCGCGGCGATTCGCTGATGCCGCAAGCTTGTCTCCGACGACGTACCGCTTTCGCGGCGATTCTACCTCTCCACTGTAGCGTCGGAGCTTGTCTCCGACGTTACCGTGTCCGCGACGACGTCCGCGACGATCGTTTCCCGCCACGTCAACGTCGCACGCAATGGGTGCGGTGCGCTCTTTTGTGAGAACCGAGCGCATTGGCACTCTCTTCCTAAGCCCGAGTGCGGTGCGTTCTCTCGCTAGGACCGAACGCGTCCGACGCTACAGTGGCCCCGCCGGCCTTTGCGCTCTTGGCGTGAGACGGCGGCGTGCTCCAAGCTAGCCTTCCTGCGGGACAGGTGGCGAGTCTGTCTCCACCGCAAGACGCCGTTCGACGGCGACAAGGCGCGTGAGGTAGACGGCGAGGATGAGGGCGAAGTGGCACATGATGGACGGCAACGCGCCGCTCGTCGTTGGCACGAACCACGTCGTCACCAGCGACGGCACGATGAACGCCACCGATCCCGTGCGGAGATGGGAGAAGAGCTGCCGCGCGTTCGCGTCCGACGCAGCCTTCGCGCCGTACGCCGAGAACCCGACCATGCCCAAGAGTCCGATCCAGTAGAAGCCGGAGTAGATCATGGATCGCGGTATCGTGTGCGAGTACCGGGCGAATACGGTCGAGCAGACGGATGCGGACACGAGTCCCGGGTCGGCGGCAATCCATAGGACGATGCCGAGCGCCGCAGCGAACATCGCGTACGCTGCTCCGGAAACGGCCCTCGACCGCGGCGTGAACAGCCTGGCCGCTAGGAGGATGCCGGCTGGCGGCAGCCATGTCACGACGATGAACGCAAGTCGCGGAAGGAATCCGTACACGGGATTGGCGGAGCAGATCAGGACCTCAGTGATCTGGTAACCGGCGAGCAGGAGGAGGATTGCACCCGTGATGCGCACGATATCCTTCCGCCCCGGCCCCGACAACGCCCACACCGCCACGGCGACCTCGAACACTGCCGTTGCCATCCCGAGTACCGGCGAGTACTGCATAGACTCCTCCTAGTGTTGGCCGCAGAGTATACAATCCGCCTCGCGCCGTGCCAGCGGCCGCGCGCTGACCGCTGAGGACGCAGAGGTGGCCGATGCGGCGCTTCAGGACCAAGCCCCAACGCTACGCATCCTTGTCAGGGTTGGGGCACGGCTAGCGAACGGCAGATCTTCTTGGCCAGGATGTTGGGAATCTCGTTGTGACGGGGCACGGCCTCCACATGGCCGGTCCGCGGGTTCCCCCACAGCGAATGGGATGCCCCCTCGCGCTTGAGGGTGCAGCCGTGGCGTCGCAAATGCTGAAGCAGAGCCTAACGCTTCATCCGATCTCTACGACATCTCGAACGGCGTCCTTAGGCACTCCCCGCAGGCCCTCCTCGCGACGATCCTCAAGGATCAACTCAATCGCGGAGGCGAGACTCTGCAGACACTCCTCCCTGCTTCGACCCTGGCCGTTGGCGCCGGGGATCTCCGGGCAGTAGCCGATGTACCACTCGCCGTCCTGCTCAATGACCGCAGTGAACTCGTTCCGCATCGCTACCCCTCCACCAGGGCAGCGTATGGCAAGCCGATCCCGCAGTCAATCATCGGCCGCGAGGCATCGCGCACAGGGAACGGCAAGAGGCAGGGTGCGGCCCCGCTGCCCAAGGCGAGCACTGGCACGCTCGCCGCCGAGCACGCAGAGAAGCGGGTGGTGTTGCAGTGCAAGACCAGACCCCGTCGCCGCCGGTCGACCCCGTCGCCCTCGAAAGTCAGCCGCGCTAGAAGAACCGACGGAGGAATGCCGCCACTTCGTCTGAGATGCCCACGATCTTGTTCGTTGCTTGACGATAGAACTTGAAGTTGAGCTCAGTCTCGGGCCGGCCGTCCTCCCAGTCGGAGAAGGGCCTGAGTTCGCTTCGTCCCAGACGGCGCTTCGCGAGCGCGGTACGCCGGACGGTGATGCTGACGCGCGGCGTCTGCCGGGCGAGACCAGGCTTCATCGGAGTCGGTTCGGCCGAGGTGACGATGCCGCGCGCGACGAGGCCCGAACCGCCCTCGTTCTCGCTTGCGAAGATGAAGATCGTGTCGCCCTCGGCAATCTGCTTGCCGCCGTACATCGTCTTCTGCTCGCGGAATGCGAACGACTCCGCTCCTGGGTCGCTGACCGCAGCCTTGATCGCGTACATGACACCCCTCGCCTCAACGCCGTCGAGACCGCTGAGTCCTCTCACGCTTCAGGCTTCGGCGGCGTCAGCCCACGTACAGCGTCGAGCCGCCGCCCCGTGGCCTTGACGAGGTCGTCCAGCAGTCGGTCATCGATGTCCTGGATCCCCTCGTACTCGGCGAAGTTGCGTCGCTCATGGCACTTGATGAGTACGCGCCGCGACGATTCGTCCACCGTCGTGCTATGCACCAGCGCCTCGAACACCAGGCGCCGGTTCGGCGCGCGGTAGCCGAGTCGGCGCAGCGCGGCAAGGGCCAACGCGTGTGCGGCGCTGCAGGCGAGGTCGAAGCGGCTTGAGGGAGCTAGATCCATCCGACCCGCATCGGCCAGTCGTTCCTCGCCGGACCGGACCAGCCCGTCGTACTCGCCGCGTGATGGCGCCTCCCGCTTGAGTGCTCCGGTTCGAGCCAGATTCTCAAGCTCAGACGAGGTCATCGTCGGACCCTATCGCGAACAGCTTCGGCTGCACAGCGACTCGTTCGGCGAAGGCGCCTTTCACTCCGCGCTTCGCGCGCCACTCGTCGAGCCGCATCAGGTTGGGGCTGATCGATCGCCCGAGAGCCACTTCAGCCTCCTTGAGCACCGGAAAGAGCTCGGCGTAGTCGATCTCCTCCGACAGCACCATCAGGTCGATGTCACTCGTGGCTCTATCCGTTCCCTTGGCAACGGAGCCGTAGATGAAGGCCGCGTCGATCTTCCCGGCAAGTGGCTCAAGTGCATGCCTCACCGGCTCCGCGAGCCCGATCGTCTTCGCAATGAGTCCCCTGAGTTCTCTGAACGCCGCGCATTCCGCGTTGGCCTGGTAGTGCTTCTGGTTCCCCACCCGCGTGGCTGTCACCCAGCCGGCCGCCTCCAGACGAGCAAGTTGGCGATGGACCGCACCCGTCCCGCCGCGAGCGAGGCGGATCAGCTCCGCGCTCTGAAAGCGGCGCTGCGGTTGCCCGAAGAGAAGGCCAAGGACGCGCTGCTGCACCGGAGTGAATAATGCACCTGCAAGTCCGGGAGACGTCGGATCGCTCTTCGTTCCCATTTCGGGAATGATCCTACCCGATTTGGGAACGTTTGAGAAGTCATGCCCGCGCGTCGGTGTAGCCGTCGTGCAGGGTGATCTCCCGAAAGCCGGCGACCTGCAGCATGAGCAGCGCCTCGTTGGGCAGGTACAGGGTTCTGAGCTGGGTGTGCTCCTCCGAACTGAGCAGCTTCCCGGACGCCCACTTCTCGATGCGAACCTGGCGGACCATCTGCTGCTTCAGCGGGTCGACGCTGAGCATGCGCTGCCGCTCGACGTATTCGCTGCCGTCGGCTGCAGCCCAACGTCTGCCTTCTCCGGGCCACGGTTCGGGCAGAGTCCTGCGCTTGGCGGGCTCCCACTTCTCCCACCCCTCGTGCCACGTGTATTCGGCGTCGATGTCGAACAAGAGCGTGCCCCCCTCTTGCAGGTGCGCAAAGCAGCGCCGCAGCGTCGCCAGGCCGTTGTCCCTGCCTCCGGCCAGATTGAACGAAGCGCAACTGTAGATCGTCCGGTACGTGCCGGGGAGATCGAGGGCATGCATGGGCTGCTCGTACAGGCGCGGCTCCAGACCCTGGGCGGTCGCCGTCTCGCGGCAGTGTCGCAGCATGTCGCCGGAGATGTCGCAGCCGTCAATGTCCAGGCCTGCGCGCAGCAGAGGCAAGAGCAGGCGCCCCACGCCGCAGCCCAGATCGAGCACGGGTTGGCCGAAGCGCGCGATCTCGCGCTCGAGGAAGGGCAGTTGCGTGGCGTCGGGGCAGAACTCGGCCGACCGCTCAGCAATCAGGCCATGAAACCAGGTAACGGGTTCGTCCGCCATAGGATTGACCTCACGCATCGCAGCTGCCTCCCGACTACAGCTCTACCGGTCGAACTCGACAACCTTGTACTCGTTCTCGCACGGCTTCCCGTGCGCGACGTGGACCTGGCCCGTGCCCAGCTCGGCGACCCACGAGTAGATGGTGCCAAAGGGCTCGGACCTACCCTCGCCATGATCGCAGAGGCCGATCTCAGAGTCGCTGCATAGATTCTTGGCAAGGTCCAGGTCAATCCGGCCTTTGTGGGCCTCGTACCAGGCCGGGATGCGCTGCTTGTGCCGATGGACGAGGTTCTCCTTGCCAAGAGGGTGCTCAAGGTCAAGGCCGGACATCTTCGGCGACTGGTACTGGTTGATGGCCGCCAGCATGCCGTCTGTCGCCATGGCGACATCTACGCTCTCGGGCGCGACCTCTACGCGCGCGATGCACCCCGCCCTGTCTGCAACCAGGTACGAGACGCCCTCGTGGTGCGGAGTGCGCTGGAGATAGTCGACGGCGCTCGGCGTGTCGGAGAACGTGTCCAGGACCCAGCGTGTCACGACGTTCATCCGCAGGCCCGGCTGCGGCTTGTGTCGGTACCAGATCGCGGCGCCGCCGATCGCCAGCCCCGCTTCGTTGACGCCGTCATAGCGTCCCGGATCTGCAAAGCCGAACCCGATGCTGCGCAGGCCGTTCTTGGGGCTCGTCTTGAAGCAGGTCACCCACTCTTGATCCGCATCGTCGAAGTCGTGATTGCGCGCGAAGACCGTCCGACCGTTTCGACATTGAGTTCCAGAGACAGCCACCACGTTGCAGGCCGGCTGTTCCCAGTACGTCACGGTCATGTTCGACAGGACGAGGTCATAGTCTCTCCGGCACGCATCGGCGAGTCCGCGGATCTCTTCGAGGAAGCCCGGCGCATGGACGGCGATCTCGCGCTTACACCCCTTGACGAGCGCAAGCTTGGCCGCACTCGGCGGCGTCCACCACCAGTCGAGCTTGTTCTCGGACACGATTCGCCCGTACTCGAGCCCGAGCTCATAGTACGAACCGGCTATCTCCACGCGTCGCATGAGATCGTCCTCCTTTGAACACGGTCGCTTCGAGACCACATTGTCTCAGGATGCCGTCTCGCAACTATCTCACCCGGAATGCGTGATCGAAAGACCTGACCTTCACGCCCTGTTGATGACTCCTCCTCGAGCGCGCCTTGTGCCGACGTAGCCGAGCGCCTCAACCCTTCCTCTTCATGGCCTTCCGGCAACGCATTCAATCAGCGCGCGCCCAGGCGCACACTCGATGCTTCCAGTATGTATATCGGAGGCATCCTGGCAAGAAGGACGCGCCAGAACGAGGAATTGAGGTATGTGTCCCCGTCTCTCCTGCGATGCGCAACGATTGCGGAACGGGGCTGCGTCCCCTGTTTCAGACGGCGGCGTCGAACTCGTCGCGATAGCGGGCAACGCCGGAGACGCCCCGCATTGCCTCTGGGTCGAAGGCGAGAACCATGAATGCCTCGTCGGGAACGCCCTGCCACTGGCACGTGAGGCGATGCAGTGAGGCACACTCGAATCCGAACCGCTGGTAGTACTCGGGATGACCGAGCACGATGACGAACGGGCAGCCGTCCGCCCGCAAGAGCTCGAGACCTCGCCGGGCAAGCGATGAGCCGATGCCCTGTCGCTGGCGGTCCGGGACCACAGCCAGCGGAGCAAGTCCCATTCCAGCAACGCGTTGCCCGACATGTCGCCCGCCGCCATCGACGATTGCCGGTGTGAACAAGATGTGGCCGACCACGGCGCCGCCGTCTTCCGCCACGAGCGACAGAAACGGAATGTTCGCCTGCCGAAGTCGATCGACGACGTCGGCCTCTTGCGGCCGCCCGAACGCGATCTCGTTCACGCGGCGGACCGCCGCTACGTCTTCAGGTTGTTCGACTCGGATGATCGTCACGCGCACATCGTACTGCGGCGTCGCTCTGCTGTCGTCGTGGACGATGCGTCAAGTCAAGATCTGACCCCGCCGTCGTAGACGAATGTTCCTGCGCGCCCATGCGCGGCACCGGTGCGCGATCACCTGACCTGATCGTCTTCGCCTTTGTCAACAACGTCAAGAAGCAAGACGCGACCCCATCACACGTGCTCAGGTGTACGAAACACCCAGATCCGTCGCAGCCTCCCGCAGTCGCTTGTCGGCCGTCCAGAGGGGCGCCCGCGTCAGGACAGCGGAAGCGAGCAGGTGCGCGTCGATGAATCCGAGCCCGCGCCCCGCGAGCCGTCGCGCTTCGATGAACCGAAGCACCTCGTCGTGTTCGACGACACGCGCTTGAGGCAGCTCCTGAAGCAGCGAAATGATCTCGGTCCGATTCGTGAGGTTCCCGCAGACGAGCTCGCCGACCACGAAGGGATGACAGAGGACTTCGGCTCTCTCAAGAAGGGCTCGCAACTCGGCGCTTCCCTTCGCCAGATGCGAAACCCAGATCGACGTGTCGACCAAGACCAACATCAGCTGCTCGATGCCCGACGCCTGGGAATCGCCCGCAGGTTCTTCTCCGTCGCGCCAAGCTCGGCCAATCGCTTGCTCGATTCGCGCGCGATGAGGGCTTCGAGGCCCAGCCGGACGAGGGCGGTCTTTTCCTTCACCCCGGTCAGCTCCGCCGCTCGTTTCAGCGTCTCGTCGTGGATGTTCAGCGTCGTCCTCATGCAGATGAGTATGCATATCGGAGGCATCCTTGGCAAGAGGGGCGCGGAATTGGGCACCCGCGCTGGTCATGAAACACCAAGAGTGAAGATCCGACCCCGCGCCGGACCCCGCGCCGCGAAGTCCCAACACCCCTCCGGCACGGGAAGCCTCAGAGCTCCTACATTGCAGGCCCAGGCCCTCACGGCCCTGGGCAGGATCTTCGGCGAGAGTGCTAGACTGGTACAAGAGGCGGACTGGACAGGGGGAGGTTCGACCATGAATGCGTCCGGCGGCAACGAGGAAGTGCAGGGAGATATCGCCTACTACGGGCTGGCGGAGTGGTGGCTGTCCGCCTTCACGCCGGTGGAAAGGCAGATGATCGAGGCGCGGTATCTATCCGGTGTGAGTTCTCTCACGCGTGGACGCCAATCGACATCTCAACCGGTTACGGAGTTCCTGAACGGGCTTGCCGGTTGGTTCAGGATCCGGGAATACGCATCCATTGCCGAACGGATCCGGCGCAAGATTGACGAACTGGGCCGGACAAACCCTCTCCATGAGCCTGGATGCTACAACGGGCGCCACTTCACCACATACGTCGCCGATGTCGAGGCCCTAAAACGGGAAGGCAAACTGATTGAGGCGGAACAGCTTCTCCTGGAACTCGTGGCTGCAACTGAACGGGAAGACGAGATTGACAAAATGGGCGCCGCTCCTTGGTACTACGAACAGCTTGCGATCATCTACCGGAAGCGCAAAGAGCCCGCCAAGGAGGTAGCGATCCTCGAGCGTTGCCTAGCGCACGATCACCAGCATCGCTTGGCACTGGTACTCTCGGATCGGCTCAGGAAGGCACACGCGCTGCTCGCGGCCAGCAACGCGAAACCGGTCTCTCCTTGCCCCCACTGTGGTACTGAGATGCCCATTCCATCCAGTACTACATGCAAGTGCCCAGCATGTGGGGAGAAGGTTGTCAGGGCCAAGCGCCCCGGCGAGGAGTTCCCGACCCTCTTCACCGCCGCACAGGCAGAGGAGAACAAGAAGGGCCTCGAGCTGGCGCGTGCACGGAAGAAGGCGCTAGAGCATGCTCGCAAGATTGGCTGCACCGACAATGAGTTTGCGGCCAAGGAGTGCGAACTCGCCAAGAAGTGGGGCAGGGCAGCCTCACCAGGCGATGTCTTCTGGGGAATCTCGAACGATCTGCTCAGCAAGGCTGCGTCAACGTTCGACCAGTACCGGTGGGGAACTCTGCAAAACATCTACGAGCACCAGGCGCGGGTGTTGCTTGAGGAAGGCAGGCCTTATGTGCATGTCGTGAAGGAAGCCAGCAAGGCCCACCTCCATGAGCTGGAGCAAATGTGCAGCAACTTCGGGCTCAAGCATGAGGTCTACATCGCGACAAGCACGAATTGCTGCCCAGACTGTGCGAGACTCGCCGGAAAGCGGATGAGTTTTCGAGAGGCGCTTGGCGCGCTGCCAATTCCTAACGAGCAATGCACGCATGGGCGTTGCCAGTGTTCGTGGAGGATCGACTACGGAGACACCCTCAAGTAGCGCAACCTCGTAGGCCTCTCAAGAGGCGAACGCCAGAAAGAGACCCGACTTGCGGAGGACTCGCCGACGACACCACCAGAGGAGCGGGCCTAGAGGGCTTGGAGTAGCTCCGTTGATGGCGTGGCAGGAAAGCTACAGAGGCTTTGGCTTGCGGAGGGGCAAGAGGAGAAGGGGGGCGGCGCCTGAGCCGGCGCAGGTGTTGCTTGCTGCGAAGTCCATCGCCGCCCTAGAATGGAATCAGTGTGATTGCCAAACAGGTACGCCTAGCTGCTGGACTCGTCCTATTGACCGCGCTCGTGCTCGGCCTAGTTGTAGGATGTCTTCTACTCAACTCCGCTCCTGTCCCGAGTTTCACATTCACCCTCTCACAAAGCACGAGTTTTTGTGCGGTGGCGGTCGACGCTTCCACATCGAACGACCCGGACGGAATCATCGTAAAGTACGAGTGGGCTTTCGGCGACGGCGCAGCCGGGGCCGATCGCTTGGCCTCCCATGTGTACTCCACGGACGGCACATACACCATCACCCTTGTGGTTACGGATGACGATGGGGAGTCGGCGTCTGTAGGCGAGACGGTCACCGTCCTTCCTCCCTATGAACCGCCCCCGGATCTGCCGCTTCTGCCTCCAATCCCTCCCACTAGCACTGCCGGGCTGGTCCGCTTTGAGGGTTGCGACTCTCCTCAATCCCTTCTATCTCTCCCTGCTGGGGCTGGGAGCACCTTCTTCATGGAGAACGTCTACTCCGTTGTTCTCCTTGACGCCATGCACCAGCGACTGGCTCAGCTTGTTGACCGCAATTCGGACGCCAATGTCCGCAGAGACTTCAACGGAGGCGGGAGCCCCGCTTTCTTGGATGTCGTTGCCTTTGGCTGCTGGGCGATCACTGTCGTGGGAGGATCGCTGGCGCAAGCTCCCCCTCAAACCTATACGGGGTGTGGCCCTGGATTGACCCCCGCCCTTGGACCGCTGCTCATCCAGTACTCCCCGCTCTTCACACTCGATCCTGGGAAGGTGACGTTCTATTACAGCGACACCGGGGAGTGGGGAAAAATCCACGTGCTTGTGGACTACTGGCGGAATACCGAGACTCCGCTGGCGCCCGAAATGGAAGTTCTCGGCGGCACCTACCTCCTGAAGATGCGCAGCATTGGATGCTGGGAGGTTAGCGTGGAGCAGTAGCGTCTCCGGTGCGATCGAACGCGAGGCCGATGGTCTTGGGGACACTTCATGTGTTGACTCGTTGCTCGGGAAAGGGGGAGGAGGCGCCCTGAGGGTCCAGCAATTCGCCCCGCCGGGCGGGTCCATAACGGGTCCGGACGTAGAAGCGAACGCCGCAGAGGCCGCACTTGCTTTGGGCTGGTAATAGGGAGGGCAGCTGTGGAAGATGTGGAGGCGTACTGCGGGCAGTGCGGAAAGCGGCTTGATGGACTGGTCGGTGCAGCTCCTGCCGGTGCGCCTCCACGTTGCCCAGAATGTGGCTGCACGTCGCGCACTTTCCGAAAGACGGTAACTACAAACGTTTCAGCGGGGAGTGAGGTCACGGCTGATGCTAGAGGAGACGGCAAGGACTTCGCCATTCGCAGAGTAGTTGGAGGCGAGGCAGGCCGAGCCGCCTCAGCTGACATCGATGATGGAAAGTTGCTGCGCTTCGTGCTGCAGGGACTCCCGCAACAAGGGGAGGAGAACACGGAGGCAGTGTGTCGAATACTTGTGAGTGTCCTCAACAAAGCTGGTGCTGAGTGGTGCCAACCTCGGCCCCCAAGCGAGAAGAGTTCATGCTTCGTCGACTGCCTCTCGGAAGATCGTGAGGATCCGGCAAAGCACCTGAGGATTCAGGTCGTGCGAGCTGACGTCCGTGAGAGCTTGTACAGAGAGCTCAACGATAGCGGAAGGGTTGGAGAAGCAGAGCTCAGTCCGACGGAGCTTGTGACACGTCTGGAAGACGCCATCAAGCACAAGGAGAGCAAGATTCCGCCGGCTGATCGGGCACACCTGATGCTTGCGCTTGACGCCACCTGGCTCCCTGCTCTCGTTTTCAACACTGTCATTGACGAGTTCCGCTCAGAGAAGGGCCTGTGGGCCGGGCAACTTGGCTTTGAGGGCGTCTGGGTGGTCGGCCCAACGGAGGAACTGACAAGGCAGCTTGATGTCAGCATGCGAGTGGCCTAGTTGTCGCCGCGGATCGGCGCGCTGCTCCAACTAGCACCGTACTGAGAATCGACGCGTGAAGGTTCCAGACGCAGTCACGACACGGGCGCCGGGGTCAGATCTTGATTTGACAGGTCTCGGCGTCGGGGGACAGATCTTGTCTCTTGGTGTCACGGTCGAAGATCTGACCCTGTCGCCCCGACATGTCTCAGCCGCCAAGCCCGTACTTGGCCTTCAGTTGAGCGAAGTCATAGATCTTGAACCACGCTTTGTGCCCGCTCTGCCATAGCCCGAAAGTCCTGGCGAACTCCGTGCGCATGCTCTCTGTCTCGTCGGGAGGCACGCCCTCTGTCACCAGGGCGACCAGGAGGGGCATCCCCGTTGGCAGATGCATCTCATACACCGCTTGGCCTATGACTTCTCTCGCACGGCGCCTCCACTCCGGGCCCCTCACGAACTTGACCTCGATTGCGGTGAGCACTCCGTGGAGGCCTGCAACACCATCCAGTAGTGCGCTCCCCACCGCGAGGTTCCTCTGGACGGGGACTCCGAACTCAGCCTCAATCTCCCGAAGCGCAAGCTCCTCCGCCATGACGTAGGTCTGCCGCAGGGAGTTCGCCGTTGGCGTATCAGGTTCTCCACTGCCGGCTGTCCGGGGAGGCTGTTCCTCTTCCTGAAGGGCATCCTTGACCGCCTTATCAAGGCGTACCCGGTGTTCGTCGGCGGTCAGAGTCCGGAAGAAGCCTTCCTTATCGTAGAAATCCAGAGGCGCGTATAGTTTCGAGTGGTGGCGTGACACGAGCACGTAGAAGGTCGCGAGGAGCGCAAACGGGAAGAGCACTAGGAACCATATGAGCGGCAGTCTCTCATTGCCCGAGAGGTACTGAGCGGAGAGGCCTAGCACGAGACCGGCAATGCCATAGACAAGCGCAATGAAGAGCCCGACAACTCCCAGAGGGTTCCTCGTCAGACGAGCACTTGCCTTCATGAACCCTCCCACTCCCTCACTCATGCCACCATTCTATCAGACCACACGTGTGACGCGGACCCGATGCAGTTTCGCAGATCCGCAGTACAACACCCGTGACATAGGCGCGAGTGGGCGGGCAAGTTAGGCTCCCTATCACTCCTGACGCGCTGCCCGGCAACGGCAGAGAGCGTTCCGGGAAGCCGATCGCGGGCTCACGTGACACACACGCTGTACTCCCGCGCGGACTCCCGGGGACTCGGAACATGTCAAGGAGTCGACGCAGAGGCGCCATGATCGCGACCGTTGAGTGATGGTAGCCGGCGCTGACTCACGTGAGCGCGCCGATGACAGGCTACGCACTTCGGCGAGCGATCGCGCAACCGTTCCCCTGCCTTAGCTTTTGACAACGTTCACACTTCCTGTATACTCAGTGACCGCGTGCGGTTTATATTCGCAGGGACGGAACAATGCCAAGAGCGTTCACAGAGACTGAGAAAGAGACGATCCGAGGCCGGCTCATCGAGTCGGGGCGGGAGTGCTTCGGCCGCTACGGGCTCGCGAAGACGACGATTGAGGACTTGGTGAAGCTGGCGGGCATCGCCAAGGCGAGCTTCTACCTCTTCTTCGACAGCAAAGAGGCCCTCTACATCGAGACGGTGATGGCCGAGATCCCGGCGATGATAGATCGACTTCTTGCCGAGTCATTTCGCAAGACGGCCGACACTCGGGATGCCCTGGTCCTCTTGATGAAGGCGATGGTGCACGAGATCGAGACGAACCCGATCACGCGTGTTCTGCTCGGCGATCCGAGCGACCTCGAGCGGCTCACGGCAACCCTGGATGTGAAGAAGAT
>Ga0247841_10010086_pt1 | contig 12977 bp, 15 predicted proteins | sample LaCruzMarch2015__2_FD_192410 | JGI IMG/M metagenome (GOLD analysis project Ga0247841, IMG submission 192410) | Freshwater microbial communities from meromictic Lake La Cruz, Castile-La Mancha, Spain - LaCruzMarch2015_18m | ecosystem: Environmental > Aquatic > Freshwater > Lake | place: Spain... | reverse complement strand
TAGCAAATAATAGCATTGTAGAAATGAATTTACCTGACAAGTTGCCAGTAAATGAAAACAATCAGGAGAGTATGATTGGAGTGGATAATCCTGAAATCAGTATTATTGAACCTGAAGAGATGATATTTGAAATGGAGAAAGAACTACCATCGCTACTCGATAACAGAATATTTATCAAATTGGTTGAAGAATGTGTTGACATAATGAATGAATTTGAAAGCTTTATCGACCGCATGGAAACTGATGAAGGGAGAGAGGTGGCTCAAATGATTGTCAGGCGATTACAGGAATCCCTGGAGCGATTGGGTTTATCGCGCATAGATGATGTAAATGTGCCTTTTTCGATACTTCTTCATAATCCTGAACCTATGATGCCAGTTGCGGATGGTGAAGCGTTAGAAAAAGTTTTATTGTCTGGTTTGAAGATAGAAAACAGGGTTTTTAGGAAAGCGAAAGTTCAGATTTCTGTGCTTTAAAATTATTAACTAATATATATTCAATATGTACTGTAAAAAATGTGGAACAGATAATCCAGATGAAGCACTTTTCTGCAAAAATTGCGGACTTGAGATAGTTGAGAAAAAAGAAACAAAACACTGCCCTCATTGCAAACAAGAAAATGATACTGAAACAGTATTCTGCAAGAAGTGTGGTCAACAAGTCATTACTGACTTTAATGAAGTTGATATTGAAAATGGGAAAATATATAAAGAAGGAGGTGCTATTCAAATTGGTTTATCAATTCTTATTGGTTTATCAGGAGTAGGTTTTCCTTTTGCGATTTTTGGTTTTGTATTTCAAGATGAAGGTGCAGGTATAATTGGATTAATCATCGCAGGATTTGGTATTGTGATAGGATTAATAGTTATTGTTTATTCACTTATTGTACCAAAAATCAATATAGAACTAAAGCCTGCTGAAAATATATTGATGGTTAAAAAGGGTATAATTGAAAACTTCTATCTAACTAATAAAAGATTATTGAGTCAGGGTCGAAATAAAAATAGATGGAGTTTTAGCCTGAAATCAAAAGAAATAGAAATCAAATTATGGACAAATTTTTGGGGTAAACAAAAAGGAATTGTAATAAGCCAGAAATACGAAGAAAAGAGAGAAATTGAGCTTGAAAAGCCACAAAAATGGTATGATAAGATTGTGGAGCTGAGAAATTCTAAATAAAATGCGAAGTGAAAAATATGATTTGTAATAATTGTAACGCTGAAATACTCACCACTGTTAATTTTTGCCCCGATTGTGGTAACAGTGTTGAGAACTTGAGCAAAACATGCCCAAACAGAGAGTGTAAATGTACTGGTTTGCCTCCAGAAGCAGTTTATTGTCCGGAATGTGGTGTGATTCTTATTGACTTAAATACAAGCAATGAATCGGAAAATCAACTCTACAATGAAAAAAATACAACTTATTCAAGAAAACTTATTCAAGAAGACAAAGATTACATAAGTGGAGAATCGTTCTTGAAAAAAAAAGAATATCAAAAAGCATATACATGTTTATTAATTTCGGCAAGGAACAAAAATGATCGGGCTATGAATCAAATAGGCAATATGTTTCAAATGGGTTTATATGTAAACGTAGATATAAATAAAGCTATTGAATTTTATATTCAAGCTGCCAATTTAGGAAATATAGAATCTCAACGTTCACTTGGAATTTTGTATAGCAGTGGTGAGTTTATGTATGAGAATTATATGGAAGCGTATAAATGGTTAAAAATGGCTGCCCTTCAAAATGACGGTTTATCCCAATACGCAATAGGACTCTGTCATGAATATGGTAATGGAACTTATATTGACCTGGGAGAAGCGAAGAAATGGTATAAACTGGCAGTTGAAAATGGTAATGATAATGCAAATGAAAGACTTGAAAAAGCAAAATTCTGGTATATTTAACAAACAAAAATAGAAAACAAAAATGGAAAACAAAAATTTTTATCAAAAACTTATTGTAGCCCTTGCTGATCAAGGCTTTCAAATTGATGAGGAAATTTATAATGAATTGATTGTAAAATTTGATTCAAACCAAGTTTCTAATAAAACACTCAAATCAATTGTAAATGTAGCAAATTTTTTTAACCCAACTACTGCAAATTTTGATTACCCGAAATTCATTAAACACATTCGTGAAATGACTGCCATTCGTAACCGTTTTTTGGTAATGTATAAATTTGTACTTTCTCAGCCCAATATCTTAGGGTTTGTTGATGCTGATAATCTTAGCAACAACGAATGCGTTAGGTTGGCACAAGATTTCGATGAAAAATTATTAAATTTCAGAGAACATACAGCTTCCTTTGGTATGGGCGGTAGCGGTGGAGTCTTGGGGATAATTGTATTTGTTTACTCCAATTCTTCAAATTCAAAATCTTTTATGAATACGTCCATGGCAACCTGTAAAATTACACATTTTTGGAAACAAACCAATTTGGTGCCTTGGATCATTGATATCCAGGGTCAACAAATCTCAAAGCATTCCGGAATACCAATTATAATTGACTCCATCTTAAATGTGAGTAAACTTAAAAGTGCGATTTACTGATTTATAAAAGTAAACTCTTAATTCTGGAGTAAAAGTATATTTCATTAAAATCAAATACAACCAGATTTACATGCACAAGAAAAAGTATTTTAAGCTCTTGTGAACTATAATCAGTTCAAAAAATAATAAACACATGAATGACAAATTTATTTGCTGCCCTGAATGTGGTGAACCAAAGTCAAATATTAAACGATTTGTACTGTTCAGTTATATTCTTTTTCTTTTAATTGGCGCACGATTTAAAACTAGTGCATATATTTGTTGTTCAGGATGTATGCGAAAAAGGATAATTAGAAATACATTTAACCTTAATATTTTATCTGCAAATGTTTTATGGTTAATTGTGATACTTCCTTGGAACATTATTGCATTCTTGTGTACATTCATCTCCGGACATTCAAGGCATGTTATTAATTTACTTAATTCATCAAATAAAACTTAAACTAAAATATATGCAATGCCCCAAATGTAAGACTGAAATTTTAGCCACAGCAAAGTTTTGCCCAGAGTGTGGCAAAAAAGTTGAGCCACAGGGTAAAACCTGCCCAAATAAAGCATGTAAACGAACTGGTTTGCCGCATGAGGCTATGTATTGCCCCGATTGTGGCACAAAGCTCACTGGTGGTTTTTCCAGCTTTACCGAAACAGTAAACGGCGTAAGCTTCGATATGGTGGCTATTGAAGGTGGTTCTTTTATGATGGGTAGCAACGAAGAAGAGTATGAAAAACCCATCCATGTTGTAACAGTAAGCGATTTCTATTTGGAGAAAACACCTGTAACCGTTGGTCAGTTTAAATCATTTGTTGAGTCAACAGGATATCGAACTACTGCTGAAATGACGTGGGGTAGTAAAATAATTATTTATAAAGAGGACTTTGATTGTGATTTTCTCTGGGGAGAAGATGTAAATTGGCAATGCGGAGCTGGTGGGGATATAAGAAATGAAAAAGAATTTGATTATCCTGTTATTCATATAAGCTGGGACGATGCAATTGCATATTGCAATTGGCTCAATGAAGAATCAAATAGACTTTATCGATTGCCTACTGAAGCTGAATGGGAGTTTGCTGCTGGCGGAGGGTTGGAGTCAAGGGAAAAATTTGCAGGAACAAATAATAAACGAATGGTTGAAAATTATTCTTGGACTTCTCAGAATTCTAGATTCATGATTAATCCTGTTGCGAGACTTCGGCCAAATAAATTAGGGTTATATGATATGTCAGGAAATATAAATGAGTGGTGCAATGACTGGTATGCCTTAGACTATTATAGTAATTCTCCTTCCATAAATCCTCAAGGACCTGAAAATGCTTTTGTATGCGACTGGAGAAACAATAAGATAGAACAATCAGGAGCAAAAGTAATACGAGGTGGAGCATATAATTTTAGAAATGAAGATTGCCGGGTTTCAAAACGTTATCATGAAGAATTTGAGAATACAAGTTGGGACATTGGTTTCCGAATTGCATTAACTTCAATTAAATAGTCAGTTTTAGCTCATCAAAGTTATAAGGCTGATTGAATAAAGGTTCTCTACTATAAATCAACTCAATCTTTATGTAGTTTTAAGGCAACAGGTATAGCAATTTGGATTATTATCGAATCGCCTATTTCAGCGGCAATTCGCCAGACGGTGATGAAATCATTAATGAGCCTTTTCTTATAGTTTAATCAGGTAAATCAAGTCATTCTGAGATTGCGCCCCAAAATTTTGTGGGAAAATGTGGTAATGACATTGTTTGTATGTAATTAGATTTCAAACATATAACTAATTATATCATTGGTAGACATACAATACAACATATAGTTAATCACTTATTAAGTTGCAGAACAAACATTTCGGACACAGTTATTGGGTAAAAAATGATTGAAATTTTGCTTGAATATTGCACCTAAGTCAAAATAACCAAAGAGCAAACTCAGCAAAAAACAAACAATAAGGCGGAAACGTCAGAAAAGAAAAGAACGGGATAAACAGGTGCATATTACCGTAATACCAATAGTTCCTGTTGTTGATCCTAATGTGGAAATTAAGAATGGATTGAGCTTTTTTTACATCAACTACGGATATGTATAAGGTATCATCCATTTTAAAACACCACCAAATATTAAAACATTAAGTATATGAAGCCAACAACTTTCCCAGATTCGCCGCATTTTAATGAATGGAATCGTTTTGTTGAAAAACTAAGAATACCTCCTTCCAAACAGAATAGAGGGTGGATAACTGTTAAAGTGGACTGGAACGATTTTTACTTTATTGGTAAAGAGGAATTTGAAGAAGAAACTAATAGAAGGAATGAAAAATCAAATCCGTATCTTGCTTTTTTATATTCCAAAGAATATCATGCCATGATGAAATTCCCATTTAAAAAACCATTTGGTTTTTACGAATGTTGGGCGGGTTTGGTTTGGGAGAAGTTTATCCTTTTACCAATTACTATTGTCCCTTTCAATTATGGTGATGAAGATCATTTTGGCACTGAACCTCCTATACAAGTATTTGCTTATATGGATTTGAAAGGTCAATTGCTTTCGAAATTTGCACTTGAAGACAGTTTATATTACAAAGATATTCTGAATCTGATTAAAACAAGGCAATGTCCTTTCGATTGATAAATAGAGTTACAACTTCAACAAAGCTGGATTTGAATGTGACTGTGAAAAGAGAAGACGAAGTATATTAAAATGGCATCAGACAATTTAATTTAATTAATTATGACAGAAATTAAAGTAGCATTATTTGATATGGACGGTACCATTTGTGACTATGTCAGTTCAATGAAAATGGAACTGGAAAAATTGAGATCACTAGTTGAACCATTTATAGACCCATTTAGTATTCCCGATGATGATCCTGAATACCAATATATTTGGGATAGGATGGACTTAATAAAAATGGATGAAAATTGGTGGGCAAATCTCCCGCAACTTTCGTTAGGTTTTGATATTTTGAAAATGACCAAAGAACTTGGTTATTATAATGAAATATTAACTCAGGCACCAAAAACAAATCCCGCTGCATTAGCAGGAAAATTGAGATGGATACTTGGAAACTTAGATGATAATACCGATTTTACAATGACACGTAATAAAAGTAGGCATTATGGACGGGTTCTAGTTGATGATTACCCTGGATTTGCATTACCATGGCTTAAATACCGTAAAAATGGTCTTGTAATTATGCCATCGAATGAATACAACAAAGGATTTCAACATCCTCAAGTTATCATTTATAATGGTCAGAATATTAAAGAAGTTAAAGATGCACTAATAGAAGCAATGAACAGGTAAAAGCTTTTGAACTGAATATTTCCGATCCAAATGAGCAAACTCAGCAAAAGATTAAGGATAAAACAGAAGCGCAAGAGCAGGAAAGAGCGGTATAAACAAGATTCTATTCCGGAAACTCATGAAGCTTCCATTTTTGAGCCAGAAGCACTGACGGAAAAGGGTTTGATTGTTACAAGATACAGATTGAAAGACTTGAAGTATAAAGCTATTAATATTAAAGGATTTAATTACCATTAGCGGCTGATTTTCTGTTGATAAAAGATGTATTAATCATTGATTACCAACGATATTCATAAAATTATGTATTGTATTGGAAAACTCGTTTTCCTTTGTTTGACAGTATTGACTATGAATTAGATTCCCGACATTATCGGATTATGTTTACCTGTTTGTCGAAAGTAGAGGTCCAGAGCAAGATGGCTTATATACAGTCAAATCCATCATTATGCGTGATTGATTTTGAAAACAACTTGTATTATCTTCGTGATCATTATGCAAAAAATGAATTTCGACAGTTGCTGCCTTTTGTTTTTTATGAGGATACGGTTAACGCATTTACCATAGAAGTACATGAAAAAGATGACTTAAGCCTTTCAAAGGATTTGTATTAAGTTGGGTTTCTTCTTGCAATTAATTTTTAAATACAATTATCTACATAAAAAAAAATATCAATCCCATCATGAACCCAACTTTTAAAATTAGCTTATTGCTTGCAGTGCTATTATTTTTCACCAACTGTAAAAACCCTAACGAAGGACACCTTGGCGAATGGAAAGGTGCTGATGATCATGGCACTATTGGTAGCATAATTCTGGATAAGAATAATAATATAACCATGACGATGTATGATAGCGAATCTGAAGCTAATGAGTACGGATTACAGCAAAAAAGTGTTCTGGAAGGCCATTACGAAATTAATTATTCAAAGAGTCCAATTTGGCTGGATATAATTGGCATTGATAAGAATTCAAAAAATATGAATAAACGGTTGAAATGTATTATTGAGTTTATCAATGACAATCAGATGAAATTTAGAATCAATTTTTCTGATACCGCGCGGTTTGAAACCTTTGATGAAAATGATGGTACAAATACAATTATATTAAATAAAGTGAGGTAGTTAGCAATTTATGAAATAGAGTAATCGTCATTAAAAATTATTAATCTAAACATTTACTGAAAAATTTGGCATATATATCTAAAAATCAAGCAATATCTTACATCTAACTAAAATAAAAGGCAATATGGCATACGATTTAAGCGTTTCTTCAATAATGTCGGATAATAATGAATTCTATCTTGAACCCAGATGGTGGAATATTGATGAATTAAAAAATTCTTATCCGTTCGAAGTAGTGGGGTCACATGGTTATACCGATTATGTTTTGTATGTAAAAAAACAAACTTTTTTTCAAATTTTAAATAGCCAGGAAAAGTACAGGCTTAATGGATTTTATTCTTTTGATGGCTGGAAGCAAAGAATCGACAAAGAAATGAAAGAGTTAGATGACTTTATTCAAAAGTTAACGGACACTCAAGAAGTTAAAATTCTAATATTTGAATGGGAATCAGGTTTGGGTTAATTTGCGTATCCGAAAGATTTTCAGAAATATGCCCGATTTAACTTTTGAGAAATCAACGCAAATCATGCCATAAACAAAATAAATTATTGCACTATAATATTTGGTTCTAACACTTTTCGTGTGGGTTTAATTTAACTCGGGTCAGGATACACACGTTTTGAGAGGATGTAAATTTTATGATTTTTTGTTTGCTTCACGATATCACTATTTGGTAATTTTTAAAATGTTTTTTATTTAAATTATTTATTATGAGTAGATTATTTTTTCTTGCAGCAGTTTTAACAGTAGTTTTAAATTTATTTGCACAGTCATTTTCACCTACCGGTTGGAAATATAATGACAACATTACAGAACAAAAAGTTAATATGCCTAAGAATACTTTAAAGGGTATGAAACATGGCAGTGATATTATGTTAGTTGATGGTGGCTCATTTAATACAAGATTGACAAGGATAAATGAACTTTGGATTGATCCCGCTGATACAGCTTTGGTTTTGCAGCCTTATTCCCATAAAATTACTGTAAACCCCTTTTACATCTGCAATCATGAGGTAACCAATTTTGAATATCGTACTTTTGTTAAGTGGGTAATTGACTCCATTTCAAGTGCTCATCCCGAAAATCCTAAATACTGTTATTATGCGGATAATGAATTGATGAACGTACCCGCTATCAATACTAACAAAATCGAATATGATAAAGTGAATATTTATCCAGATACATTATGTTGGTATCGACCTAATCTTGCAAATAATTACACCTTTGATTTAGAACATCTTAGAAATATATATTTCATGCATCGATTTTTCAATAACTATCCTGTTGTTGGAGTCGATTGGTATCAGGCAATGGCATATTGTAAATGGAAAACAATGCGATTAAAGGAGGAAGCTTTAAAAAAGAAAAAAACTATAAATACAGTATTCAGATTGCCAACTCAGGCCGAATGGCAATATGCAAGTTCAGTTCGCAAGCATAAAATTGGGGCAATCACTTATGAACCTGAAGATGATTCATTTTTTCCTTTGTGGGACAAAAAAGGAAAATTGCGTTACAATATTGTTTCTATAATAGATAAAAACGGAAGTACGATTTATACCAATACACAAAATAAATATACGGCATCTGTCAAATCATTTCCCTGCAACTATTACAAACTATATCATATGCGGGGAAATGTTTCGGAATGGATGCTTGATAAACCTTCTGAATCTCAGTTTTTGTTTTACGATTATACTAGATTACAAGGAGATACACTTGCTTATAGCGAGCAAATTACTAAGCAGCTCAATCAGTTGGCTGATAAAACAAAAAAAATGGAATTGCTAACAACACTTCTAAATGACATTAACAGAAAACTTAAGAATCATTTTGTCGATGAGGAAAGTGAACAATTTAATAATCAAGTAAATGTATTATCTGATTTGCGGAATAAATTGATATTTTCCGATTCAGATTTAAGAATTGTAAAAGGAGGTTCGTGGGAAGATGGTGTAATATATCTGCAAGCAGTTGCATGTGATCTTATTAATGCAAACACAAAACGACGTTCCACGGGTTTTAGGATAGCAATGAGTGTGTCAGAAGAATAACTTTAAATAAAATCAAAACACACAATCAATTGTTGTATAATACTATAAGAATTATTTGCTATAACCACTTAGATGCCAACAATTTAAAAATACACATATACACATGAGAATCAAGCTAATACTTTCAGGATTGTTCTGTTTGGCAATTATTTACTTTATCAATGCAAAACTAAAAACAGATAAAGATAATAAGATTGCACGCCAAATTATATATATTCAGCCACTTGGTGAAGTAAATCCTCATATAATGTCGTTGATTAATTCTGAAATTAAACATTTCTACAATAAAAAATTAGTAATGCTGCCATCTGTGCCATTAACGAAAGATTTATTAGCAAAAAGCAAAACCCGATACGATGCGAGCAAAATTCTGAAAAAATTTAAATCGGATAAAAATATATTGATAATAACCGAAAAAGATATTGCAGTTAAATATGAACGAAGGCATTCTGAAGAATGGGGAATTTTTGGCTTAGGTGCTTGCCCAGGAAATACATGTGTGGTTTCTACTTTCAGATTAAAACGAAAAGCTACTGAAAAACTTTTTAGAGAAAGAATTGTAAAAGTTTGCATTCATGAGTTAGGTCATAATCTGGGATTACCTCATTGTAAAGCCGACGATAAGTGTTTAATGAACGATGCTAATGGAACTATTAGTCAGGTAGATAAAGAGTGTATGTATTTCTGTGATAGTTGCAAGAAAAAGATACGAAACTGAACCAAAATAAATTCAAGATGGAATTTATTATACATTTCTCTCTTCAGTAGTTATAAACTTTCTAATAGTTTATTTTCTGCTAATCTTACTTTCTCAAACGTAAATTGCGCCAGAATTTCATTTTTGTATTCACAAATTTGATCATTAAATAAGTTGCCAATGCTTCCTTGATGTGTGTGATTGACTGTTTTATTAGGTTTGAAGTTGCCAGATTCAATTTCGAATCCAACCTGTTTGTATGCATCTCGGAATGGAACGCCAGAAAGCGTCAATCGGTTAACTTCTTCCACACTGAAAAGGTAATCGTAGCGAGCATCATCAAGAATTTTTGTATTAACTTCCAATTTATCCATCATCATGGCTGTCATTTCCAAACAATCATTCAATTCTGCAAACGAAGGAATAAAAACTTCTTTAATTATTTGTAAATCACGAAAATAACCCGATGGTAAATTATTGGTTATCATCATTATTTGTTGTGGTATAGATTGCAATTTGTTGCATTTGGCACGCGTAAGTTCAAAAACATCAGGATTTTTTTTGTGCGGCATAATACTTGAACCAGTTGTAAATTCATCAGGCAACTTAATAAACCCAAAGTTTTGCGAAGTAAACATACATGCGTCAAAAGCCAATTTTGCAACAGTAGCAGCTACACTCGCCAAAGCATTTGCCACAGTTCGTTCCATTTTGCCACGTCCCATTTGTGCATATACCACATTGTAGTTCATGGAGTCAAAACCCAATAAATCGGTTGTTAATTGTCGGTCGAGTGGAAATGAAGAACCATATCCTGCAGCAGAGCCCAGCGGATTACGATTTGTAATTTTCCATGCTGATAGTAAAAGTTGCAAATCATCAGCCAGACTTTCGGCATATGCCCCAAACCAAAGTCCAAATGAAGAAGGCATGGCCACCTGAAGATGGGTGTATCCCGGAAGTAGGACTGCTTTATATTTATTGCTTTGCGAAATTAATACTTCAAATAAATCTGTAACTGCCGAAACAGTTTTTTCAATTTCGGCACGAGAAAAAAGCTTTAAATCAATCAATACCTGATCGTTGCGAGACCGGCCGCTATGAATTTTTTTGCCCATATCGCCCAATCTACGAGTCAAAAGCATTTCAACCTGCGAATGAACGTCTTCAACTCCAGCTTCAATGATGAATTGATTATTTTCAGTTTGAATATAAATATTTTTCAATTCAAGGCTCAAGGAATTTAATTCGCTGGTTTCTAATAAACCAACCGACTCCAGCATTCGAATATGAGCCAACGATCCTAATACATCATATTTGGCCAAAAATATATCCATTTCGCGGTCACGACCAACTGTAAACGCTTCAATTTTAGCATTTACTTGAGTACTTTTTTCCCAGAGTTTCATACGTTTTTTTAACCTTAATGTTATCCAAAATTGGATTTACGAGACCGATTTTGTTTAAAATTCAACAGCTTAGATTGCTCAATAAAGGAAATCGTTTTTTATAAATAATAGTTAGTTATTCAATGCTTTAGCCAATAAATCGGCTACCTTATTGATACCTTCTTTGAGCTTTTTGTCCACCATCATTTTTATCATTGTAGGTAAATCAGCTTTCAGAGTAAGTTTCATAGCAGTTTCGTTTTCTACTATTTGTTTTAACTGTACCCACACATTCACATCAAAAGGAGCATTTTCAGTAACAAATTTAATTGTATTAAATGGCTCTTTTTCAATAATTCGGAATCCAATTTTACCAAATCCTTCCACTACAAAACTAATGCTATCAGTGTCGAATTGTAAATCTTTAATTTTATCGGTAGCAGGGGCTTGTGCTTGTATTTTTTTTAAATTATTCAAGTCGCTAATAATACCAAAAACCACTTCTTCAGACGAAGAAATGGTTTTTATATCGCTTTCGTATGTTGTCATTATTTTTATTTAGTAGATTATATTATACAATAAACAAATAGTAACATTTATTGTTCACTCATCCAAATGGATGGATTTTTTCGCCACTCCTGTAAGGTTTCGATATCATCCTGAGAAATATATTTTGTGCTCAAAGCCTCAGCTAATATGGCGTCGTAGCCACACAAAGTAGTTAATTTAACTTTGGCTTGTTTGAATTTCAGTTCTGCCACAGGAAATCCATAAGTGAAAATTGCCATCATACCCAATACTTCCGACCCATCATTTCTAATGGCTTCAACAGCTTTAAGACTACTTCCACCAGTAGAAATTAAATCCTCAATTACTACCACTTTTTGTTTTGGACGTAAATCGCCTTCAATCATATTCTCCAATCCGTGCCCTTTTGGTGTTGGACGTACATATACAAACGGTAATCCGAGTGCATCGGCAACTAAAGCGCCTTGTGCAATGGCGCCTGTTGCTACGCCTGCAATCACTTCAACATCTGGATACATATCCAATATCAAACGTGATAATTCAATCTTAATATAATTCCGAATCTGTGGATATGATAGTGTTTTGCGATTGTCGCAATATATTGGAGATTTCCAACCAGATGCCCAAGTAAATGGATTATTTGGTTGTAACTTAATTGCTTTAATTTTCAATAGTTTTTCAGCAATACTTTTTTCTAATGTTTTCATTTTGAGTTATTTTTGTCACTTAATTACTACAGTGATTGGTAGGAAAGACTGATACATCTTACAATGTGCAAAAGTAAGCAAACAAGTTGAAATCCGAAACATAAAAAATCATATTGTACAACATTTTTATTTGTTTTATTTCCAGTTATAATCTATTTATTCAGTTTTAGTACGAAATATGTATAAATATAAAATAATTATTCCGTAATTTATTTCGATGGTGATAAAAAAGCATCTTCAATATGTTCTATCAGAAATTCCTTACCATGAGGAATAACAGAAATAACATCGAAACGTGTTTCACCATTCCAGTCAAACTCAAAAATATATGCGTGAGTAGCATTGATAATATTTCTGATTTTTTTTAAAGTTATGGCTTCTTCAGGATGTTCGAATGTTTCTGTAGATCTGGTTTTTACCTCAACAACGACCAGCCAATTATCTTTTTTGGCAACAATATCGAGTTCTAATTTACCAATTAACCAATTGGTGTGTAAAATTTCGTACCCTTTCTCTTTCAAAAATGTCTGAGCTTGTAACTCGCCAATAATACCTAATTCATTATGCTCAGCCATTAAATATATACTTTTGTATTGAAATAATTAAAATTGAAAGGAATAAAGCAAAATCT
>Ga0247841_10010085_pt1 | contig 12977 bp, 7 predicted proteins | sample LaCruzMarch2015__2_FD_192410 | JGI IMG/M metagenome (GOLD analysis project Ga0247841, IMG submission 192410) | Freshwater microbial communities from meromictic Lake La Cruz, Castile-La Mancha, Spain - LaCruzMarch2015_18m | ecosystem: Environmental > Aquatic > Freshwater > Lake | place: Spain... | reverse complement strand
TTCCGTCAACGGGGTCTCCGAATTGCATTCAAAACTTCTGAAAGAACAGCTTTTCAGGGATTTTTACGAGGTTTTTCCTGAGAAGTTTAATAATAAAACAAATGGGATCACGCACCGCCGGTGGCTGATAAAGGCCAACCGGTCGCTTTCCGAGCTCATCACGGAAGCGATCGGGGACGATTGGGAAAAGAATCTCTATGAGCTCGAAAAACTGATCCCGCTCAAGGACGACCGTCTTCTCAAGAAAAAATGGCAGCAAGTAAAGATGGAAAATAAAAAACACCTCGCCGATCTCATCTATGCGGAAACAGGGATCCAGGTCAATGTCGATTCCATGTTCGATGTCCAGGTCAAACGCATTCATGAGTACAAACGGCAGACCCTTTTTATCCTCTATGCGATCTCCCAATATTTAAAGCTTCGGGAACATCCGGGGGTTTCTATCACACCGCGGACGTTCATTTTTTCCGGGAAAGCCGCCCCGAGTTATTTTCTCGCAAAACTCATTATCAAGTTCATCAATAACGTTGCGAATGTGATCAATCACGACAAGGTGAGCAAGGACAAGCTCAAGGTCGTGTTCCTCGAGAATTACCGTGTCTCTCTGGCGGAGAGGATCTTTCCGGCGAGCGATCTTTCGGAACAGATCTCGACGGCTGGAACGGAAGCTTCAGGGACCGGCTGTATGAAATTCATGATGAACGGAGCCTTGACCGTGGGGACCCATGACGGAGCAAACATCGAGATCGCCGAAGCGGTCGGAGAAGAGAATATCTTCATGTTCGGCCTGAAGGCCCAGGAGGCTTTGAAAATAAAGAGTGGCGGTTATGACCCTCAGAAATTTATCCAAAAGTCATCTTATTTAAAGCAGATTTTCCAGATGATGCAGAGCAATTTCTTCTCGCCGATGGAACCCGGTATTTTTGACCCGCTTGTTCACAATCTCAGTGTGATCGATCCTTTTATGGTTTGCGCGGATTTTGATGCCTATTGCGCGATCCAGGACCGGATCTCCGAGGAATATCAGGATCAGGACAAATGGACCGAAAAAGCCATTCTTAATGTGGCAAGATCGGGAAAATTCTCAAGTGATCGCACCATTGCCGAATACAGCCGCGATATTTGGAATATCCCGGCGGCCTTGCCGAAACAGCTCTAAGCAGTACGTGTTGTGTGATGTGAAAAGGGGCAGGCAGTTATTAAATGCCTGCCCCTTTTTATTATGACTTGTTCCTTCCTCCAAGCTGCCGGATCCCCATAACACTGAAAAAAAGTTCCAAGCTCGATATTTTTTGAGCCGTAAGCCGTACTTCCTGGAATTTTCTGGAGAGAATGAAATGGGACAGGAACCGCAGCATTCCCGAGATCAAGAACACAGTCAGGATCGCAGACCCGCGGAACAGCGGAACGTGGTCGATAAGAAATCCGCCCGCTGTGGCGCCAAGAAAGATCGCGACGCCGTTAATAAAAGCGAAGTAGCTCAGACAGCGGATCCTTTTACCGGAGCTGACGGCATCGTAAATGAAATTCAGCGCACAAAGATTGAATCCTCCCCAGACGAATCCCGAAAAGATCTCCACGCAAATCAGATAAGCGGGAACAGGGGAGATCATCCAGAGCAGGGGAATAGCCGGGATGAGAAAACTTGTAAGCTTGAGGACCTTCGCATTTCCGACCGCATCCGCGTGCTTTCCCCAAATAGGGAAGGAAATGAGGCTCGCGGCGACTGATGTAAAACGGATGATCATAAATAAAAAATAATTAAAATGAAGGTCACGGAGCATGTAGACGCTGAAAAACGGCGCGGCAAGGTTCGTCGCGAACATAATACTTGCAACATAGAACACGAATTTCACGAAGTTGCTTTCCCGGAACCTTCTGAGGAACATAAAGAATGTAAAATGGTCCCCCGGTTTTTTGACGGCCGGAAGGTCCTGCATTCGCGTCATGAGTCCCGCAGAGAGGAACCGGGCCAGGGCGGTGACCGCAACCAAGATCATGAAACCGGCTGCCTGGAGGGTCCCTCGATAGTTGAAAAGAAGTAGACCTCCCCAAATCGTGCCGAGGATGCCGGCGATACCAATGATCCTCGATCGCCATCCAAAATAATGTCCTCGCTCTTCGGCTGGAAGATAATCACTCGTCAGACTACCCCAGACCGTACTGATAAGGCTCCCGAAAATTCTAAAAAAGGTCACAAAAATGATGCATGCGCCAATCCTCCAGGTGCCGGTCAGGAGAGGAAGAAAAGCGATCGGAAGAAGACAAAATGCTTGTCCTGCCGTGCTGCTTACAAGACAACGGAGCCTGCTGCCGATCAAGTCTACAGCTTTCGAAGTCCAGAGCTGAAGGACAGAGCTGACCAAGGTCGGAATGGCTACAAAGAGCCCGATCTCGACAGGTGTAGCACCGAGAAAAAGAACCAGCGGAATGAAATAATCATCGGTGATCGACTGCATGATGCTCGCGGGAATGCCTTCTTTCCACGAGATACAAAGGCTTTTATAGAAGGGGTTTCCCTTGAATGTTTCAAGTAGTTTGGTCATGGTATGAGGTCCCGGCCTTAGATTATCGACCATATTCTGTGAAGGCTGATCCCTTACAGGATTTTTATGGGCAATTCAAAGCAGGAGGCGCTATAATGCCTTCGGAGGATGATTCTAATGACAGTTCGAAAGCCCCAACAGGAAAAAAAGAAGACTTTTTCGCTTCTTCCAAAAAATCCTCAAAAATCCCCAGGCGCTCAATTTGCTACCGAAGCCCTTTATGATGTTGTAGCCGACGGTATTATTGCAGCAGAAGTCAAAACTGGGGAGATCGTCAGTGTTAATCCCGGCGCTTGCCGGATGTTCGGCTATTCCGGGAAAGAATTTCCAAAAAAGTATATTTCAGATCTCCATCCCGCACAAAGCCGGGCGAAAATTGTTTCATACTTCAAGAAAATCTCCCAAAAAAGTTCATCGTCTATTTCCAATATCCCTTGTGTTAAAAAAAATGGCGCTGTTTTTTTTGTGGACATTACAAGCCATTCTGCCGTTCTGGGCGGCCGGCGGTGTCTTGTGGGGCTCTTTCACAATGTGACGGATCGTAAAAAAGGCGAAGAAGTGCTGCTCGAAAGCGAGGAAATGTTCAAAACGCTCACAGAGCAATCACCCAACATGATCTTTATCAACCAGAGGGGGCGTGTTGTTTACGCAAACCCCAAATGTAAAGAAATCATGGGGTACACACACAAGGAATTCTATTCACCCCGGTTCAACTTTTTGAAACTCATGCATCCGGATGACATCCCTATTGTCCGGAGCAATTTTCTCAAGCATCAAAAAGGCAAAGAAGTCGCTCCTTACGAATACAAGATGATCACTAAAGGCGGGAAACTGATCCGTGGTATTTTGACGTCCAAACTTATCCATTACCTCGGAGCTCCGGCTATTTTAGGGATCGTGACAGACATCACCGTACGCAAACAGGCGGAAGAAGCCGTTAAAGCCGCCGAAGAGGAGCTTTCCGTAATTTATCAGAACGCACCTGTCCTAATGATGCTGATTGACGAAGAAAGAAGAGTGCGCAAAGTAAACGGTTTTGCCACCGGTTTTACCGGTCGTTCGGCCGCTAGCATGATCGGCTCTCGCGCCGGCGAAGCGTTACGCTGTCTCCATGCCCTGGATGCTCCGGAAGGGTGTGGCTTCGGAAAACATTGCAAGGTTTGCATGATCCGTCGTACGGTTCAGGACACTCTTAAAACAGGCCGAAGCCATCATCAGGTGGAGATGAATTTCACAACCTCAGTTGGTGGAAAGGAAAAGTTTTCCACCCTTCTCATCTCAACCGCAAAATTAAAAGTAAGAGAACGGCCGATGGTGCTGGTTAGCATGCTGGACATCACCGAGCGCAAGCAAACGGAAGAGGAGATTAAAAAATCGTTTTCCCTGGGACGTGCCACACTAGAGTCCACGGCGGACGGGATCCTGGTGGTGGATCACGTTACGAGAAAAGTTACGAATTTCAATGAGCGGTTTGCCCGGCTTTGGCATATTCCTGCGAAGGTTTTGCGTGCTCGTGATGATAATAAATTGTTGAAATATGTTCTTTCTCAATTGAAGGACCCCCGGAAATTTCTTTCCAAAGTGACCAGCCTTTACCGGCATCCTCAAAAAGACAGTTATGACATTCTGGAGTTTAAGGATGGGAGAATTTTTGAGCGTTATTCACATCCACAGGAGAAAGACGGTTGCCCCGTGGGGCGCGTATGGAGCTTTCGCGATGTAACGGAACACAAACGAGCAGAAAGGGCGCTAAAAGAAAGCGAAGAAAAATTTCGGGACCTTTTTGAAAATTCCCAGGACGCACTGATGACCATTGATCCCCCTTCTTGGAAGTTTACCTCCGCAAATAATTCCATGGTGAAAATATTCAGAGCGAGGAGCAAAGCCGTTCTTTTCCGCTATAGCCCGTGGGGCCTATCTCCCAGGCGGCAGCCGGACGGCCGGGTCTCTACCAGGAAGGCCAAGGAAATGATCCAGACAGCGATCCAGAAAGGTGCTCATTTTTTTGAGTGGACGCACCGCCGGTTCGATGGCACGACGTTTCCCGCCGAGGTGCTTTTGACTAAAATAAAAAAGGAAAAGAGGATATTCCTTCAGGCGACCGTCAGGGATATTACAGAGCGAAAAAATTCAGAAACGAGACTGAAAGAAAATAAAGCGCAACTCGATCTCACGTTGCAATCAGCTCGCATGGGCGTGTGGTCTTTTGACCTGATCAAAAATAAACGTTATTTCGACAATCAGGTTTGTCATCTTTTGGGGATCAAACCAGCAACCTTTTCTGGGAAAGCGTATGAATTTTTCAGGGTCGTGCATCCCGAAGATCGTGTCTTGCTTAAGGCGGCATTAGCCAGGACCATTACAAAGAATGTTCTCTACGACCCTGTATATCGTGTGATTTGGCCTGACAAAAGTGTCCATTTTATTGCTGCCCGTGGCAAGTTGTTCTGCGATCGTTTAGGACATCCTTTGCGGATTAACGGCGTTATTTGGGACATTACCGAGCGCCGGCAAGCGGAAGAAACACTCCGCTTAAGCGAGGAACGGTTAAAATTACAGTTCCAACGGATGCCGATAGGGTGCATTCTTTGGAGTCCGGATTTTCGTGTGATGTCCTGGAATCCGGCTGCAGAGAAGATCTTTGGTTATAAGGCCAAAGAAGCACTTGGAAGACATCCTTATGAATTGATTGTTCCTAAAAATGTCCGGCTGCGCACAGATCTTATCTGGAAGCGGCTCCTGCAAGGCGATACAACCGCAAATCTTATCAATGAAAATGTGACCAAGTGCGGTGACAAGATTCTTTGCAAATGGATCAACACACCTCTTCAGGACAGCCATGGGAAGATATTAGGGGTCCTGGCTATGGCCGAGGACATCACGCAGCAACGACAAGCGGAAGAGGCGCTCCGGTTGGCGCATTTTTCACTCGATCATGCAAACTATCCTGTCTTTTGGGTGGGATCCAAAGGACCCTTTCTTTATGTCAACGATGCAGCTTGTCACATGTTGGGCTATTCCAGGAGGGAAATGCTCAAGATGAACGTTTCGGACATTGATCCTGAGTTCCCCAGATCCCGGTGGCCGGCTCATTGGAAAGAACTTCGAGAGAAAAAACATATGACCTTTGAGTCGTTCCATAAGACTAAAACGGGCCAGCTTATTCCTGTCGAGATGAATATTAATTATCTCCAGTTTGAAGGGAAGGAATACAACTTTGCTTTTGCACACGACATTACGGAGCGTAAACAGGCGGAGGATTCTCTCCGGGAGCACCGGCACCAATTACTGCAAGTTATTGATGCCGTGCCACACATGATCTTTGCCAAGGACCGTCATGGCCGGTTTCTCCTTGTGAATCGCGCGATTGCAAATGCATATCAAATGGATCCGAAAGAGCTTGTTGGGTTCCGGCATCAGGATGTTCACAAAAACCGTCAAGAAGGAGAGTTATTCCTTAAGGGTGATCAGGAGGTTTTAGCGTCCGGCAAGCCTATGCTTATTTCAAACGAACCTTTTACGGATGTTAGCGGCTGTAAACACATTCTCCAAGTGATCAAGATCCCTTTTAAAATGATCGGGAGAAAGGACCAGTGCATTCTGGGAGTGGCGGTGGATGTGACGGAGCAAAAAAAGGTCGAAGAGTTCCGTAACGACATCGTGAGAACTGTGTCTCATGAGCTTCGCACGCCCCTTTCGATCCAAAAGGAAGGGATCAGTCTTCTTATGGATGAAATGGTGGGGCCTGTCAGTGTAAAACAAAAAGAAATCCTCGGGACGGTGATGCGGAGCATTGACCGTTTGTCGCGTATGATCACAAATCTTCTGGATATTTCAAGTATCGAGACCGGCAAGATCACCCTTTTTGAAAAAATGACGAACTTAGTGGAGCTTGTGCAAGATGTGGCGTTCGAGTTTAAAAAACGAGCTGTTGAAAAAAACATCGATCTCAGCGTAAAATCACCGGGGCGTGAGGTCTGGGTCTTTGTAGACCCGGACAAGATCATGCAGGTCCTGAGTAATCTGGTGGATAATGCCATCAAGTTCACTCCGAAAAAAGGGGCTGTAGAGATATCCTTGAACGTATTGAAAAATGAAGTGGAATGCGAAGTCCGGGATACCGGGATCGGGGTTGCCCCCGGGAATATCGAGAAAATGTTTGAAAAATTCCGTCAATTTTCACGGACGGTCGGGCCCGGAGAAAAAGGGTTCGGTCTCGGGCTTTCGATCTCGAAGGGGATCATTGATTTGCATGGAGGCCGGATCTGGATCAAAAGCGAACTTGGCAAGGGGACCCGGGTGATATTCTCACTGCCGTTTCACCAGAAAAAAAGGAATTAAAGCCATGGGTGAGAAAAAGAAGAAAATCCTTTTTATTGAAGACGAACCGGATCAAATCGTGATGATCTCCCTGCGACTTGAAAAGAACGGTTACGAAGTGATCTCTTCCTTAGAGGGTGAAGAAGGTCTCCAAAAAGCTGCCACGGAAAATCCCGATCTCGTTCTTGTGGATGTGATCATGCCCGGCATCGACGGTTTTGAAGTATGCCGCCGGCTTCGTAAGAATCCCGTTACGAAGCACATCCCCATTATTTCCACGACCGCCGCAGGCATGGATGATGTGGAACAGCAGTGCATCTCGGCCGGGGCCGATGACTGTGTCCGGAAACCCTACGATTCCACGGATCTTCTTATGAAGGTTCGCCGCCTGCTAAAAAAATAATCCCACGGATCATGAGTAACATGAAAGATATCACCCTGTGAAATTATCGAACAGCAAACAGATCATTGATGCTTTGGCTAAAATAAGTGATGCCGTCACTTCGGATCTGTATCTGGAGGAGATCCTCAAATTGATCGTCACGGTGACGGCAGAAGTCATGAATTCCAAAATATGCTCCCTGATGCTCCTGGATAAATCCACCCAGGAACTCACCGTCAAAGCGACCCAGTCTGTCAGTGAATTTTATAATAAAAAACCCAACGCGAAGCTCGGGGAAGGCATTGCCGGAAGGGTAGCCCAATCCGGAAAGTCCATCACCATTCTTGATGTGCGGAAAGATAAACGTTATCTCAACCAGGCTATTGCTCAAAAAGAGAACCTTTGTTCTTTGTTGAGTGTGCCGCTTATTTTTAAAGGAAATATTATCGGGGTGCTGAACTGTTATACCGTCAAGCCTCACCGTTTTGGTCAAAGTGAAGTGCGTATTATCAAGTCGATCGCGAACCAGGCCGCAATCGTCATTGAAAATTTTAGATTGATGGTCGAATCCCAGGTGATCCAGGAGGAACTGGAATCAAGGAAGGTGATCGAGCGCGCCAAAGGCCTTCTGATGAAACGGGAAAATTTGAGTGAACAGGGGGCTTACAAGCTTATCCGCAAGTACAGCATGGACAAACGTAAGAGCATGAAAGAGGTGTCGGAGGCTATCCTGTTAAGCGCAGAAATGCAAAAATTCTCATCCGGTAAAGAATAAGATCAGGATTGAAAACCAGGATTTCTGTGTTATACTTCCATCGCTGAACACAAAGTGAGTGTTCGGTGGAAAGAAATCAGAACGGTGTTCGAAGAAGAACCCGGTTTTTTTTCGATCCGGAAGTACAGGCGGTACAGGATAAAGACGTCCTTTTTGGCAGTGGTTTTGCTGAAAAGGACTTTTTTTTTGTAAAAAAACGGTTCTCCGCAAAGCATCGGCATATGCCCGCGGCAGGCAGCGGCAAGCATCAAACAGAAAAGGGGAAAGACAATGACAAAAACAGGGGAAAGTTCAGTAGAGAAAGAAATCAACGCGTTCATGAAAAAAGTGATCGCCAGGAATCCGGGCGAAAAGGAATTCCACCAGGCGGTCCGGGAAGTAGTGGAATCCGTAACGCCGTTCATCGAAAAACATCCCAAATATAAAAATGCAAAGATCCTGGAAAGAATGGTTGAGCCGGAGCGTGTGCTCATGTTTCGTGTTCCATGGCTTGATGATAAGGGCGAAATGCAGATCAATCGCGGGTTCCGTATTCAGATGAACAGCGCGATCGGTCCCTATAAAGGTGGTATTCGTCTTCACCCGAGCGTGAATCTCGGTATTTTGAAATTTTTGGCGTTCGAGCAAGTGTTCAAGAACAGCCTTACCACGTTGCCTATGGGCGGCGCGAAGGGGGGTTCCGATTTCGACCCTAAAGGAAAATCCGATAACGAAGTCATGAAATTCTGTCAGAGCTTCATAACGGAACTCTGCCGGCATATCGGACCGGACACAGATGTTCCGGCGGGTGATATCGGTACGGGCGGCCGCGAAATCGGGTTTATGTTCGGCCAGTACAAGAGGATTCGTAATGAGTTTACCGGTGTTTTAACAGGCAAGGGCATGAGCTGGGGCGGCAGTCTTGTCCGTCCTGAAGCCACGGGATATGGCTGCGTGTATTTCGTCGAGGAAATGATGAAAACGAGAAAAATGTCCCTGGCGGGGAAGACTTGTGTGGTCTCCGGTTCCGGGAACGTTGCACAATACACGGTCGAAAAGCTGAACCAGCTTGGCGCGAAAGTCGTCACCTTGTCGGATTCGGACGGCTATATCTACGATAGGAAGGGTATCGATGCCAAGAAGCTGCAGTTTGTCATAGAGCTCAAGAACGTAAAACGCGGGCGCATCAAGGAGTACGCGGACGAATTCGGCTGCGAATATGTGGCCGGTCAGAAGCCGTGGAAAGTCGAATGCGATGCGGCTTTTCCAAGCGCTACACAAAATGAAATTAGCGGAAGTGATGCAAAAATCCTCGTCAAGAACGGTTGTATCGCGGTTGGGGAAGGCGCCAACATGCCGACTACCCCGGAAGGTATCGAAGTGTTCCAGAAAGCGAAGATCCTCTATGCTCCCGGCAAAGCGGCGAATGCCGGCGGTGTGGCGACTTCAGGTCTGGAAATGAGCCAGAACAGCATGCGGCTCCGCTGGTCCCGGAAGGAGGTCGACGAGAAACTTCACGACATCATGATCTCGATTCACGAAAGTTGTGTGAAATACGGCAAAGAAGACGCAAAGTATGTCAATTACGTCAAGGGTGCCAATATCGCAGGGTTCGTGAAAGTGGCGGATGCCATGGTCGATCAAGGCCTGGTTTAAATCCGGGTCTCCATTCTAAAAACAGGGCCCTTTGCAGGGCCCTGTTTTTTGTTTGACAAATGATACCAACATGGTATCATTTCTCGTATGAAGCTTATTACTCGGAATACGGATTATGCGGTACGTGCCCTTTGTTATATCGCCAGGCAAGTGAAGGGGTCTATCTCTGCTGCGGAAATGGTGGCGCAGCTCAAGATCCCGCGGCCTTTTTTAAGAAAGATCCTTCAGACGTTAAGCAGCGAAGGACTTTTGAGTTCCCAGAAAGGGCAAGGCGGCGGTTTTTGTTTAATGAAACACCCGGAGGATATCCGGCTTATGGAATTGATCCGGATCTTCCAGGGCGGTATTCAGCTCAATGAATGCATTTTCAAGAAAAAGGTCTGTCCAAATCAACGGACGTGTCCTTTGAAGGCCGAGATCGATCATATCGAGCAAGACGCCATGAAACGTTTACAAAAGATCACTCTCGCATTGCTTCTAAAAAAAGGGAGACATCATGATCGATAAAGAAACCCGGTTCAAGGGGTTGCCCTTGAGCGGGGGAGTGGTGTTCGCGAAAGTATGCCTTTTTAGCGAGCGACGGCATCAGGATCTTCCTGTCCGTAACGTGAATGCCAGAGAGGTCTCGAAGGAAAAAGAGCGTGTCCGAAAGGCCATCTCTTTTGTGAAAGGGCGACTCGGAGAGTTGATTGCAAGCGTTAAAGGAAAAGTGGGCCCTGCAGAGGCGGAGATTTTTACGGCGCAAAAAATGGTCCTGGAAGACCCGGCGCTCGCAAGCCGGATCTCCGAACATATCGAAAGCAAAAATTTCAACGCGGAAAAATCCGTGATCAGTTCACTGGATTATTTTGAATCCCAGCTTGCACAAATGGACAACGAATACATCCGCGAACGGGCATCGGATATCGGGGAGGTGAAGCGCCGGCTTCTGGATGCTCTTTCAAATCTGAAGCCTTCGTTCCAGTGTTCAAACGAGTCTTACTGCCAGAAAGGGAAGAACCGCGTTGTGATCGCGGAAGAGCTTACCCCGAGCCTTACGATGGAGCTGAATACCGAGTCTATCCGGGGTTTTGTCACTGAACGGGGGGGCGTGGCATCGCATGCGGCGATCCTGGCGCGTGCGCTCAAGATCCCTGCCGTGAGCGGGATCCCGAACATCCATGATCTTATGTTTTGCGGGACGGACGTTTTGGTCAACGGGGATACCGGTGAAGTGATTCTTTGGCCGAGCGAAAAAACACTTGCCCAATATCCGAAGCTCAAATCTCCGGTCGCAGAGCCTCTGAAGGCGGTAGAGCCGATCACGAGCCTGAGAGTTATGGCGAATCTGAATCTGGCCAAAAAAATCCAGGAAGTTCTGGAGCATAAAGCCGAAGGGATCGGACTTTACAGGACAGAGTTTGAATTTTTTTCGGCCGGGAAGATCCTGGATGAAGAAGAACAGTATCATCGTTACACCGCGGTGCTTCAGATGATGCATGGGAAACCAGTCTATTTCCGGATGCTGGATATCGGGGGAGACAAGAATGCCGATTTTTTAAAATTGCCGGAAGAAAAAAATCCTTATCTTGGTTTTCGGGGGAGCCGTTTTTTGCTCGGTCACCGGGACCTTTTTGGGGCGCAGGCGCGGGCCTTGGCCCGGGCTTCCCGTCATGGGCGGGTCTATGTCATGTATCCCATGGTGATCGATCTGAACCAGTTCCTGAAGCTTAAGAAAGCTTTTGATGAAGAAACGGCGGACATTCTGACGGGTGAGATCAAACACGGCATGATGTTTGAGGTCCCGTCCGCATGTTTGGATGCCGAAGAACTTTTTAAGTATGCGGATTTTGGAAGTATCGGAACGAATGATCTGATCCAGTATCTTTTTGCCGTGGATCGTGATAACGAGGCGGTAGCTTATGACCATCATCCGAACCGGAAGGTTTTTTGGTCACTGATCCATCACGTCGTGTCCGCCGCCAAAAAACATCGTAAGCCGCTTTCAGTCTGCGGGGAATTGGCAGGAAACCCGAACTATGCGCGGCAACTCATGCGTGAAGGGATCCATACTGTGAGTGTTGCGCCGAGAATGATTTCCTCCCTGAGGGTTGCGATCAAGAATAAACCCAAACTCAAGACCCGGGTCTCGAAAAAACTTTTACGGACAAAAAAACAGATTCAAACCAAAAAAGAACTCAGGAGGTAATTTATGGGAATGTTCTGTTTCCAGTGTGAGCAAACAGCGAAAGGCAAAGGTTGTGATTATCTGGGCGTTTGCGGGAAAACCCCTGAGGTGGCAACGCTTCAGGACCTCTTGATCCACGCGACAAAAGGAATAGCGATCTACGGGCATATGGCTCGAGAGATCAGTATCAAGGACAAGGATACGGATCTTTTTGTGATCGAAGCGCTTTTTGCGACGGTCACGAATGTGGATTTTGATCCCGAACGGTTGCGGGAAATGCTTCTACAGGCTTACGAGATCAAGACAAAGATCAAAGCCCTTTTCCTGGAAGCTTACAAGAAAAAAATCGGGCAGGATTTTGACGGAGAGCTTCCGTCAGCTACCTTCTGGAAACCCGCGGAAAATCTCGCAGGGCTTCTTGAACAGGGCGCCGAGGTCGGCGTTCTTTCCGACAAAACTTTAAGTGAGGATATCCGGAGTCTTCGGGAGCTTCTTCTCTATGGGCTCAAGGGGATGGCGGCTTATGCGGACCATGCGCATGTGCTGGGCAGGGAGGATGAGGAGGTGACCGCGTTCTTCCACAAAGGTCTGCATGCACTTACCAATAACAGCCTGACTATCGATGATCTCGTGGAGTTGAACATGCAGTTCGGGATGGTCAATCTTAAATGTCTCGAGCTTTTGGATAAGGCGAATACGGATCATTTTGGGCATCCGGTGCCGACGGAAGTTTCGCTCGGAACGAAAAAAGGACCTGCGATCCTGGTCTCAGGCCATGATCTTCTGGATTTGGAACAACTTCTTCAACAGACCGAAGGCAAAGGGATTAACGTTTATACGCATGGAGAGATGTTGCCGGCGCACGGCTATCCGGGGCTCAAAAAATACAAGCACCTTGCCGGGAATTATGGTGGTGCGTGGCAGGATCAAGCCAAAGAGTTCGACGTTTTCCCCGGTGCGATCCTGATGACGACAAATTGTATCCAGCAGCCGCGCGAAAGTTACAAGGGGCGGATCTTCACGACGGGCCTTGTGGCTTGGCCGGGGGTACAACACATTAATCCTTTGAACGGGCAAAAAAATTTTTCGCCTGTGATCAAGAAAGCGATCGAAGCCAGCGGTTTTAAGGAAGATGTCCCGGCGAAGAACATT
>Ga0247841_10010083_pt1 | contig 12982 bp, 12 predicted proteins | sample LaCruzMarch2015__2_FD_192410 | JGI IMG/M metagenome (GOLD analysis project Ga0247841, IMG submission 192410) | Freshwater microbial communities from meromictic Lake La Cruz, Castile-La Mancha, Spain - LaCruzMarch2015_18m | ecosystem: Environmental > Aquatic > Freshwater > Lake | place: Spain... | reverse complement strand
AATCGGCTCGGGCGTAAAAATTTTCTTTTGGGGTGGGGGGCAAAAGGAAATTTTTACGCCCTCGTCGTGCCTCTTGCGGAATTTCTCGGCACTTTTATTTCCCCGTATTTTTTGTTATAGTGGATTAACAATTTAATAATCGTTGCCCAACACTTATTTTTCAAGTAGTGGTAATAAAATTCCCAACCAAGATATTAAGCTCCACATTGAGCAACTCTTGGTTGGGTCGGTAGTAGGAATACTATCGGGCGGTCGCAAGATTGCCAGCTCGTGTGGAGCTTTGTGCTTACACGAGCAAAAACCCAACCAAGTGAAAAAACTAAAAATAATTGCCCTCATTAGCTTAATTTTGGGCATTCTAATAACTTTATCTCTTATTTTTATTATATGGCGAAATCCATTGCTTGGTTTTTTATATTCGCAAAATTTTGCCGTGAAACAAATTGCTATAAGTAAGGCAGAGCTTTCAGATGAGCAATTGAAAAATGAAATAGGGCAAATGATAATAACCGGATTTCGCGGAACAGAAATTGCTGAAAACTCTGATGTTTATAAAATGATTAAAGATGTTAAAATTGGAGGCATTGTCCTTTTTGATTACGATGTCCCCTCGAGCAATTTTCCTCGAAATATCGTAAATTATGAACAGACAAAAAAATTAATTTTTGATATTCAAAAATATTCCGCTACTCCGTTATTTGTAGCAGTTGATGCAGAAGGCGGAAATGTAAATCGCTTGAAACAAAAATATGGATTTTTACCGATTGTTTCTGCAGAAAAAATGGGGCAAGATAAAACTTTACAAACTACTTACAAAGAATCAACAGATTTAGCAGTAGAATTGAGGGGCTTGGGATTCAATATGAATCTTGCCCCCGTAGTTGATGTAAATATAAATTCTAAAAATCCTATTATTGGCGCTTTGGGGCGTTCTTTTTCTTCCGACGCAAAAGAAGTTTCCAAGCAAGCAAAAATATTTATAAAAAATCTGCAGGAGGACGATATTGTCGCTGTGGCGAAACATTTTCCCGGACAGGGAAGCGCGACAGAAGATAGCCACGACGGGCAGGTTGACATAACAAATACTTACAAAAACGAAGAATTATTGCCTTACCAAAATCTAAATAATGACGGCTTGCTTAAAGCGGTTATGGTTGCCCACACAATAAATAAAAGTATTGATAAAAATTATCCATCAACCTTATCAGAAAATTTTTTACAAAATATTTTGAGAAAGCAAGTTGGATTTAACGGCGTTATTATTTCTGATGATATGCAAATGGCTGCTATAAGCAAAAATTATAGTTTTGACGAAGCAATAATAAAAGCAATAAATGCAGGAATTGATATGATAACGATTTTGAATAATAGTCCAAATGGATATGATAAAGATTTAGCATTAAAAACGAGGAATATAATTTTTGATGCTGTAAAAAGTGGCAAAATAAAAGAGCAACGAATTACAGAATCTTACAACCGCATATTAAATTTGAAAAAAGAATTTGGGATAGTTTATTCTGCAGAGAATATCAAAGAAAAAGCGGGAAGAATAAAATCTAAAAATTTTGAATTAATTGGGGAAACGAATACTCTTACTTTTGGAGAAGCTTTAAAAATTGCAAAAGAGGTAGAAAAATCAGCAGTTATCCGCCCCGCTTTCCTTTTGGCGATTTTTCAGGAAGAATTAAAATTAGAAAAATTTGATATGTGTTATTTAACTAATTTTAATACTGTCGCAGACGGGAAAAAATTGGTTAAGGTAATGAAGGTTGATAGGGATATTCAAAATTTTCTGGAAATTACAAAAGAATTGGGAAAAGATCCGTCAAAAATTTTGATAACTTGTCCTATGAGTTTTGGATATGGTGGAGCAATGGGTCCTGCGGATTTTATTCCTTCAACTTGGATGAGGTATAAGGATAAAATAGAAAAAATTACTGGAAAACCGGCAGACCCTTGGAATATTCACGACGCGTTTTTAGCGGCAGGACTTTACCTTTCTGAATCAGGAGCGAATTCAAAAACTCGAAAAGGAGAATGGAATTCTGCGATGATATATTTTTCTGGTTCAACGAGTTCGCCATATACTTGGTATGCAGACGGTGCCATAATGATTGCGGACAATATTCAGCAAAACATCGGAACAATTGAATTAGCAGAAAAATAATAAAACGAATTTTTTTAAAAAAATCTTGCCGAGAAATTCCGCAAGAGGCACGACGAGGGCGTAAAAATTTCCTTTTGCCCCCCACCCCAAAAGAAAATTTTTACGCCCGAGCCGATTTTTCCGATTTTGTTTCTGCCCGCCCCGCCAGCTGGCGGGGCGGGCAATTTCAGGAGTTTTCTACAAAAAGGGTTCTAACTTCGTCGTATAATCGCGCACCGTTCGGAAGCCGTTTCGAAGACGGCTTTTTGGTTGTATAATAGAGGAATAAATTAATAAGTATGAAAACAGTAATAAAAATTTTAATAGGTGGATTGATTATTATAATTTTGGTAACAATTTTTTATACGTTTAGATATTTTAAGATGGCGGGGGATTATCAATATTGTGTTTTTGATGCAGATTGTCGCGTTCAATTCAATTCATGTAGTTGTAATAATTATTGTTCGAATGGTGTTGGAAGAATAGCCAGTGCCCAATGCGTGAAAACAAAAGAAGAATGTAATAACGATGTAAATAAGGTGCAATTTAGTACCTGTCAATGCTCAAAAAATAAATGCACTCAAAGATTTTTAAATCTATGACGGCGGTTCTAACGTCATCTCCGTCTGCCGACGGACAGGCACGACCACGCGCAGAAAATAAAGAGCATCCGAAAGGGTGTTTTTATTTTATGCATAACTCTGTATTTTATATTGGATGTAATAAATTACAGTATAAAACGGCTTAATTATAAAGGTAAAGGCCGACAAAAAACTATAAATTAAAATAATAAAAAATATGAAAAAATTAAATAAAAATTCAATAGTAAATATATTCGTTGTTTCTTTAGTGTTTGTTTTGGCTGGACCAATTGCTGCGCTAGCGGCTGGGCCAGCAGCAGTAAATCTTGGAACAGCGGGCAATTTTGTGATTCTGTCAAAAACAGGAATTTCAACCACCGGAACCACTTCAATTGTTGGAGATATTGGAGTGAATCCAGCTTCTTCGACCGCTATAACTGGATTTGGGTTGGTGCTTCCTACAGGAGGGATATTTTCTACGTCAGCTTTAGTAAACGGAAAAGTTTACGCATCTGACTATGCGAATCCAACTCCTGCTAATTTGTCAACGGCAGTATTTAATATGCAAAATGCTTACGCTGACGCCGCTGGAAGAATAAATCCAAATGCAACAGAATTGGGAGCTGGTAACATCGGTGGAATGACACTAACCCCAGGACTTTATAGATGGAGTTCCGGAGTTACAATTCCAACGAATGTCACTCTGTTGGGGAGCGCCAGTGACGTCTGGATATTCCAGATAGCACAAAATCTTACCACGAGTCCATCTACAAGCGTTATCTTGAGCGGAGGCGCACGAGCCTCTAATGTTTATTGGCAAGTCGCTGGTCAAACAACGCTTGGAGCGGCATCTGTTTTCAATGGGAATATATTAGATCAATCAGCAATTGTATTGAACAGTGGTGCGACATTAAATGGCATGGCCTTATCGCAGACTGCAGTTTCTTTAAACTCAAATTCTGTTAACGCCGTGGCTTCAAACCAGCAACTTATCGCCCAGATTAAGCAGCAGATGATTTATGTGATTCAACAATTGATACAATTACTTCAAGCTCAACTTGCAGCAATGCTAGCATTGCCGAATACGGGTTTCGGTCAGTAAATTTTATAATTTATCTGTAAGCAGACCGTAAAAGCCCGCTTTAGCGGGCTTTTACAGAGAGGACTATTTTAAACAGCAACCTTTTTACAATGATTAAAAGAAAAAATATACATTTTTTTCTAAAAAGCCTGTTTGCCTTAATATTTTTAGTGGTTGTTTTTTCGTTATCGCCGAATTCTATCGTAAAGGCCCAACAAATGATTAATACCCAACACCAAACACTAATTGTTCAACTTCAGCAACAAATAACCCAGCTTCAACAACAATTGAATCAATTGTTAGCCCAGCAACAACAAACGAGTCCAGGTGTTCCGATCCGATTGATAATCCCGAAAATTGGTATCAACGCGGTAATAGAATCATTAGGCATTACGCCAACAGGAGAAATCGGTGTGCCTAAAGGCCCCGCTACCACGGCATGGTTTAATCTTGGGCCGCGCCCTGGAGATATTGGTAACGCAGTCATTAGCGGACATTTTGGGTATTGGAAAACTGGAGTTGGGTCTGTGTTTGATAATTTAAATAAGTTAGTAAAAGGTGATAATATATATGTAGAGGACGAGTATGGAAAAACATTTGTTTTTATTGTGCGTGAATCTAAAATTTATGATCTGTCGGCAGATGCTTCGTCTGTGTTTAATTCTGTCGATGGAAATTCGCACCTTAATCTTGTGACCTGTGAGGGTGTCTGGCTTCCGGCACAAAAAACATTTACTAATCGGTTTGTGATATTTTCAGACAAAGAGTAAAGCAAAATAAAAAACTATATTTAGCTGCCGGGTAGGGTAAGATTTAATATGTTGATTTGTAATAAATCACATGGTAAAACGGCTTTAATATTATGACAATAAATTTTAATTTAAGTATATGAAAATAAACTTTGAAAAAGGGTCAGCTTATTCAACAACAATTTTCGTTTTGTTTTTTTTGCTTGTCGCAGGTGTTATCACTTTTGGTTTGATATATTATTATTCAATTAAAGATCCTACGCCCGTACCTTCTGGAGAAGATGTGCTTATTAAGGTTAGCAGCCCGTTACCAGACCAGGAGATACAAAGTCCAATTTTGGTAAAAGGTGAAGCAAAAGGACAATGGTTTTTTGAAGCAACGTTTCCCATAAAATTACTTGATGAAAATGGGAATATTATTAAACAGACTTTTGCCCAAGCTGAAGGTGAGTGGATGACAGAAAATTTTGTCCCGTTTGAAAGTGTGTTAACTTTTTCTGTTGATAAAAACCAGAAAGGGACGCTTGTTTTAGAAAAAGATAACCCTTCTGGACTTTCCGAAAACGCAAGAGAGATCAGAATTCCTGTTAACCTAAGCGCCACAAAAATGCAAGCTAATTTTTCTGAAACGGGGAACCTTGTAAAAAATAATCCAGGATTTAAATCAGGAGTTTGGTATTTAGTATATGAAAAGGCTGGCTCTCCCGCTTTGAACGTAGAAATTAAATTTAGTGGAGATAGTACTTGTAAGATTGACACAATTTCTCAACCTTGTCAGCAAATAGTATTTGAAAATGGAGACAAGGCCGTTGTTGTGGGCTGGATAATAGACGGCGCTCTTATTGTTAAAAACATGGTAGTACAAAAGGCGCCCACACAATTAAGGACGGTAACGCTATATTATTATAATCCTAATTTAGATAAAGATATCACAGGAAACACTCTTTGTAGTCGAAATGGCTTGGTAGCAGTAGACCGGCAAATACCGATAACAAATACTCCTGTTCAAGATACCATAAACCTTCTTATCTTGGGGAATATTACCAACGCAGAAAAGAGTCAAGGTGTCACTACTGAGTATCCGTTGCAGGGGTTTAAATTAGCGGCCGCATCTTTAAACAATAGCACGTTGACCCTTACTTTTAATGACCCCAATAATAAAACCGGCGGAGGTGCGTGTAGAGCTGGGATTCTCTGGTTTCAGATTGAGGCTACCGCCAAACAATTTATCGGAGTTTCATCGGTGAGGTTTATGCCAGAAGAATTATTTCAGCCTTAATTTATGTTATCGTGGATACTGCCATTTTTTAATTGAGGAGATTTTCATTCTGTGGTAAAGTTAAAAAGTATTATTAAATATAAAAATTTATGAATAAAACAATTTTAATTATAATCCTGATCTTGGTTATTATAGCAGCGGCATTTTTATGGCAATACAGAGAAAATTTTGGGTCAGTAAACATTTTATATAATGACACGACCGACAATAACACGGACAACAACACAGACAACAATACAATCCCTCAAAATAAAACCTTAGATTTGAGCAATAAAGGGTTAACATCTGTTCCTTCCTACGTTTTTAATCAAACAAATTTGGAAGAACTTAATGTTTCTCGTAATTCTTTGACTGGTGCTATCCAATCTCAGATTGGACAGTTGAAAAATTTAAAGGTTTTGAATGCCAGCTACAATCAAATGACCGGTGTTCCAGCAGAGGTGGGGCAGTTGCAAAATTTGCAGATTCTTGATTTGTCATATAACCAATTGACCGGCTTGCCGAACGAATTGGGTAATTTAAAGAACCTGAAAACCTTAAATTTATCGGGGAATTCATATTCTCAACAAGATTTAGCCGGTATTCGCAGTAAACTCCCGTCAACAGTAAATATTATTGTAAGCCAATAAATTAAAGTGCAGGCAATTTTTTAAGCCGTTTTAAAGACGGCTTTTTAGTTGCCTACCTGCCCGCCGGCAGGTATAATAAATAAATCAATTAAACTAAAAAAAATGAACAGAACAAAAATAAATTATTTCGTTGATGTGATTGCTTTTATATCTTTTTTGGTCACAGCAATAACGGGAGCTCTAATTTTTATTTTTCTCCCGCCCTCAGAAGGAAGAGGGGGTGTACGTAGTACTCTTTTAGGTTACGGTCGCCACGATTGGGGCGAAATACACGATTGGGCAGGCTTAGTTATGATTATCGCCGCTCTTATACATATTGTTCTCCATTGGGAATGGATTGTCATAACGACCAAAAACTTTTTTTCAAAAAAAAATTCGGTGTCCTAATTTTTTCGCAATTGGCAATGATCAAATTATTAAACTAAAAATATGAAAAAATTAATATTTTTGATTGCATTAATGATTACTATTTTGGCCATTGCTGGCGGTGTTATAGTTTATGCTAAAGATTCGCCGATATTTGATGTTTTTTTCTCTGAAAAAACAAAAGAAGTAAGAGATTTAAATAGATTAGAAAAATTATATCCAGAGACTATAGGTAATTATACTTTATATAGTTGGAGTGCTGAAAAAATACAAAAGAGGGTGGAGTGTGAAAATGTTAATGAGGGAGAAATATGTAATAGATATACTGTTGGTCAATATAGAATGTCCGGGAGTAATAAAGTTGTTTTTGTGCATATTTATAAAATTACAAAAGGAGCAGATATAATGAAAAAACTTTTGTTAAAGATGTTGTCTGCAGACAGATTGGACGGTTATTTTACAATAAGGCCAGAAAGGCACGAAATAGGATGGTTAACTGATTCTGTTGCAGATTATATTTTGACCCAAGAGGGAACAGTTAAAATGGAGGCAGATGGTGGACAGTCAATGAGCTATATAAATAAAGCTACGGGCGACAATCCCGTAACGCAATATTTTGTATCAAAATATCCTCCCAAAAAATTATCTGCTGAAGAATTGGGTGCTATGTGTTCAGATACCGATGGTACAAATTATAATACGCAAGGTAGCGTGGAGGGCTACTATTATAACCCTTTAAAAAATGAAACAAGGAGACAAAAAGTTAAAGATACTTGTACTGGAGACTCCAGTTTTGTTCTGCAGGATGTAAATGATTATATCCAAGCAGGAATAATTACAAAAGAGCAATCAATAAATAAAAATATTTTGATGGAGGCGTATTGCTTAGACGGGTTTGTAAAAATATCTACCTATGAATGTCTAAACGGGTGCCAAAATGGTGCTTGCAAATTATAATATGGGAAATAAAGCACGGGTTATTTGTGAATATAAGGGAGCGTATAAAGTCAAAAATGAGAATGGCGAATATTTGGCAAAAGTGACCGGGAAACAAATGTTTAATGCTTTATCCAGAGAAGATTATCCTGCTGTAGGAGATTGGGTGGTTATAGATGAGCTTGGGGAAGGGCGAGCGCTGATAAGAGAAATTTTACCAAGAAAAACTATAATCAAAAGAAAATATAACGATAAGAACGACAGCCAAATTATAGCAACAAATATTGATGTAGCTTTTGCCATTGAGTCGGTTGATAGGGATTTTAATCTAAACCGTTTTGAAAGATATTTTGCAATAGCTCGCGATGGAGGCATAAAACCAGCGATTATATTGAACAAAATTGATTTGATTTCCAAAGAAGAATTAGCCACTAAATTAGCTCAAATCAAAAATAGATTACCCGATATTGATGTTATTGCCACAAGTATTATTAATGATGAAGGGATTAGCGAATTTAAAAAATATATAGAAAAAGATAGAACGTATTGTTTTCTTGGTTCATCTGGGGTTGGTAAATCTTCTTTGATAAATAAATTGCTTGGAAAAAATATCATAAAAACAGAGAATATAAGTTTTGATAGTGGTAGAGGAAAGCACGTCACTACCAAAAGGGAAATGTATTTTTTACCTGCCTCGTCGGCAGACGGGGAAAACGGAGGTATTGTGATAGATAATCCAGGAATGCGGGAAATTGGTATGACTGATGCGAGTGCCGGCATAGATGATTTGTTTGATGAAATAGCTATTTTAGCTAAAAGGTGTAAATATAGAGATTGCACGCATATTCATGAAACAGGGTGCGCGGTTTTATCTGCCGTAGAATCGGGGAAAATAGACAAAGATAAATATTCTAACTATTTAAACCTTAAAAAAGAATCTGAGTATTATAAGATGTCTGAAATTGAAAAAAGAGAGAAGGGTAAGCAGTTCGGAAAATTTATTAAAAATGCAAAAAAAGAATTGAAAAAATATAAGTAAATTTATGAAAAAAGATACAATTAAAAAAATAGTTAAAGATGCATATAAAGAAATAGCCGTTAGCAGTTCGGGCTGTGGTTGTAGTTGTAATAAGGCAAAAGATATTTCAAAGAGTATCGGATATTCAGACGAAGAATTAAAAATAGTGGGCGAAGCTAATCTTGGTTTGGGGTGTGGAAATCCTTTGGCTTTTGGAAGGATAAAAGAGGGCGATATTGTTTTGGATTTGGGATCTGGAGCAGGAATAGATGCAATTTTGGCGGCCAAAAAAGTTGGGAACAAGGGAAAGGTTATCGGAGTAGACATGACAAAGGAAATGATAGAGAAGGCAAAAGAAAATGCCAAAAAACAAGGCATAGAAAATGTTGAGTTTTTATTGGGAGAGATAGAAAACTTGCCGCTTAAAGATAATTCTGTAGATACAATAATTACAAACTGCGTTATAAATCTCACTCCAGACAAAGCTAAAACGTTTAAGGAGGCGTACAGAGTTCTCAAACAAGGAGGAAGGATTTATTTATCAGATATCGTTTTGCTAAAAGAACTTACAGAAGACCAGAGAAACAATAAAGAACTTATATCTGGTTGTGTCGCCGGCGCTTTATTGAGGGATGATTATATAAATAAAATAAAAGCCGCCGGATTTAATGTAAAAGTTTTATACGAGAATACGGGAATAAGTAAAAAACAATATAATGGTATGCCGTTGGAAAGTATAATGGTTGAATTAACAAAATAATTTAATTTTAAATTAAGGATATGAGTATGAAAAAAAATAATGATTTTCTTGGCGTATCCCAAACTGAGGCTGATATGATTTTAAAGAAAGATGGGCTTAATGAAATGCCTTCTCAAAAAAAGCGAAATATTTTTTCTCTTTTGTTGCAAGTTTTATCTGAACCAATGTTACTTTTGCTAATTGGAGCTGCAACGCTTTACCTGATTATGGGAGAGAAAGAGGATGCGTTGTTGCTTGTTTTTTCAGTATTTGTAGTTATTGGTATTACTTTTTATCAAGAAAGGAAAACAGAGAAAACTCTTGAAGCTCTAAAAGATTTATCAAGCCCTAGGGCGCTAGTTATCAGAGATGGGGAACAAAAAAGAATCGCCGGTAAGGAAGTGGTGAAGGGGGATATTGTTATTATTCACGAGGGGGATAGGGTACCAGCAGATGCAATTGTTTTATCTTGCGAAAATCTTTCTATAGATGAATCATTATTAACCGGGGAATCCATCCCAGTAAGAAAAATAGAGGGAGATGAAAAAAATAAAAATCAAAGACCGGGAGGAGATGATTTGCCATTTGTATACTCTGGCACTTTGGTAACAAGCGGCCGTGGGATGGTTAAAGTAACCGCTATTGGATCAAATACCGAAATGGGAAAAATTGGTAAAAGTCTGGAAAATATTAAAGACGAAGATACACTTTTGCATAAGGAAACGTCAAAAATAGTAAGGATAATGGCCTTTTTGGGCCTTATTGTTTGTATATTTGTAGTTTTATTCTATATATTTGTTAGGGGGGACATAGCGTCTGGCTTATTGGCTGGGTTAACATTGAGCATGTCGATGTTACCAGAAGAGTTTCCGGTTGTACTTATAATATTTATGACTTTGGGTGCATGGAGAATTTCTAAAAAAAAGGTTTTGACTAGACGCTCAGCTGCGATAGAAACCCTGGGAGCCGCAACAGTGCTTTGTACGGATAAAACTGGCACATTAACATTGAACAAAATGGAGTTAGGCAGCTTGTACTCAGAAAAATCTTTTTACGAATTAAGTGATCTTGCAGTAACAGAATTACCAGAAAAATTTAAGATTCTTTTAGAGTGTGGTGTTTTAGCTAGTCAAAAAGATCCTTTTGACCCCATAGAAAAAGAGTTGAACAAAATGGGTAAGCTCTACCTAAAAAATATTGAGGAAAAATATAATGATTTTGACCTGATAAAAGAATATCCTTTGTCAAAAAAAATGCTAGCGTTGTCACATGTTTGGCAATCAAAAAATAAAAAAGATTTATTTATTACATCTAAAGGAGCCCCTGAGTCTATTTTAGAACTTTGTCACGCTAGTAATGATCAAAAAGAGGAGATTCTAAAAATAGTAGAAGAGATGTCGGAAAAGGGGATGCGCGTCCTGGGAGCAGCTAATGCAATATTTAATGGTGATAATTTGCCAAATGATCAACACGATTTTAAATTTAATTTTTTAGGTCTTTTGGGATTTATTGATCCTGTACGCGCGTCGGCTCCAGACGCGGTAAAAGAAGTTTATGGTGCTGGCATGAGAGTAATTATGATTACTGGAGATTACCCAGGTACTGCTAAATATGTCGCTAAAAAAATAGGTATTAAAAATCCTGAAAAATATTTGACTGGAGAAGACTTAGAAAAAATGAATCATCTAGAATTACGCGAGAAGATAAAAGATATAAATATTTTTGCAAGAATTGTTCCAGAACAAAAATTACTTATTGTTAATGCCCTAAAGGCAAATGACGAGGTTGTGGCGATGACCGGGGACGGAGTAAATGATGCTCCTGCCTTAAAGTCTGCTCATATCGGTATTGGTATGGGAGAAAGAGGAACAGATGTAGCCAGAGAGGCCTCAGCTTTAGTTTTACTAAACGACGATTTTTCTTCGATTGTAGACTCTGTTCGTCTTGGGAGAAGAATTTATGATAATCTTAAAAGGGCCATGGGATATATTCTATCGGTTCACGTTCCAATAGCTGGAATGTCCATTTTGCCACTTGTTTTTGGTTATCCGTCCGTATTATTGCCAGCCCATATAGCCTTTTTAGAATTAATCATCGATCCCGCTTGCTCAACGGTTTTTGAATCTGAAAAAGAGAGTAAAGATATAATGAAAAAACCTCCAAGAAATTTACATCAACCTTTGTTTAATTTAAAAATTATATTAATAAGTGCAGCGCAAGGATTAGGAGTTTTAATTACATCTTTTCTTTTATTTTACCTCGCTGTTAGATGGGGGAAAAACGAACTCGAAGCGCGCTCGTTTGCCTTTGCGTCTTTAGTAATTGGTAATCTCTTGTTAATTATTATTAATTTGTCTTGGACCAAAAATTTTCATAGAATATTATTATCAGCAAATAAAATTTTATTTATAGTTTTGACTTATGCGGTTTTTAGCTTGTTTATAGTTTTATATGTACCGTTTTTTTCTGGTCTCTTCCATTTATCGCCACTTTCTTTAAAAGATTTAGTAGTTATATCGATATTGATGTTTATAAGTTTATTATGGTTTGAGATATTAAAATTCATAGAAAATAAGAATCAAATTAAATATAACTAAGATCAAGGACATCGACAACAATCTGCGTTTGTAATTATAATTAATTAAAATATGGATCAAAAACAAAGGGACGCTTTACGGGCAAAGTGGATTGCAGAAATAAAAATTATAAAATACTCTATTATCGGGGCAGCAGCTTTTTTAATTATTTTGATTATTACGGTTGCAGTTTTATTAATTTGGTCTATGGTAAGCGAAAAAAAAGGACAGGCTTTGACTATTAAAAACAAGGGCGACACAACAATTGCTTATGGGGTAGAAATGCAAAACAAATGCTTTGAACAACTCCAAAATTTTATTAGCAGAAATGGCGCAGACTACTCAAGATGTTTAGTAGGTTTTGACTTTAATGAGGAATATTGTGGTGGATTTAATCCTGACACGCAAGGATTGTCTGACATCAACCTAATTGTTATTTTAGATTCTTCCGGCTCAATGGCAGAAGAAATTAATTCTCGGCAGAAAATTGATATTGCAAAAGAGGCGGTTTCAGATTTTATGACTAAAATGCCCAAGGGCGTAAAAACTGGGCTTGTGGTGTACGGACATAAGGGCTCAAATTCGAGTGCTAATAAGGGCTTGTCATGCAAGGGAATTGAAGAAATAATAAAACTTGGCGTAAATAATACAGATAGCATTATATCTGCGATGGACTCTTTTAAACCGCAGGGGTGGACTCCGATAGCTGAATCGTTTAATTTCGCAAAAAATATTTTTAAGAAAGATGGGATAGACAATAAAAATTATTTAATTTTAGTTTCTGATGGTATTGAATCTTGCGATGGTAATCCATTAATCGCAGCTGAAGATCTTAAACTAGAAGTTCCGGGAGTTAAATTAAATATCATTGGATTTTCTAAC
>Ga0247841_10010082_pt1 | contig 12982 bp, 16 predicted proteins | sample LaCruzMarch2015__2_FD_192410 | JGI IMG/M metagenome (GOLD analysis project Ga0247841, IMG submission 192410) | Freshwater microbial communities from meromictic Lake La Cruz, Castile-La Mancha, Spain - LaCruzMarch2015_18m | ecosystem: Environmental > Aquatic > Freshwater > Lake | place: Spain... | reverse complement strand
AAATCCGGTTGGGGCTAATGATTTCTATGTTCCCTTTATTTAAAAGATGAAAAAAGGCGAAATTACCAAAAATTTATTGCAGCGGATGGATTGGTTATTAGGCTTTTCTGCTGTCATTGCAGTATTCTTTCTGATTTTTCTTTATTCCTCCAAATCAATCTTTGATTTAGACATATGGTTGCATTTAAAAACAGGGGAGTTTATTTTTAAAAATAAGCTAATCCCGACGAATGATATATTTTCCTTTACTTTATCAGGTAGTCCCTGGGTTAACCATGAGTGGGTTTTCCAGCTGCTTTCCTATTTTGCTTTTTCCTGTTTTGGCCTGGATGGTCTTATCCGCCTGGAGATGCTCGTGATAACATCTGTTTTTTTAATTTTATTTTTCGCCAGCCACCGGTTAACCCGCTCATACCTAGAAACAGCTGTATTAGTTTTTATCGCTGTTTCCGCTTCCTACAGTAGATTTAATATACGCCCCGATGTATTTAGTATGTTATTTTTTTGCATCTACCTCTATTTGTTAGAGTTTTATGCCAACAGGAAAGTAATCTGGCTTATTTTACCGCTTCAAATTATTTGGGTTAATCTTCACGGATATTTTTGCCTTGGCCTGTTAGTAATAGCTTTTTATATCGCGGCAGAATTATTAAGGCGTAAAATAAAATTTCTCCCGTGGCAGTGGAAAGAAAAAGGGGCCTTGGACAATTCCGTTTATCACCGGCTAAAAATCATTCTGTTGGTTGCAATATTGGCCTCTTTTATTAATCCACAGGGGATCCGCGGAGCGGCGTACCCAGTGCAGGTGCTCGTCGGGATATTCTCCGGTAAGAGCAAAGAAGTTTTTGGGTATATACAAGAGTTAAAGCCGGTTTTTATCCTGAAAATCGCCTCGCTAAAATTTTATTATTTAATTGGAGCTCTTTATCTGGCAACACTTCTTTTGAATATTAAAAGATTAAGAATAAGAGATATATTATTAGGCCTATTTTTCCTTTTTTTTGGTATCATCGCGCGTAACATCCTATTTTTTATAGCTGTCAGCTTTATGATTATTGCTTTTTATCTGGGGGATATTTTAGGAAAGCTAAAAAGCGGGGTATTAAAACAAAATAATTTTATGCAGATTCGCTATTGGCTTATAAGGTGTATAATAGCCTTTCTTTTTTTAAAATTTGTCGGTTCCGAAATTAACGCCGAACTTAAGGGCGCCTATTTTGATTTTGAGACCCAAGAATTTGTCAGCCCGTTTTTTGGGCTGGATAAAAGCCGTTATCCGGTGGCAGCGGCAGATTTTATTCTAGTCAATAATATACCTTCTCGTATGTATAACGATTTTGATTCCGGATCCTATCTGATCGGTAGAGGTTATCCTCTCAGGCAGGTTTTTATCGACGGCAGAACCGAGCTTTATAGCCCAGAATTTTTTAGCCAATGTCAGAAAGCAGAAGAAGGGGATAGCGCTAGCATAGAGGAAATAATTAAAAAATATGACTTAGAAGCAGTTTTATTGACTATGGCTTTTCGTAAAATTCAGCCGATAGCCGGTTATTTCTATAAAAGCCCGGAATGGAAACTGGTCTTTTTCGATGATAAAGGAATTCTGTTTCTGAAGAACGTAGCCGCCAACCAAGAATTAATTAAAAAACATAAGATCAATTTAAGTAAATATAAAGTGCCGCTGGTTGATTTAATAAAGCTTGGCTTAAGGCCGGTTTACCCGTATTCTTATGTTAGACGGGCTTTCTTATTTGAGGTATTGGGGAATGATAGCCTGGTAATCCAGGAGGCCAAAGAAGCCTTACGTATTTTACCCAGTTGTTGGCAGGCGTATTATCTTTTAGGCAGGGTTTATTTACGTCAAGGGCTTTATCAGCAAGCTTGGGAATCTTTACGCCAGGCAGGACTATTTTCCCGCAATAATCAAGAGGTGCTTGTGGATCTTAAGAAAGCCAAAGAAGGAGCGCAAAAGAAAAAAGAATAAAATTTCTTGCAATTCATTCGAGTTTATAATAAAATCAAAATAACAAGGAGGGAATATGCGTGAACATTTAGGTTTTCTAAAGACTTCCAGCGTAGTGGTTAAGATTGCTGCTTGGATTTTTTTATGTCTGGGTATTTTAGGTGGTGCATCCTTGCTTTTTGGGATGGTTCCGGGTAATCCACGTTGGATGGGTTTAATAATCTTGGGGGTTTACGCCTTTTTATTTTTCTTTCTCTTTCTTATAGCTAAGATTGCGGATCTGTTAGTAAAAATTATTAATGATTTAAAGAAGGAATAGCTAAGGAGGAAACAGTGAACTCTAAATATATTATTTTAGTTGTTTTGTTTTTATTTTTTGGTGGAATTTTAGGATGCAACAAGATTAATGCTACTGCTAGTCGTAAGGCAGTAGTGGGAGCTGTTTCTGCCCCAGTTATCCAGCCAAAGGGTGCGGTAATTGCTCGGGTAAATAATATCGCAATCGGCCTAGATGATTTTAATCAGGAGATTGAAATTTATAATGCCAATGTTCCCGCCGATCGCCCGGAGCTAAAAATCACCACCAAAGAACAAAAGGTGAATTATCTTAAAAATGAGGTTATCCGAAGGAGCTTAATTTACCAGGATGCTTTGGATAAGGGGTTAGACAGGAATGACGACGTAAAACAGGCTGTTGAGAAAACCAAGCGTGATCTTTTGGTTTTGCAGGAGATTAAAGAGGTTGCCAAAGATATCGATGTATCTTCTAAAGAAATCGAGGATTATTACAACACTTATAAAGAGCAGCTTAAGGAGCCTGAGGAGCGCCAGATTCGTGAAATAGTGGTGAACAGCGAGCAAGATGCAAAGGATCTTTATATACAGCTTTTGCAGGGCGCAGATTTTGCTACTTTAGCTAAGGGTAATTCAAAAGCATCTAGTGCTAAGGATGGCGGTGATTTAGGGTTTATAAAGAAAGGCAAAAAGTCTGCCCAGTTTGATTCTGCAGCTTTTGCTGATTCGTTAGAAGTGGGTAAAATAAGCAGTATATTTAAAACCTCTGAAGGCTATAGCATAATTATACTGGAAGCCAAAAAAGGAGGCAAGCAGAAACCTTTATCAGAGATGTGGGATGATATTAAGAGAGGCCTTACCTTTTTAAAGCAGCAAAAGACAATTGAAGAATTGATTGGTAAGCTTTCCCGTGATGCCAAAATTGAGGTTTATGAAGGAGAGATAAAATAATGGCTATCGAAAAGCAGAAGCTTATTTTGATAAGCGGAATAGTTTTAGGTGTAGTGGCGATTGTGATGACTAAGATGTATTTGGATCAACAACAGCAGGCTATTCAAGATAAGGCTAAAAAAGAAATTGCCAATATGCAGGCCAACCAGACATCTGTTTTAGTGGCAAAGCAGGATATACCTAAGGGTGTACTTATAGATGCTAATATGTTTGATACGGCAATTGTGCCGAATAAATTTGTTTATCCTCAAGCTGTAACATCCCTAGGTAGAATTTCTGGTATGGTTACTATGGCTCCCATAGCTAAGGGTGAGCAAATAAGCCTCTCTAAGTTAACTAATACAAATATAAAACAAACCAACGGGGTAGACCTATCGGGAATAACTCCTGCCGGTAAAAGGGCTGTTTCTATTCCATCGGATAACATTGTTTCATTATCCGGGATGGTCAAGCCAGGGGATTATGTGGATGTACTTGCTACACTGCAGGTTCCTGTGTCGGGACCGGGGGGCCAAGTGGCTAGTCAAATGGCAGTGATTCCTTTGTTCCAAAATGTTTTAGTTTTAGCTGTAGGCCAAAATACCGGGGCTAATAGTTCGGCCAGCAGATATTCGGAGAAAGAAGTTTCATCAGGACCCGCATTAATTACTTTGGCACTGGGGCCTCAAGAAGCTAATCTTATTGTTTTTGTCCAAGAACAAGGTAAGGTGCGTTTGACTATGCGTTCTCCGGCAGATGCCAGAGTTGAACCAATGGCTCCGGCTGGCTGGGATACCTTATTTCAATATATTATGCCACAAAAGAAAGAGAGCAGCTCAGTAAATGTGCCAGTAGTAGATACAACTGAGTATGTAGAAGTTATCCGTGGATTAAATAAAGACCGGATTCCTTTATCAAAATAAAATAGGCCAGAGGGCCGTGGTTTGGCCTTCCAATAGCCATAACCATAGCCATAGCCAAGGAGAAAAATGAGAAAGTTATTTTTTGGTTTATTATTTATAACTACCTTTATAACTATTCTGACTTTTAATGGTTATGCCGCTAGTGATATCGAGGAAGAAATAAATATTTATATAGGAGATAGTAAAATAATTTCAGTAAGCAATCCTACGCGTATTGCTATTGGTAACCCAAGTATAGCCGATGTTGCAAATGTAAGTAAAAACGAACTTACTATAACTCCAAAAGCGGTAGGCAACACCACGCTTATTGTTTGGGATAATTTTGGCGAACAATCTTATCGTTTAAGAGTTTTTACTGAAGATACCAGTGATATCAAGCGCCGCGTAGATAATATGTTGGTAAAACTTAATTTACCGGATGTATATACTAAAGCTGAAGATGAGGAAGGCAAAGTGTTGCTTTTAGGTAAAGTAAAGAATGCTAAAGACAAGGAAAGAATTAATACTGTGTTAGCCCAGATAAAAGACAAAATAATGGATTTAATAGAAGTGAAAGCAGATGAAGGGATTATAGAAATAGATGTGCAGGTTTTAGAATTATATAGGGGGGTTGAGGACGAGTTAGGGTTTCTGTGGCCCACCACACTTACTCTTACCGAGGTAGCAGGCTCAGCCGCAGGGTACAGCAGTTGGGGCAAATTATTCCAGCTTAACAATATAACCAGAACAGCATTCAACCTTACTTTGGATCTTCTAGTTAAGGAAGGCAAGGCTCGCGTTCTTTCGCGCCCAAGGATTAGCTGTTTGAGCGGCAAAGAAGCTAAATTATTAGTCGGAGGCCAGGTTCCGATTATTAGTGGTACTACTACGCCCGGCACACAGGGAACGGTTACAACTTCTACTGCTAGCGGTGGAAGTATAGAATACAAAGATTATGGTATTGTTTTGCTTATTAAACCACAGATTAATAATGAAGGACGTGTGCACATTAATTTAGAAATAGAAGTAAGCGAGCTTGGCGAGAAAGTGGAAACTCAAAACGCACTTGCTTATCTTTTTACAAAACGTTCTGCAACTACTGAACTCATACTTAATGATGGACAAACTGTGGGTATGGGTGGTTTGATTAAACAAAAGACCGATGAAGAACTTCAAAAATTCCCTTGGCTTGGAGATATTCCTGTTTTAGGGGTATTCTTTAGGCATAAAAAGTATTCTGAAGGTAGAGCCGGAGAATCTACACGCCAAGATATAGAGTTGTTTATAACACTTACTCCTAGAATAGTCAGCCAGGAAAAGCCGCAAAAAGAACCAAAGGCCCTCGTGGGTATTTTACCTTCGGTTAGTGATGATAATATAAAGGATCCGGTCTTAAAATACTCAAAGATTGTGCAAAAGAAAATTCTGGATAAGTTAATTTATCCGGCGCAAGCCAAAGAAGCGGGTTTCCAGGGTACTGTGAAATTAAGTCTGAATCTTTCTTACCAAGGGGATTTATTGAATCTGAAATTAAAAGATAGTTCGAAATATCGTATACTTGATGATAATGCAGTAAACACAGCACAAAGAGCCGGCCCCTATCCTCCATTTCCTCCTACAATGAAAGATAAAGAGATCTGGGTGGATATCCCTATAACCTACCAATTGGAATAAGATGGCCAAATCAATTGTAATATTCAGCACTAAAGGTGGCGTGGGTAAAAGTTTAATCGCCTCTAATTTAGCTGTGTCTTTGGCTCAGGAAGGCAAACGTATCTGCATGATTGATTTAGATACGCAGGTTGTCGGTGATATGGCGCATATACTTGGTCTGAATCCTGGAAAGTGTATGGCTGATCTGATGAACTTTCTTAAAAAGCAGCCACAATTAACCAAAAAAGAAGATTTTGTCGTTAAAACCAAATTTACCAATGTGGATTTCTTAGCAGGGGTTTTAAAACCTCAGCAATCCGGCCATCTATATCCAGAAAAGATACAGGAAGTTTTCAATTTCTTAGATAAAGATTATGAATACATTATTGTAGATGCGGGAAAAAGTTTTAGCGATGTATTTCTTTCGACATTAAATCAGGCTAATCTTATTCTTTTAGTGGCTACCCCCGATGTGCTCTCTATTTATCAAACTAAATGGGCGTTAGATACTTTACAGTTTTTGCATTTTCCTCTAAGCATGGTAAAGCTTGTGCTTAACCGAGCAGAGTCTTTGTCAAGTATCAGTTGGCAGGAGATTCGCGTTAGTTTACCTATAGATATAATTTCTAAAATTCCTTCCGAAGGTAAATTAGTTAACCAAGCGATAAATCAAGGAAATCCTGTTGTGATTGAATCTCCGCGTTCAAAGATTGCTTTATCTTTTTTTGAGTTGGCGCGGGCATTAATTCAAGGAAATGAGCTATTCATAGAGCGAAGGAATATCGATCAAATTAAGATAAAAGAAGCAACTAAGGAGAAATCCGGGCAGTTTTGGACAAGCCAGGATTTAGCAGAAGAAGTTTCTGAGCCGGATCTTAATGAAGATAAAGATGAAATTGTAATCCTTAAGCGCAGGATACATAGCCGCCTTATTGATACTATGAACATTAAGAAGCTGGATCTTAAAGTTTTTAGTGATCACAAAAAAGCTAAAGAATTAAAAGATAAGGCGGAAATAACAGTAGCTAATCTTTTAGTAGAGGAAGCGGGTAGTTTTATTCCTTCCCAAGAGATTAGAAAAAAGCTGATAAAAGAGATTTTAGATGAGGCTTTAGGATTAGGTGCCCTAGAAGATTTGTTGGCAGATGCGGAAATTACCGATATAATGGTGAATAATAAGGATGAAATTTTTGTTGAGCGTTTCGGAAAAATTGAACTGACGAGCAAAAAATTCCTTTCCAATGATCAGGTCAGAACCATAATTGAACGTATTATTGCTCCCCTTGGCAGACGTATTGATGAATCTGTGCCTATGGTGGATGCCCGACTTGCTGATGGTTCGCGTGTGAATGCAATTATTCCGCCACTATCTTTAACTGGGCCAACCTTAACCATTAGAAAATTCCGTAAAGAAAGATACAAGACAACTGATTTAATTAATTTTGGAGCGCTTACTCCGGATATGGCCAGTTTTATTAAAGCTTGTGTAGTTTGCCGGAAGAATATAATTGTTTCTGGAGGCACGGGTTCAGGAAAAACTACTGTGCTTAATGCCTTATCAGAGTTTATTCCTGAAGGCGAGCGCATCATAACTTTGGAAGACGCTGCAGAGTTAAAATTAAGCCAACAGCATTGGGTAAGGTTAGAGTCTCGTCCTCCGAACATTGAAGGCAAAGGTGCTCTTACTATCAGGGATCTTTTTCGCAATACCTTGCGTATGCGTCCGGATAGGATCCTGGTGGGTGAATGCCGTGGAAATGAATCATTGGATATGCTTCAAGCGATGAATACCGGACATGATGGCTCTATGACTACTATTCATGCAAATTCTACCTATGATGTTTTGTCCCGGTTGGACTCAATGATTCTTATGTCCGGAGTAGAGCTTCCAGTAAGGGCTATTCGTGAGATGATCGCTTCTGCGGTAGATATGATTGTGCAAACTGCCCGGCTTTCCGACGGATCGCGCAAGGTTATGGCGATTGCCGAGGTTGCGGGAATGGAAGATGAGCTGCATATAAATTTAAATGATATATTTATTTTCAAACAGACTGGAGTAGATACACAAGGTAAAGTTCAAGGATATTTTACCGCTACCGGGTATAAGCCTACGTTCTTGGATGATCTTCGCGTGCGCGGAGTTTCTATTTCAGATGATATCTTTAAGCCTGCCACTGTTTAATAAGCGTTTATGCGTCTAATTAATCAAACTCAAAACACAGTTTTAGCAGAAGATATTTTTATTGCTGACACTGTCCTTAAACGGGTTAAGGGTTTGTTGGGTAAGAAAGAATTCTTACCAGGTGAGGCTTTAATTATAAAGCCTTGTAATTCTGTGCATACATTTTTTATGAACTTTCCTATAGACCTGCTTTTTGTAGATAATAATTATAGGATTATTAAAGCCATGCCAGGGCTTGTCCCAAATAGGATTAGTTGTATTTTTTGGAAATCCCACGTAGTTATCGAATTGCCTTGCGGAATATTAAAGCTTACCAAAACCCACGATAAAGATCAACTCCGGCTTGACAAAAGTAAAGATTAACGCTATAGTTATCTAAATAAATGTCCAATCTGGAGAATAAATGGGTGTTATTCACAAATTAAGACCTGCAGTCAGGGATTTTATTGTAGAGCAAAAGAAAGCCTCTCCTTCATTAAGCTGCCGCAATCTAACCTCAATAGTTATTGAACAGTTTCATATCAATGTTTCGAAATCCAGTATTAATGCTATTTTTAAAGAAAACAATTTAAGTATGCCTATTGGTAGAAGGCGGAAACAAAAGAAAAAGAAGTTTAATATGCCTGTTTTGCCGATCATTGAAGGTGCTAAAGCCACTACATTAGCTGCGGAGTCAAATAAGCCTGTTCAGGAGCAAGTAGTTAATTCGTCTTTGCAAGGAGCTAAAGAAGAACCGAGCTTGGAAGAAAAGCGCATTAAAGAAGCAGAAGAGTGGGCTATAAAATTGCAGGAAGAGGAACGTATCAGGGTGGAGGAAAAACAGAGTCTTGAAAAACAAAGACTTAGAGATGAGGATGTTAAAAGAGCTGAAGAAGCAGCTAAAAAAGCCCAACAGGAGAAATTAGCTAAAGAAGCTGAGGAGCGAGCGCATCGAGAACTAGAGGAAGCTAATCGATTAGAAGAAGCAGCTAAAAAAGCCCAGCAGGATAAGTTAGCTGAAGAAGCTAAAGAACAAGCTTCCCAGGCAGAAGAGAAAAGAAAACGTTTAGAAGAAGAGGCAGAGCTAAAAGCAGAAAGAGAAAAGTGGGCAAGGTTAGCGGAAGAAGAGCTTAAGTTTAAGCAGCCAACAGCAAAAGAAGAAGTAAATATACAAAAAAATGAGATTAATATGGCAGGTTCACTGCCGCCGGATAGGGTTTGCTCCGGAGCAATATTTTTTAAGGCCGTAGATTGTTTAATTGGTGGCAGTAAGCAGATTAATGAAGTCATTTGCAAGAGAACAGGCAATCACCCGGAAGATTTTATAACTTTAACCCAGGCAGTTATATTTAGATCGCTCTTTGGTAAAGATGACCTTGCTTTACTATATTCTTTAGTTGACCAGCAAATACCCCAGGAAAAGTTAGATAATTATTATTCAGAGATTAAACAAAATAAAGCCATAAGATTAGATATTGCTAGAGTTATTTCCAATGCTTTTACTGAAGCCTGGGGCGTAAAAGTGCATTTTATCGACGGGAGCATTGTTTATCTGGATGGCCAACTGCACACTACGTGGTCAACTCCATATTTACCACATGGTTTTGCAAACGCAGTTTATGATCTAAAGAATAATTTAAATAATTTTTGCTTTAAAGGCCACCCCTTGGTTTTATTATCTGCTGCAGGATATGATGTGCCTACAAAAGAATTTTTCAACTTGCTCTTAAATATAAGCTTGCCAAAGAAGGGCCCGGATACTTTAATTTTATATGGTAACAAGTTAGAAGAGTTTGAAAGCATATCCTTAAAACACGAAAATAAGTATTCCTTAGTTTTCGGCTTGTGGCCTTGGCAATTTACTACGTGTCGTAAAATAAAAAAAATCGGCAATTTTAATTTGGAACACATTGAAGACGTTGATAAAGATCTTTATTTAGCAGATATCGAAATAGATTTGTTGCAACCAGCAACTAACCAGAGCATAACCTTGCACGGGTGTGCTGTAAAAACTGATTTTAAAGAGAAAATACGCGTAGTTATTTTAAGTAGTGATCAAAACTTGGTAAATTTAAATAAATTGGCACAAACATATCTTAGCCGCTGGCCTAACCTGGAAGAAGGTTTTCAGGATTTTAGCCGCAAAGTGGAAGTTTTTACCTACGCAGGCAGCACGTTGAACTTTTTCTCGATGGAAAGCTTTGGCTTGAGTTTGCCGGAAACTAACCTAGAGCTAGGGGAAACTTTTGTTAATTATATTAAAATTTTGGATGCTTATTTGCGTTGGCATTTTCTGCCTGCAGGATACGCAGAAAAAGATTTCTCTTTTACCAATGAAAATTTTTATAAGGAGCCAGTTAAATTGACTACTAGTCAGTCTAGAGTTACAGCCCAAATGCAAATTGACCATGGGCAGCTGCCTTTAAAAGATTTGGAGTATCTTATACGCCGGCTTAATGAACGTCAGATAAATCTGGGTAATGGCAAGATGCTTTGTTTTGAAAACGCTTTCAAATAGGTAACATTTAGTCTTGATTGGCTTGGTATATAGTGGTATATTTTAATTGGAATTATGTTAATGAGTATTGTATATTAAAGAAGGTAGAAATATGGGAAAGATAAATAGTGGTCAAGGCGCTACAGAATATGTAATCATTTTTGCTATAGTTGCAGCTTTATCTGTGATAATGGTTGCTAATATACCAAACATCTTTAGGGGATATGCCACGAGCGCCACAGGAGCGATGACGAGATGATAGGAAAGAATGTTAAGGCACAAAGCATAGTAGAGTATACCATGCTTATTATTATTGTCGCTGTAGCATTGATGGCAATGTCTACATATATAATGCGTTCAATGAACGCGCACTTAAGTAATGCGAAAGAGGAGTTGAATTATAATAGAAAGGAATAACTTGAGGAGGTGAGAGATGAAGAGTTTTGGTAAGGGGCAGAGCACGTTGGAATATGTAATTATTTTGGCTGCTGTAGTTGGTGCAATTATTGCAGTGGCTGCGGCATTTAAGCCGCAATTGACTAGAACGTATGGTGACCTAGGGACAAAAATGGAAACTAAAGTAGGCTCAGTAAATTTTTAAGGAGGTGAAATAATGTTAAGGCTAATAAGAAAGGGTCAGAGTACGGCGGAATACGCCATTGTCATTGGTTTGGTTATTGCAGCTGCAGTAGGTATGCAGGTTTATGTAAAGCGTAGCCTGCAAGGTAAGGTTAAGGATGCCGTGGATTTTAATGAAACTGGTGCAGCAAGCGTGGGCATAGGCTCCACTGCACAATATGAGCCTTATTACGCGACTACAAATAATATGGAATCGGCAAGAGATGTTACTGTAAATCAGACAACTACGACGGGTGGGGGCGTATCAAGGGAGATTCAGGGAACCGAAACCAGCTCCAGAACTGGTATCCAGACAACTTTAAAAGCTACACCTTAAAAAATCTTGCTATTGTTTAATTGATTTTTAAATCAGGAGGTGAATATGTTGCGTGTAAGATCAAGAGGGCAGAGCACCCTTGAGTATGTTATTTTAATTGGTTTTGTTGTAGCGGCATTAATTGCCATGGGTGTGTATATGAAGAGAGGTATTCAAGGAAAATTAAGGGAGTCAACTGATCAGATTGGGGAGCAGTATTCTGCGGGTTATACTACAGGCTCTTATGTCACGACATCAACGCTTAATCAGAGAGAAGATCTGGACGCAACTGGTCAAAGTACGACACAAATACGTGTAAATACGCAGAACAAAACCGGAGGAGAGACAGTAGCTTCTATGAACGTAGGTTATTAATATGAGACGAGGACAGTCGACTTTGGAGTATATTTGGCTAATTGGGATACTTGTTGCCAGTCTTTTTGTGCTGTCGATTTATATAAGTCGTGGATTCCAAGGCAAGATCCGCGGGTTATCTGATCAGATGGGAGATCAATATTCTCCCGGCAATATATCCGTAGGTACTATAGAGAAGAAAAGAGTGCTTACAAATACCATCTCTACTAGTATCTCTACGGTAGTCTATGGTAGTACCAATGGCAGTTCCCCAGATATTACTACTAGCACCAGTAATACTGTGGATGATACCACTGAAGAGACTAGCAAATATTCAAATGAAGTAACCGGACCAATGTCCAACGACTTGTGGCCTTAAATGAAAAGCATATTTTTTAAAAAAGCCCAGAGTTTGACCGAGATATCCCTGGTTATCGCCGTAGTCAGCTTGGTTTTTATAGGGATGGAATTCTATATTAAGCGTGGTTTTCAAGGTAAGATTAAAGATTTAACTGACTATTCTATCGGGAGTACACAGAAAACTTATTCTGTGGATGTTGCGGGTTTAGAGGTTAATACTGCAAATACTGAGATTAGTTTTAATTCAGAGCGACAGGATGCCACCTTAACCGGCGGAGGTAAAACTTTAATAACCCAGCATAACCAGATCATAAATTCTAGATCTGATAGTGCTGATACAAATTAAGTTTTTTTAAAGCGAGGCCAAGATGTTAATAACGATTAAAAAGGCGCAGGCAGCAACTGAACTGGCGATTTTAGGTTCTCTTTTAATCGTGGCTTTTGCTTTTCTTGTTAATTATAGCGAAAAAATCAACCGTCAACAGTCTTATCTTATGCAGGCCTTTCGTCAGGCACTGGGGACAAGAGGTAGCTATACTATGGTTGCCTATCGTAGGATGGCAAATGTAGCCCGGCCAAAGGAATTAGGGCAATTAGATACTTTTTCTGGCAGTGGGCAAGTTGTCTGGGGAGCTGGTGGAGGGGACAGCAAATATCAGTTTAATGATGAAACAAGGGATTTAGCTACTCCGCCTGACCATGTTCCCGGAACAACCGAAACCAGCACCAATACATATAAAACTACTACAGACGCAACTACTGACACCGTAATAACAGATGGCAACGCCATCCGGACTCTTACAGCAACAGATAAATTAGAAGCCGAAATTACTATTGATGGAGCCCAGCAGGTCTTTACCCATCATTTGGGAGCTGACGGTAAATACTATAAATAAGACTACTTTTGAAGAGGGAGATTGATTTATAATGAAGG
>Ga0247841_10010081_pt1 | contig 12982 bp, 7 predicted proteins | sample LaCruzMarch2015__2_FD_192410 | JGI IMG/M metagenome (GOLD analysis project Ga0247841, IMG submission 192410) | Freshwater microbial communities from meromictic Lake La Cruz, Castile-La Mancha, Spain - LaCruzMarch2015_18m | ecosystem: Environmental > Aquatic > Freshwater > Lake | place: Spain... | reverse complement strand
GGACTGATTCTACCGTGGACGCTCGCGGGCTAAGCCCGCTGGGCTCAACCGCCGGATGCGGAAAACCGCATGTCCGGTGGTGTGGGAGGGGTGACGGGCGCAATCCCGTCACCCCGACCCGATCGGGCTCCCGCGGTACGGGGGCGTCAACGTAGGTAGGGTGGATCATGCGCGCCCCGTTGTCTTGAGGTGCAGGCACAACGTCGAGGTGCGCCGCATCCACCAGCGGCGCCCGGGATGGTGGATGCGCTGCGCTTATCCACCCTACAGTCGGCGCCGTCGGCCCGGCCGCTTCCGCACCTGGGCCGGGCCGCTCAACTCGCCCGTACTTGGCGAGTCAGTTCAAGGCCCGCCCGCCAAGTCTCGTCGGCGGCCAGCACGCGAGGGGCATGACCGCCCGGGTTGTCCGCCACCGTATCGCGCTGTCGGATGTCGCCCCTCGGCCAAAGCGCCCGAGCAGGTTGAGGGTCAGCCCATGGCCGCGGACTTCCGGTGCGCCGGCCGGCGCCTTGGTGAGGTCGATTTGAAATCTCTTTCGCAAAAGCCGGGATTTAACTCGGCCAGCTTGCCCTTGGCCTCCCGAATCTGCTCGCCGAGCCTAAACCGTTGTGCGGGGTCTGATGCCTTCGCATCCTCCGCCTCAAGATCGGCCACGCGCCGCTTCCATGTCTTCCGGGCATCGTCCGTCATGACCGACCCTCTCGTCTGGCCTCGGCCTTATCGCCTTATCGGCGGCTAGCGCAGTTGGCTCAGGTCTCCAGCGCATCAGGCGCGGATGCTCCTTCGGCCGCCGGCGTCCAGCCGGCCTCCGTGAGCCGCCGATTCGCGTCCGCTCGGGAACAGCCGTGCCAGAGTGCGACGACGAACTCAAGCTCTGAGCGCCAGACGCCCAGTTGGATGGCGAAGCCGAGTTGGACAAGTCGGGAGACGATTGCCTCAGGGGACTTGCCAAACTTTTCCGCCGCTTTCGGAATATGCGCCAGCGGTATCCCCGGGCCGAGCCAATTCCCTTTGCCATTCAAGTCCGCTGAAATCAAGGGAAGGTCCGCGTCGGTTATCGCCGCGTAATTGGGTTGCTGGCCCGGGAATGTGAAGCCGAGTTCCAGCAGCCGTGCCGCAACCGCCCCGGGGGAGCGATTTAACTTGATCGCCGCTCCCAAGATACGTGCCGGTGTCGTCTCAGGTCCGATCCAGTTGCCTTTGCCGTCGAGATCACGGGAGATCAGTATGCGATCAGAATCGTCCAAGGGTGCGATAGCATCCCATTCTGGGTCCGTGCCTGGTACCAAGAAACCTAATTGCTGCAGTCGCTTTACAATTTCTACTGGTGGCCTGCCGAGGTCCAGTGCAGCCTTGATGATATGGAATGGCGGGACCGCGAGTTCGACCCAGGGTCCGCCGCCGTTCGGATCGGGGGGAAGGAGTATGCGATCAGCATCGGTTATCACTCCAATCGCCTCCCAATCCGGCTGGGCCACTGGAAGCTTGAAGCCAAGCTCGCGTAAGCGGTTGACCAGCTCCGCAGGGCTACTACCCGCTGGTTTGACGAGGCGAAGGATAAAGTTCGTTGGAACGCTGCGCTCAAACCACGGGCCTTCTCCAAAGAGATCCCAGGGAATGAGTCTTTCGTCTGACTTGTGAAGCGGAGGAATTGAGTTCCAGTCGATAGATCTATCGATTCCAGAGAATCCGAGTTCACGCAAGCGTGCGACGATCTGCGTTGCGGGTCTACTCAGCGATGCTGCGGCCCGGAGGATATGCCCGGGTGGTATCTCGCGCTCCAACCAGGGGCCTTCTCCGCCGAGACCCATGGGGATGATCGAGAAATCGTCCCATGTCAGCTTTCCGTAACAGCCCCAGTCCGGCGCATCATCGGTTACCGCATAACCGAATTGCATCAGCCGTGCGGCGACTGCTGCGGGACTTGTAGCTAGTTGCGCCGCAGTGTGAAGAATGCGCGATACCGAAGCCGCCTGTTGACTTGATCTTTCACTGTAAGGCCAAGGCCGGCAAATGCTCACGTCTTCTTTACAAATGGGCTCGACAGCATTCCAGTCGGGTTCCTGTAGGATAGTGAACCCGATTTCCCGCAGACGAGCAGCTATTGCTGCCGGCCCTGCGTTGCGCTTCAGCGCCACCTCCAAGATGTGGGCAATGGGCACTTCTTGGCTAATCCATTGCCCCTCCCAGTGCAAAGAAATTAGGGTCAAGTCATCCGCAGACACTGCTCCGCATAGGTTCCATTCGGGAGGCTCGTTCACGACTGGGAGTCCGAAGGTCGCGAGACGCGTGCTTAGTGCGCCGGGAGATCTGCCCAGCCTTGCGGCGGCTTGCAGTACATCTCCGAACCGGATACGGCGATCCTGACGAAAAGAGAGCCGATCATCAATATATCTGATTAAATTGATCTCGGCCTCGTCTGGTAAGCCGATCAGGTTCCAGTCGGCCGGGCCAGGTGTTGGAATCATGAACCCTAACGAAAGAGCGCGATGAGCTACGTCTGCGGCGGCCCGCTTTTGCTTGAAGGCGATATCCAAGATGCGAGTGACGGATACTTCTCTTCGCTGAAGGCAGGAGTCCGTTTCCCATTCCCCAATATTGAAGCTACCGGTGAACAGCGGTTGGTCGTCGGGTCGCGGGCGAATGGCAGATATCTCTGATAAAATTTCGATGAGCAGGTGAGATGCCGGAAAGGCGGTCGCTTCAATAAGTGCTTTCAGTCTCGGCAGCGCCCAAGTGCTTCCGTAGCACTCGTAGGATGCCCGGAGTGCCCGCTGGGCAATGGTCGCAAGAGCGCCCGGTTGCTCGGAAAATACGGAAGAATAGAACCGCAGATCCATGGCTATGCAGCCGGCGCAAGGCCTTACGCCCTGCTCCAGCACGGGACCTTGGGGCTTGTTTCGGTTCTCATTCGATTGAAACGCTTTGGGTATCCGCCAGGCCCGATGTTCGATCGGAAGTGTTTGCTCACGTTCGCAGATGAGATTCCATAGCCGTTGCGCTGCCAACGGATAGGGTCCCATTAGCTGGACTACAGTCGTCAAACAGAGTGCATCCCAGTGCATCAGTCGCTCGACTTGCTCGACGGCTGTTGTGGCCAGCCAGTCGGACTGCCACGTCAGCGCTTCCTTGCGGTCCGCGGTCAATCTTGGCTTGCGTTCGCCGCAGAGGTTCGCGATACACAGCCAGGCAGGTCGATCCGTCAGCGTCAGTAGTCCGTCACAGAGGATGAAGCCGGTCCCTTTTTCATAGCGATCGACGTACTTTACGCCGATCTTTTCTTGAGGCCATTTGTAGCCGTCCGATGCGCGCCACCAGAAATTCGGGTCTGCCGTCGCGCAAGTCACGGTACGGATCGCCTGGTTTTCGTCGTGTCCCAATTGGCCCGGTGTCCAGCTCAGGGTGCGCTCGCCGTGCGATGCCTCGGTCGCATACTCGGCAACCCACAGCAGTCGCTCCAGGGTAGACAGGACATAGTCCGGCTCTTCCGGTGTTGCCGCAGGGTTGCGGTCTGCCGATGCCATTCTTCCGGATGACGATCGCGATGTGCGTATCCTGGTGTCGTGGGGCTTTGCTGCCGGCGCTTGTGCCGGTCTGTCTTTGAGCCATAACCGAATCCGCGTCCCCGCCATCTCCCGCGTCCCGCCGCGCACCCGGATGAGGCTTCCGCTGCCGGAGATGGTCGCGGTGAGCGCCTCGCCCGGCCTGCCCTGCCGATCCATCCGGCAGGTCTCGACCTCGAAGTCGTCGGCGAGCATGAAATAGCTCAGCACGCCGATTCCAAACTGGCTGTTGGGCCAGAGATGCACGTCCTGGGCCAACCATTCACTCTTCTCATCGAGGAACTCCGGGGTATCGGCGAACCGCCGACCGGCCTGGGTGAAGGTATCGGTCAGTTCATGCAGGCCCATCCCGATACCGTTATCCTCGCATTCGATGAAGGCACGGCCCCGCGCGTCGATGCCCTGATGGAAGCGGATGCGGCCGGTCCAGCGGTCCAATGCATCGCGGTTGTGCGCGCGTTTCAGGTAGGTGAGCCGGGCCTGGGCATAGCGGCAGGCGTCCAGTGCGTTCTGGTAGAGTTCGCGGATGGCGAGTGCGGGGTCGCCATAGAGCGACTCGCCCATCAGGAGTTCCAGGACCTGATCCTGGGCCAGCCGGAAGCGCAGGTGCGGGGTGCGGTAGGCGGGACCGGACCCGGTGTCGTCGGGCCTGATGTCGGCCGCGTCCAAGCGGCTGGGAAGCCCGGCCAGTGGCGCACAGTCGCGGTGCTCGGCGGCGCGGTGGGCGGCGACGAGCAGGGTGTTGGCGTGCGCGACTTGCTCGGCGAGCGCACAGTCGACAGCGGGGTGCGTGCAGACCGCCTTGAGGCTGCGTGTGGGATGTTCTCCTTGCCAGCGGGCCTTGGCGATCTGGGCGGTCAAGTCGGGCAACGGCGGGGTATGGGAGACACCGACGTGCTCGACCAGGACCTCGGAGAGCACCCGCGGGTCCAGGGCCATAGTGCCGGCCACCAAGAGCAGGTAGGCGAGCAGTCGCTCGCGGATGACCAGGCGGTCGCCGAGTCCATCCGCGCAATGGGCCTGGTCCTCCAAGGCACCGGTGCGGTCCCGGCGGTCGATTTGGCTGGGTGTGTAATGACCGCAGCGCGCCAACTCCAGAAGCCGCGTCGGGTCCAGCGCCGCTTGGACCAGTCCGTTTGCGGGGCTCAGGGAGCCCATGGCATCCAACACCGGGCCGTCCAGCAGTCCTTTGTGCGGATCGGGGGGCAGCCAGATCGCCGGCTCGCGCAGCAGGGTACGGTGCATGAGCCAGAGCGCGACTTGATCGGCCGCCGCACGCTCGCCGGCCGCCCGCAGCCGGCGGGCTTTGCGCAACAGTCTGGGGTGAGCGCCGTGGACCTTCTCCAGGGCGGCGCGCAGGCGCCCGCCGCTTCCGGTGTCGTCCAGTCCGAGCGGGTCGCACGCGGCCATGTGCTCGCTCGCGCGGGCGAAGACCGCCTCGCGTACCAGGGGGGCGAGACAGAGCAGGGCGGCCTCGGCGGGGTTCAGGCGCAGTCCCTCAAGGCCGCTGGTCAGGTCGCGCAACTGGGCGAGTGTGCGGGTCGGCAGCGATTCGTCCACCCAGGGGTCCTCCGGCAGGACCGAACGGGCCGCGCGGTGCTGGGTCCAGCAGACCTGGGCCAGTTTCAGGGCGGCGGTCCGGAACTCGCCGCAGAACGGGGCGGCGGGGTCGGGCCAGAGCGGGGTGTTGGCGACGAACCGGGACCAGGGGTCGGCGCCGATCGCGTCGGATTCGGGCTCGCCGGGTCGGGGAGGCGGGCCGGACTTAATGAGATGGTCTCCCGCACAGTCGAGCGCGGGCGCGCTGGCCTCCACGCATGATCCCAACTCCGCGAGTTTGGCCTCGGCCTCCTCGATCTGCTTCTTGAGCGTGAAGCGCTGGGCCGGATCCGAGCAGATGGCCTCTTGCTGGCGGAGAAACTCGAGCCTCTCCTGCCAAGTCCCCCTTGCCTCGTCCATCAAGACAAATCCGCCAGCTTGGCCTCGGCCTCCTCGATCTGCTTCTTGAGCGTGAAGCGCTGGGCCGGGTCCGAGCAGATGGCCTCTTGCTGGCGGAGAAACTCGAGCTTCTCCTGCCAAATCCGAGCGGCCGGAGATAGGCGCCCGGACACCGCGGTGTCGCCGAAGGCCAGGGACGCGGCCCGCGGGCGCGGTCTGCGCCTGGGCTCGCCGACCGATCCGGGCTCGACACCGGCCTGGCCGAGCAGGGTATCGTATAGCGCCTGGTAGCCCGGCTCCGAGTCGAGGCAATAGAAGCTCTGGCCACGGACCGGCTCGGGGACGTAGCTCTGATCCGCCGGATCGAAGAGGACCGGGATGAAACGGGTGGTGCGGCTCCTGGCGTCGTAGAGCGCCTGGGTGATGATGGCCCCTTCCCAGTCGACACCCTTACCCTTACCCGGCTCCTCGTGGCCGCGGAAGCGCCGGTAATAGGTCTGGGTGCAGACCAGGAGCACGCGATCGGCCCGGTCGACCCGGTTCAGCATCCAGCGCGGCCAGCCCTCCGGCGGAGTGCCGTTGACGTAGCGGTCCAGATCGGTCTGGATACCGTCGGCGCGCAGTCGCTCGGAGAGTGCGAGGACTCGCGCCCGGTGCCTGTCCGAATCGTGGCTGTAGCTGATGAAGACCGAAACGGCAGCCGGGGCTTCGGCCGTCTTCGTGAGTCGGGGAAGCAAGAGGTCTGCGATCTCCCTCGTCAGATTAGAAAGGGCCGCCTCGGCCTTGTGGTGCGACATACCAGAGAGGGGGCTTCCGTCCTTGGGCCAAGCCTGGAGCGCTGCGATCCAAGGAATCTGGGTCCATTGGCAGGGGGAGACGATTAACGGGATGAGCCGGACTCCTTGTCGCTGCCGCTGTTGGAGCAAAGGTAGCTCGAATTCAAGCAAAAATTTGGAGGACAAAAAATGACGCGAAATGAGTAGAAGAGCGATGTCGCATGTAGCGATGGCTGCGTTGATCTCATCGCACCAGGGATCCCCCACCCCGATCTGACTATCATCCCAGGTCTCTATCTCCTCCGTTGCAAGCGCTGCCAGATGCTTGACCAACCGTTCCCTCCAACGCTCGTCCCGACGGCTATAACTCACGAACAATTTGGCCATAGCAGATACCCCATCGCTTAGAATGCGCCGGCGACCGGCAGTACTGGAATCGGTTCAGGTAACCGATGCGGGCGGTCTGGCATGATCGAATGTCCATGCCGCTGCTGCCTGCTCGGCGTCTTCGAGTTCCGGCCGGCGACGCCAGTAGCCGCATTGCTCGATCAGGTCGCGGGCCTTGGCGAGTTCGCTGCGGTCGCGCAAGAGACGCGCGCGGCAGAGGGAGCAGTCGGCCATGAAGAGCTTCATGCCGCCGCGAGAGGCGACCTCCCAAGCTTCGTCAAGGTCGGCGCGGGCAGCCACGGCGTCCTGCGTGACAGCATAGAGCCAAGCGCGCGATAGAAGACCTCTGGGCAACTCGTCTTGTTGGCCAGCCGCACGGAGACCGCCGACCGCCGCAGTCAGCTCGGAGGCGGCCCGAGTAAGCGCGCCTTGTGGCGGGCCTCCAAGTGCTAGCAAGGCTTGGATCAGTGCCGCGCGACCCCGGATGAGGCAATCAAGTGCGATATCGAGTAGTTTTCCCGCCGCCCACTGAATGGTCTGCTCTGCCTGCTGCTCAACGGCTCGGCTCTCGTTAATCCACTCCGTCTGGCGCTCGTCCCTATCCTCATCAGCAGGTGGGAGTGCGAGCCAGGCGCGCCAGGCGGCACGTTCGGGCTCCGCCAGCAGTAGATCGCGATAACGGAAACCCTGAGTCGAATACAACAACGGATACTCTGGCTGCCGCTGCGCCTGTATAGACTCAGCTTCGCAAAAGCGCCTGAGCGCCGGTCCGCGTTGACCCTGCTGATGCATCGCATCGGCCAGTACGATGCAGGCTGTCATTCGTGCGAAGCGATCACTGCTGCGCTCGGCATATTCTACGGATCGCTGGCCGTCCGCCACCGCGTCTGATACTATACCCAAGGCTAACTCCAACTCGCTCAAACTGGCTGCGCTGATTGCTGCTTGTCGCCATGATCCGGCTTGTACGTCGTGCTCTAGTGTTGCCCGCATCGGCTCAAGGGCTTCTGTCAGCCGCCCTAAGGCGCGCAGTGAAAAGGCCGCCTGATTCAGCAGCCATGCCTGGGCGCCGTCGCTCAGTGCCGGGGTCGGGCGGCGCCAGGGTTCATCGAAAAAGCGCGCTACGGCGGCTAGGTCGCTGCCGAATGCACCGAGCTTCGCGATGCTGTAGAAACTGTCGCGCCCGGATATCCGCAGGACGCGATCACGGTAGACCTCGCCGAATGCTTCTTGATACAGGCCCGCCAAGCACCCATGGCCGATCGCCTGGTAAAGCGGTTGCAGACCCGCCAGACCTTCCGGGTGATACGGAACGGTGGACTTGAGGTGCTCATAGAGCCGTCGATGACCCTCGCGCCAGCCATCCGGTTGCGACTCCCGCAGGCGAGCGGACAGGTACTCGCGAACCAGCGGATGGGCGTCGATTGCGATGGACGCAGCCGTGTCGGGTGCGTTGGCTATCCGTTCCAGCTCCCGGCCAAGATCGGTGTTCCTCGGCGACGGGCTGGGGCGCTCGATCAGACCGCTGTCGGCGAGTCGACTCAACGTCAAGCCCCACCGGGCTTGGTCCATTGCCATGAGCGGCTCCGTCAACCCGGGGATGGGCGGCGGTTCCAATAACGCGCGGATGCAGCCCATATCGGCGGAGCGGTCGAAGAATCCAAGCAGACGCAGGACGGCGAGTTCGACGGTCTCGCCCGCGCGCCCGAACCAGGTCTCGTAAGCGGCCAGAACGCGGAAGGCATGTCCGCCCTGACTGGTGGCTGCGTCCATCAGGTCCACCGTATCGCGCCGCCGGATGTCGCCTCCCTCCGCCTGGGCCAGGTAACGTCCGAGCAGGTTCAGGGTTAGGGCATGACCCTGGACCTCGCGGCTAGCGTCGCACAGCTCGGTGTCTTCAGGTCCGATCGCCGCAGCCCCGGCCCGCCCGCAGCCCAGACGGTGCAGGAGTCTTGCGCCGTCGCTATCGCTGAGATTACCGAGGTCGATATGCAGGACTGGCCCATCGGGACGCTCAGGTCCGCGGACGTACTCGGCGAGATCCGCCAGCGACTCGCGGCTGGTGACAAGCGTCAGCCCCGGTTGACCGACGCTCGCGAGTTGGTCGAGCAGGGCCTTGAGTCCGGGGCACCGCAACTGTCCGGTCAAGGGACCAGGTGGATGCTGCAATGGCTCGCAACCGTCCAGGATCAGCAGGGTACGCCGCGCACTTATCGCCTGGGCCAAGAGCCGACCCTTGTCCCACGGGGATGTGGCAGGGTCATGCTCGACCGCCAGCCAGTCGAGCGCCGTGCTCAGGAAGGCGTCCTCGGATGCTTGGCGGTCGTCTCCGGTGCCCTGACTGTAGAAACTCCAGCCGAAGACCCGCTCGGCCTTTCGCCAGCGACCGCGCTTAAGCCGGTCCAGCCAACGTTTGACAAGCGCAGTCTTGCCACCGCCCCCGGGGCCGACCAACTCGACGATGTGGATCCCAACGCCTTGATTCTCTCCGGACCAGGCGGCGTCGAGCAATTCAAATTCGTCGTTCCGCCCGAGGAAGTCGGCGGTGCCCGCGGGCAGGCGCGAGATCTCGATACGCACGGGGGCGCTATCTGCCTTTAATCGGATGAGCGCTTCCGTCAATCCCGGGTGGTTTGGGTTGGCATCCAGGCCGGACTCCAAGAATGCGATTGCCGCGGAAACGTTGTTTTCCCGCAATCGACGCATCGCTCGATCGAGATAGAGATCCGGCGCATCCAGGCTTCTTAGGATCAGCTCATTGAGCCGCCGGTACGGGGCATCGTGGTCGAATGGATCGTCCCTGCTATCGACCAGGATGCGCTCCTCCAGCGCCAATATCGGCTGATAAGGGATGACGGCGGGCCGACCGGCGTTGATCGCGCCGTGAAAATGCTCGCGGATATGGCGCATTCGATGGTCGAACGGCGTACCGTTGTCCGTCGGCATGGACGGAATTGGCGAGGCGACGAGGAGCAGCAGGGGCGGTTTGGCTAAACTGTGCAACGAGTCATGGACAACTTGAATTCCGTGAAGGTTCTGCCAATTTAGGTTGAATAACAGGACCACCAAGTCCGCTAGCTGGTGCGTGGCGATACCGCCGAGTTCGGTTAGGCCGGTGCGGGCATCGATCAGCACATAGTCGGGCTTCAGCTCGTTTTCGATATGGCCGCGCAGGTTTTCCACCAGTCGGTAGCCGTCTTCCTCGCTATAGAAGCGCTCCCAGTCGAGAGCCAGTACTTCGCAGTAAGTGGCCTCACCGCGACGGCCTGCCGGCATGAGCCAGACCTCGCCCTTGTCGCCCGGCTGGGCCGCGCAACAGTGGAAGTAGTCGCTTAAGTGCTCCGGCGGGCCAGCGGTCCGGCACGCCTTGATGTATTCGGCGAACCCGGCGAGCGGGGGCCGTTGGTCACTGTCCTTGGATGCCGCTTCGCCTTGGGGGCGGAAGGCAGCGAAATGCTCCAGGCCCGGGGCTTCCAGGTCGAGGTCCATGACCGCGATGCGCTTGCCGGCAGCCGCCAGGGCGCGGGCGCAGTTGGCTAGGGCCAGGGTGCGCCCCACGCCACCCTTATAGGAGTAGAAGGCGATGAAACGGGTGCGGGGATTGGCGGCGGCCATGGCTAGATTTCTGCGGCGCTCGGTTCGCCCCACCGGGCCGGTAGTCGCCTGATGTCGCGGCCTTGGAGTCGATTTTCTTCGACATACGGGAACTTGATCGCCGTGCCCCCGACCGCCGCAATGGCTGGCACAGCGCGCACCGGCTGCCGCTCCGCCAACAACTCCCGCCCCATTTCCGAGAGGAAATAGCGGATCTCGCGACCCTGGGGCACCCGGTGTACCAAGCCCTGCTCGGCCAGTGCTCTTAAGGTGTTGGAGACGTGGCTGGGCTTCTTTCCGACCCGCTCGCCCAGTTCCGTGGGGGTGATGCCCTCGCTGTCGCCGATGTGCCGTAGCAGCAGCCCGGACAGTTGCCCCGGCTTGGCCAGGCGCACCTGCTCCAGGGGCCGGATGGTCTCGCTACAGGCATGGAGGATCTCCCACACCGCGCGCCAGCGGTCGCCGGGTTGGGCCTCGGCGTAGCGGTCGGCCAGCGGGGCCAGGTCGCAGACGCGTGCCCGCAGTGCCTTGAGCGCCTCGGCATCCTGTTGCAGCAAGGCGGCGGCGACCTCGCCCATCAGCCAGTCTTTCTCAGACTTGGCGGCTGGTTTCTCGTGGGCGAGCAAGGCCTGGCGCAGGGCCAGGATGTGTCGATCGAGATCCTGGGTCATGGTGCTGAGTGAATCGTGTGAAATATATATCTGACTCGTCCGAACATACTACACATATAATTGCACATCCAGTATGAATAGTTCGTGCCCGGGCAGCGCGGTCGGCGGCAGTGACCGCCGGATCGGCAGATAGGCCACATAGCGCTCTCGCTCTTGGCCTGCGCACTGGGCGTTGCAGACGAAACTGGCCGCTCCGTGCCGGGTGCCCATGTCCCGCGCCCGATCGCGGAAGCGCTCCAGACCGGGGCTCATGGCGGGCACCAGGAAGATGTCCGCCCCCAGTTCCGACCACAAGGCGCCCTCGATGAAGTCGAGACAGATCGGCGTCAGCAGCCGGCCGGCCGCACTCTCCCTGACGGCCAATTGCCGGCCCAGGATCGTCGGCTCGAAAGCGGCCTGTGCCCGGCACCCCGGACTCAGCCGCGCGAGTGCGCCGCGGTCATCGATGACGAAGGGGGAGCGCTTGTCCTGCTCCCACAGCAGTGCCCCGCCCTGATCCAACACCGTGCAGCGATTGGCAAAATCGTTGCCTTCCCCGCAATGGCGGGTGCCGGCAACGATCAGGCGCAGCCGTGGGCTTGGCAGATTCTGCCGTTCCAGCCAGTCGCGGCACTGCGCCAACATCGCCTCGTCCAGGATCAGCTCGGGCAGCAGTAGCACCTGGACCTCCTCGCGGTAGGCAGCGGTGAGGAGCGATTCGATGACTGGCCAAAGGGTCGCGGCGTCCTTGGCACCCCCGCAACGCAGCGGCATTCGGCCGTCGCGTCCACGCGGGGCTTGGTCGTCCAGGTGCCAGGTCATTTGTTCGTGTGTGGCGCAGGGGGCCAGGCCCAGGCGCAGCCGGGGGTTGGCCAGCACTGCGTCGAGGGCCGCTTCGCGGTGCCAATCCAGGATGTCGTCGTCCTCCAGCGGCACCCAGCAGTACTCCAGCCCGTGGGCTCCGGCAATGCCGACTTGGCTGCTCAGCTTGAAGGTGGTCGCGGGCGCGTCGGGTGGGCGCGCGGTCTTTCGGGTGGGCGGGACCAGGGCATAACGGCGACCGGCCGCTTCGATCTCCGGGGGCGGTGCGAACCACCGTCGGGACTCGCCGCGATGGCGGGCCTCCAGTTCCAGCAGGCAGCCATAGGTCCGGACCAGCGACAGATCCTCGGCCGCGCCGGCCTCCAGGTCCACGACGAGCCGTGGGAGGGTCGAGACCAACGTGTCCCAGTCCACCCGAATCGCCGCGGCGACCGTGGATTGGGGATTGCCGTCCAACCAGTTGGCCAGGCGTTGACCATGGCTGCCGACCACACGAATCCAGGCGCGGCACCAGGGCGAATAGAGCGTATCGGGAAAGTGCTCGCGGGGGCGAATCATGGGGCGTGCGCTATTGGGGCAGTGCCGCGGGCCGGGAGAAAGGGCAAGTTGAGGAAGCGCGAGGAGATCAGGAGCAGTGCGACCGCTCCGCCGTCGCGTGCGTTCGTCCTTGCGGGTCGCCAGCCGGCGCTCGCAGTGATCCCGCGATCCTCCCAGATACGCAGCCGTCCGGTGTCCTGCAAGACGCAGAGCTTGGTGACGATTCGTTCCTCAAAGCACTTGTCGGTATGGCTGTAGCTCAGGAAGACGCGTGCGGGTGCGGCCACGGGTCGATTCTCCCCCCCGGCGGCGGCCGGGAATCCCTCGCACTGAAGCTGGGTGTCTGCAGGGGTTATCTTAACCCACACCGGCAGCCTGATACGCCGCATCTCGCGATACCGCTCTGGAGACTGGGAATACTTGCCCGGTCTCTTTTCTGAGGAATCAGCGGCAGCACGCCGGATAGTCCTGGGTTTCGCTTGGTCCTAGAGCGTTCTTGCCTAGATGGCGGATCATGTAAGTCACTGTTATAATGAGGCTGAGCACTTAAGTTAGTGCCATTCTGGCCAGGCACAATCAATCTACAGCCCGTAGATACTCTGTTCAAGCGCAAGTCCGATTTGCCTCCGGTCCGTCAATTGGCCACGTCGCTTCGTGAACTAGCGCCATCCTCCGACGCGGTTCGCCGGGCCGCAAATGAAGCGGCGGTCGGCAT
>Ga0247841_10010080_pt1 | contig 12984 bp, 16 predicted proteins | sample LaCruzMarch2015__2_FD_192410 | JGI IMG/M metagenome (GOLD analysis project Ga0247841, IMG submission 192410) | Freshwater microbial communities from meromictic Lake La Cruz, Castile-La Mancha, Spain - LaCruzMarch2015_18m | ecosystem: Environmental > Aquatic > Freshwater > Lake | place: Spain... | reverse complement strand
GTTTAAAGCCCCCGACGAGGATTGAACTCGTGACCTCGTGCTTACCATGCACGCGCTCTACCGCTGAGCTACAGGGGCGCGCAATTTCAGCAGAAATTGCACGGACAGTAACGCCGCAGCGTTACTGGACCGCTAAATCGCGGGAGCGATTTGGCGAGCCTAATTGGATTTTACTTTCTTCGGAAGACGTCTTTTAAAACAATCGCATCCTCTCGGCTTGCTCCGACGCCTATGAAGTAAATGGGAACGTTGATTGAGCGCGAAACGAACTCAAGGTAGGCGCGCGCCTCTTTGGGAAGGGACTTGTAGCCCTTCTTTGCCGCCGTCTTCCAGCCTTTCCCTAAGTCCTGCCAGCCTGCAAACTCTTTGTAAACAGGCTTGCAGCGCGAGTAATCGGAGATAGAGGAGGGCTGAGAAAGCACTTTTTTTCCGTCGAGCAAATAGTGCGTGCAGACTTTCACTTTTTGGATGCCTGAGAGAGTATCAAGGCGCGTGAATGCGATGCCTGTGAGCCCGTTCACCTGTGCTGCGTGGCGGAGTGTCACTAAGTCCAGCCAGCCAATGCGCCGCGGCCTTCCGGTGGTGGTGCCGTATTCCCCACCCTTGTCTCGTATTGCGTTGCCCACTGAGTCGAAAAGCTCTGTCGGAAGAGGGCCTGAGCCCACACGGGAAGTGTATACCTTTACCACGCCGACTACTTCGTTTATCTGGGTGGGGCCTATGCCTGAGCCTGTGCATGCGCCGCCTGCTGTTGTGGAGGAGGAAGTTCCGTATGGGTAAAGACCGTGGTCAATGTCAAGCATGGTCGCCTGCGCGCCCTCGAGAAGTATTTTTTTGTTTTTTGCAATTGCCGAGTGGATTATTTCGTTTGTGTCTGCCACGAATGGGGCGAGCTTTTGTGCGTACTCGGTGTATTCTTTGTGAATGTCTTCAAATGTGCTGCCAAGCTGCATGCCGTAAACGCCCTCTATCATGCGCGACTTGAGAGTGTGCATGGTGGAAAGTTTCTCCTTGAAAAGTGTTGGCTCGAGAAGCTCGGAGATGCGGATGCCGAAGCGGGCAGCCTTGTCAGAGTAGCACGGGCCTATGCCGCGCTTGGTGGTGCCTGCCGCAAGCTTGCCTTTTTTTGCCTCTTCAGCACCGTCAAGAACAAAATGGTATGGAAGAACAACGTGCGCACGGGGGGAGATGAAAAGGTTCGGCTTTACGCCCGCAGCTTTCACCTGCTCAAGCTCCTCAAGAAGCTTTTTCGGGCCTATTACAAGCCCGTTTCCTATGATGTTTGTTTTTGAAGAGTAGAGAATGCCTGAGGGAAGGTGGTGCAGCTTGAATGTTTTCCCTTGAGAGACGATGGTGTGGCCTGCGTTTGCGCCGCCGTTAAAACGGATTATTACGTCCGCTTTCGAAGCGAGGTAGTCCACCACCTTGCCCTTTCCCTCATCACCCCATTGGGTGCCGACAACCACAGCTACGGTCATGCAAAATCACCATTCGATTTTTTTCACTTTCCCGCTCTCGGATGATAAGATTTGCTGCTCAGCAAGTTTTAAGCATATGCCAAGGGCTGGACGAAGGTTTTCCTTGCCGCCTGATGCGCCTGCCGCAAGCTCGTGCCCGCTGCCGCTTCCGCCCAGTATTTTTCCAGCCTCGAACATTATTTTGTCAAGCCTGACTGTGCCGCGAAGCGACTCGCGCATCCTTGCCGAGATGCGCCCGTCCTCTCCTTCGCAGCCCACGAAAGCAATGTCCGCGCCCATGCGCACCAGCATTTCCGCGAAGTGTGCTTCGTGAGATTTTGCCATTGCTGTTGCTGCCACGTATATGCCAATGCGCTCTGCTGATACCGATTGGCAGGAGCGGAGAGCCTCGATGCGCTCGGAGAGGGACTCTGGCGCGAATGCTAGTTGTTTTATTTGAGAGTAGGAGAGGCAGGATGTTTCAAGAAGGGAGGAAACTGCTTCAAATGTTCGGGAAGTTGCGGACTGGAAGCCTGCGCTGTCGGATATTATGCCAAGAAGAAGGGAGATGGATGATATTCTGTCGGTTGGCTTGAGGAGAAAGTAAAGCATTTCGCACGTCGAGGAAGCTGTGGGGTCGTTGATGCTTTTTTTGGCTGAGAGAGACTCGGCGTTTCTTGAGTGGTGGTCGATCATTATGTCGGGTACTATCCCCGAAAGGTGAGGGAGCATGCGAGGGGAAGAGGCATCAAGCACTACTATTGTGTCGGATGGCGCGCGCTTTATTTCGGAAAATGGAGTGTTGGATGCGCCCGAGTAGTCAAGGAGCCTGCGCGCGGATGATGTGGGTTTGTCAGGAGGTGAAATTAGCGCTTTTTTGCCCAAAAAGCGCTGCAGTGCGATTGCCGAGCCCACTGCGTCCAGGTCGCCTAGAGAGTGGAAGGTGATTATTACGCGGCGTGATTTGAGGCTGGAAAAAAGCGCTGGCTGCTTTGGTGCCTTTCTGGCAGCGCGAGGTTTGGCCATTTTTGTACCCGTAAAAACAGGAGTTAGCCCTGCTTCAGCCTGTTCTCCTTTATCGCCTTTTCAAGAATGGCACGAAGCTCTTCCATTTTCGGCTTGAGCTTTTCCTCCTGCTTGGCAAGTATGCCTGTGCGCATGTCAAATAGGTCCTTTTTCTCCTTAAGGTCTGCTAATGCATCAGTTTTCGATGTTTCAACAAGCAGGGGCCCGATTGCACGGTAGATGCCCTTTTCCGATTTGGCAAGCTCTTCCTCAGCCATCTTTATCTCCTCAAGCTGCATCATGAGCTGCTGCCTTTGATTGCCCATCATCTGCATCTGGCGGGAAATCTCCTGGAACTCTGCCAGGTTTTTCTGAAGATCGTCCGGGTTGCGAAGCGGTTGTGCCATTTGAATTACCTCCAAATATTATGAAGCGAATTTACTCCCTCTTATCCACTATCCTGCTCAAGGGTTTTAATGATTTGCATGAGGCGCAGATAGGAATTTATCGACGCGCGAAGCGATACCGGGTCGTCCGCTTTTATTTCCACACACACGGATTTCCCGGAGAGTTTTACTTTTGAGCCGCCCCTGTGAGAAAAGTCGGCCTCTGCCAAAAGTGCGTCGTATGCTGCCTTTGCTGATGCAGATGACTCGAAATTGAGAGCGAGGTTTGCGCTGCCAGACACTTTTTCCGTTTTTTCATTTTTCATATGCGACACCGAGCTCGAGTGTTTTCCTCCCATCGGAGAATATTGTTATCTTGGATGCGCTGGCAGACATTGTTGAGATGGGCTCATCCCTTTTGGAGGAAGCTGCGCCCAAAAGAGCGCTAAGCGTTGCTGCTTTTGCGCCTGTTATTTTAATGCCTGCTGCTTGTCCTTTTTTTGCCTTTGTTTTTGAGATGGAGGGAGACGCAGCCACGCTCTTGATTTTGATTTTAGGGGAGAGCCAGTGATGTCCCTCGTTTTCTAGTGAAAGGAATGCTATGTGTGAAGGTTTCCCATCTTCCGAATAGATTGCGCATACTCTGTCAAGGTGGCGCTTTTTTGCGCGTGAAATAAGCGACGCGAGGGTGCGGCTGCCCCTGCCCTCAAGGCACGAGGCTGGCACTGCGGAGAAAAGAGCTTTTGCTATTGCACGGATGCCCTTGCCTGGTTTTTTGCCAGTGGTGATAAGCACCGCAACCACTATTCAGTCGCTCGACACTTCGCGCGCCACGGGCTCCCGGTCCTTGAAAAGCACCCTGTTTCCGCAGTGCGGGCAGCGAGTGAACTTGCCGTCAAAGGACGGGACCTTCTTTTTGCATTTTGGGCAGGAATACATGGTGTTACCTCTTTTTGTATTCTTCAATCAGGCGTGTCGCCACCTCGCCGGACGGCGTGGTGAGCGAATATGTGCCGCCCGCGAAAGCCGCGCCGCAGGACTTGCAGCCCCAAAGCGAGTTGCTTCTGCGCTTCACCTTTTTCTTGCCGCACTTGGGGCAGGTGAAGAGAGACGCTTTGAGCGTTTCGACTTTTTTGGAGCGCTTTCTCAGCTCTGCTCCAGACCTTACGTTCCTGTTTGACATATGACCACCGATTAATCGGAGAGAAGGGCGCGAAGCTCGCTGCCCTTCCTCATCGATATATCCGAAAGTTCCATTAAATCCTTTTCTGAAAGCGACCCCCAGCCTCCCTTCTGCCCTGCGCAGATGTGCTTGGAGGTTGTTGCAAGGGTGAGCCTGCAGTCCATTCCCTTTTCCTCGTCAAGCGAGGGGTCGAGGAACATTTTGCTGCCGCTCTTTCCGAATGTGCAGGTGACCACTTTTTCGCCCACCGGCAGCTTGCCTGAGAATTCGCCGCGGATGATTTTCCCATCCTCTATTTTTGGCATGCGGCATGAAAGAAGCGCGGACATTGCCGCAAGCGAGGATGCGTCAATCAGGTTGCCGTCGTGATCAAGCACGAAAATGTCAATGTAGAGTGCCAGCACCTTGCCCTCTGTCAGGAAAAATGACTTGAGGTCAATGGTGTTCGCGCTCCTTATTCCCCTGTCAACAACGCGCGCAAGCTCTATTGACTCGTCGGATGGCGGGCCTGTTTCAAACAGGTGCGATGCCAAAGGCAGGAGATCCGCAGATGTGGAAAGCACGCCCTCTTGCGGCCTGTCCGCAAAAGGGGTGGCGATGTCGAATTTTACTCCTGCCATCACCTGGCTTTTGCCGATTGACACGAGCGATGAGCCGTCCGGATTCTGGAGCGGGGCGCTCTGTATCGAAATCTCGCGGTAGTCGAACATTCCGCGGTTGTCCGCGCGCTTGCCGGCGTTAAGGAGCGCCAGGAGCGTGTCACGCTTTATTTCGTTCATTGTTTCCATAGTATCACATCGAAAATTATGCTTACTTAATCAAAAGGAACCTTTCGTTTTTCGGCTCCTCGTATACTTTTCTTATCGCTTCCACCTGGATGGCGCGTATCTTCGCGGATGCCGCCTTGGCAAGCGCAAAGCCCTGCTGCAGTTCGTCCTGCGTAAGGAGCCCGTCCATCTGGAAGAGCTGTATCTCGCCGTTTCTCGGGGAGAATGCGATTGGCATGTCGGATTCGCCAAAGTTGTCCTCTTCCTTTCCAGGGTCAACCGCCATCTTGCCGCCTATCTTGCAAACAGCAACTGCGCAGAGCATGTCTTTCATCGGTATTCCCGCGTCTGCGAGCGCCACTGCCGCAGCAGTCAATGCCGCGCACCTTGTTCCGCCGTCGGACTGGAGAATTTCAACGTATATTTCTATTTGTGTCTTCGGATAGTTCTCCGAAATTATCACGTTTTCAAATGCTTCCCTCATTACTTTGGAAAGCTCCTTGCTGCGCCTGTTCGGCCCGCTTCTGCCGTGCTCTTCCGCACCGGAAAATGGCGCCATGTTGTAGCGGCACTTCACTATGGCGCGGTAAAGCGACTGGTCGTGCCTCGGGATGCATTCCGAAGGCCCGTACACGCCGGCAAGAATCTTGTTCTTGCCCCACTCGATGTACGCCGAGCCGTCCGCATCGTTGAGCACGCGCGCGACTATTTTTATGGGGCGGAGGTCATCCATGCCCCGCCCGTCTATGCGCTTTCCGCCAACTATCAGTTGCGGAGAGTTTTCAGTTGGTCCACCCATCATATCACCTAATCAATAATCGTAATTTTTCACTCTTTCTTTTGCCCTTTGAGGAAAGCTGACACGCGGTCGGTAAGCCCGTGCGTATGCGCCTGGGATTCAATCATGCGGAGCGCTTCTACTGCAAGGCTGGCGTTCCCGGTGCCCGCAATCCAGACATATCCGTTCCTGCCCGCGGAAATCTGGCAGCCTGTTCCGGACTGCACCATGTCAATCATGGAGTTCTTCTTGCCGATGATGCGGGGTATTTTCACGGATGAGACTTTTGCAAGCGCGCCTGCGGGAAGCTTTTTCGCGTCGGAAAGCTCCAAGTCGCGCATCTCGTTGATGGAAATTATTTTTGCGAATATGGCGTCTCCCATTTCAAAGCGCTCGCGTATTTCCCTGCTGGAAAGGAACGCTGGGTAGGCGCAGTTCACATCCACGCTGTAGCCTGAGAATTTTACTTCGGAAACTATGCCCACTACATAGTCGTCGGGCAAAGGCTCGTACGGGCCTTCGAGAGGGACTAGCTTTCCCTCGGAGTAAAGCCCAACCACGGTGGAGTATGTTTTGCCATTGTCCACGTACGCGTAGCTTATCCGCTCTGCACGGTCAACGAGCATTTCGCCCGGCATCACAATCCTGCTTTCTGCCATAATAACACCTTTCAAATCCCAATCAAAATGGTAAATTACTTTATTATTTTCGTCTCCACGCTTCCCGCGGTCATCCTGTTTATCTTGTCATAGAACTCGCCCTGCATTCCTGCGGGCATTTCTATCACGACTATGAGGCTTCCGTCCTTCGTCCATTCCTCTTTCTGTATGCCGTAGCCCTTGAGAGAGCCATATATCCTTTGCGCGTATTCGGGAGGGACCTTTGCCGCGACACGAACGTGCTCGAACTTCAGCGGGATGATGGGGCGCAGCGCCTTTACGACGTCTTCCATCTGCTGCGCCGCGTCCTTGAACGCGTCTATGTGCACGCGCGACTCGTCAAGCGCCTGCTCGATGCGCGAAAGCGTGTGGGGTGCGCCCGTCCTCGGGTCAATCGCCTCGCGCGCGATGAGCGCGACCACCTGCTTTTTCTTCTCATCGAGCATCTTTCGCTTCTGTTCCGTTGTCAGCTGTATGTCCCCGTTCTTGAGGATGCGCTCGGCAATCTGCCAGACGTCGTTGGTGCCAAACGCCTTTGTGAGCGAGCTTGACGTGTGCCGCTCGCCCTTCTTGAAGTTCTTGAATACCTCTTCGACCGTCAGCACGTTGTTGAGCTCTTTTTTCTGCCCTATCCTGTAAAGGTAGGCAAGGTCCGGGTCCACGAGTATTTCGTAGCGCTCCCCGTTGATGTCCATGTGCGCGGTTATTGATTTATCAAGCGAAGCCATTTGAGCGCCTTTTTGCACCGCGCTACTTCAGGTACTTCTCCACTTCCTTCTGTGTGAGCACGGTGAACTCCTTTTTCTTCATGGTTACGACCGCAATCTCAAGAGTTTCTGGCTTGATGGTGACATCGCCCGACTTTTTGAGCGCCTTTATCGCAAGCGCGATTGCCTCGTCCTGGCTCATGTTGGGCTTGTACTCCTTTTCGAAGAACTCCTCCACCTCTTTCTTGCCTGAGCCCACCGCGTCAGCAAGGTAGCCTGTGAGCGCGCCTGAGGGCTCTGCCTCGTAAAGGTGCGGCTCGCTGTCCACTCCTGCGACGAGAAGCGACACGCCGAACGGGCGTATTCCGCCGTATTGGGTGTAAACCTGCATGAGGTCGCAAAGCTCCTTTGCGATTGATTCGACAGACGCCGGCTCTGCATATGCGAGCTTGTGGCGCTGGCTCTCGGTGCGGGCAAGGTCGACAAGGCGGCGCGCGTCTGCTATCAATCCGGACGCGGTTGCAGCCATGTGCTTGTCTATTTCGAATATTTTCTTCATGGACTCGGGAACGATAAGCTTGCTGGGTGCGTTCTTGTATGCCATGAGGAGCACGCCGCCGTCGAAAATCATCCCGATCGCGGTTGCCCCGCGCTTGACCGCTTCCTTGGCGTATTCCACCTGGAAAAGCCTTCCGTCCGGTGAGAACACGGTTATTGCGCGGTCATATGCTTGCTGTTGCGGCGGGTACATAGGTTCACCCCTATTTTTTTATTGTCGGATTAGAAGACAGAACTCGTCCTCTTTTTTGCTTTGTTTACGGCTGTATTCTCAGGGAGAGGGTTTAAAAGATTACTGCCCCGCCCTGAGCAGGGAAACGCATTCTATTTCTTGCCCTTGCCGCCCAGCTTTTCCTTTGCCGAGGGGCGCGTCAGGCGGGAAGGGGACATTAGCTTGTCGTATTCGGAAGAGGCGAGGAGCTTTTCCGAGAGAACTGCCTCCCTTATGCTGATGCCTTCTTTCTGCGCTTTCTTCACAATTTCGCTCATTTTCGCGTATCCGAAGTAGGGCGCGAGCGCGGTGAGGGAGATGAGCGAGGCGTCAAGGTGCTGCGCAATTTTCTTCTGGTTTATTTTCAGCCCTGTTATGCACTGCTCGCGAAGCATGAGGCAGCAGTTTGTGAGGAGCAGGTTGGATGAAGAAAGGCAGTGGAGGATGAGAGGTGTTTGCACGTTGAGCTGGAGCTGCCCGCCTGCCGCTGCGATAAGAACGGAGTGGTCGTTTCCTAGCACCCTGTTCGCAATCATTTCTGCGCACTCTGGCACAGAGGGGTTTACTTTGCCGGGCATTATGGAAGAGCCAGGCTCCACTTCCGGAAGGATGTATTCGCCCACCATGGTGTTAGGGCCAGAGGAGAGGAGCTTGAGGTCGTTTGAGAGTTTCAGTATGCTAACCGCAAGCGAGCGCTGTGAAGAAGAGTAGGCGAGGAAGTCTGATGAGGAGGAGAGGAGGCGGAAGAGATTCCTGCCGGCAGAAACACGCAAGCCGGTATTGGAGGCAATCCTCTCCGTCACCTTCTTCTGGTAATCAGGATGGGTGTTTATGCCGGAGCCGAGTGCGGTTCCCCCAATGGGGAGCTCGGAAAGGGAGTTGGTTGCATCGTTGATGCGCTTGATGTCCTCCTTCAGGGAAGCGGAGTGCGCGGAAAGCTCGTCGCCAACCGTGAGGGGAACTGCATCCATGAGGTGCGTTCTGCCTGCTTTTACGATGGAGGAAAATGATGCTGCCCTGGCATCTATCGCTGATGCGAGCTTGCCTGCCTCGTCTGCGAGTTTTGCGGACTCCTCAAGAAGAGTGAGGCGGATTGCTGTTGGAATAACGTCGTTTGAAGATTGGGACATGTTGGAATGGTTGTTCGGATGCACGGGCGAATATGCGCCGAGGGGCGCGCCGTGCAGTTCGTTTGCCCTGTTTGCTATCACCTCGTTCATGTTCATGTTGAAAGGCGTGCCTGCGCCCGCTGTGAAGGAGTCAAGGATGAACTGCGAGTCAAATTTGCCGTCTGCTATTTCTTGTGCGGCCTGCGAAATGGCTTTGCCAAGCTTGGCATCAAGCTCCCCTGTTGCCATGTTCGCCTCTGCGCAGCTCTTTTTCACAAGCGCGAGCATGTGGATGAAGTTCTTGCGCGGGCGCGAGTGGGAAATTCGGAAGTTTGCGCTTGCGCGGACAGTAAAAATGCCGTAATATGCGTTCGCAGGGACTTTTGCCTTGCCAAGAAAATCCTGCTCTTCGCGAAACTCCATGGGATCAGCCTTTCAAATTCAGCACTCAGTTTAAAAAAAATGGAAAAAAGAAAAAAATAAAAAAGAAATTTTGGTGCGTTCAGCTTATGGCGAAGCCGCAACCACTTTGGAAACCACGTTGGCACTTATAGAACGCATCGGGTAGCTCGCACCGTCCTCTTCGTTCTTGTAAAATATCCAAAGCTTGCCTGAGAAGTCCGAGCCTGCTGCAGGAACAAGTTTTGCGCCTTTTGCGTCATAGCACTGTATTCCTGGAAGCTCGAGTGTTTCCTGCCGCTGCAGAGATGTAACTCGCGAACCTGTTGTTGTCCCATTGAACGCGGGCGGCTTGGGGGATTTGTCGGATGTGCAGTTCATCCCGTAAATTTCCACGTTGTTGTTGTTCCCGTTGGTGACCTTGAGGTAAAGCAGCCCGTTTGAACCCAGGAGAGGGTCGCTGCAGGTGAACCCCATCTGGTCAAAGCGGCATCCTGCCGGCGGCTGCAGGGGGTTGATGACAAGGAGGATGGCTATCACCACCACTATGACGAGCAATGCCCAGCCATATGTCATCAGGTATTCCATGGCAGCTTGCCCGCGCATCTTTTTGTTCAATTTACCTATCATCAAACCACCTCAAACGTATATGTTGGCAAGGAAGCTGTCAAGCATGCTGCTCACCAGGAAGAATATCACCAAGGAAACCACCAGAAGGAAAGGCAGGTACGGTATTCCGTCCCTCTTGCTGCCCTTTGAGATGACGCCGATTATAAGGGAGGAGAAAATCGCGGTCATGGTGCAAGAAAGAATGGTGAAGAGGAAAAAGTCCGCTGATGAGATTGATGCGTGTGACGCTATCATGAACGGAGTCTGTATTGTCGCAAATGATGCGTCAGATGCCGAGGGCAGCGTCGCAAAGACGCTTTCGAGCATGGCAACGAGCTTGCCGGAAATCGCGAACAGGAAGGGGGTTCCGAGCGCGCCTGCGAATACTATGAATATGATGTACATGAGAAGCGAAGCGGCTATTTCCTTTTGAAGGATGTGCATCTGGCGCGTGTCCTCGGCCGTGCGCTCAAGTATGTCCGCGAGCTTGCCGCCCGACGCCATGCCCTGCTTGATGAGCGCCACCGCCCGCCTGATGGATTTGGAGTTGAAGCGCTCGGTGAGATAGTCTATTGACTGGTTGAACGGGACGCCGCCGAATGTGCGCTTGGCAACGGTTGCCACTTCTTCCGAAAGGATGCCGAACTCCGGCTTTGCGGCATACCACATCGCCTGGTCAATCGTCATTCCCGCGCGCACGTTTGACGCCGAGAGGGAAAGGAAGTCGGGAAGCACCTCTTCCACCTGCCTGCGCCTGCTGTCTGCGCGGAGAAGCAGCCACACGTAGACAATGAGGATGAGCGAGCCCGCCGCAAGTATTACTGAGAAAATGACTGAAACTAGCAGGAAGAAGTCAGGCGAAACCGAAGTCAGGTCGGCGGAAATGAATGAGCAGAGCCTGAAGAGGAAGCCGCGCGTGGATGCGAACGAAGAGAGAAGTATGTAGGTGAGAAGGGAAAGCACTGCGCCAATCACCACGATAAAGCCCGCGAAGGCTTCTGGGACGAAATCTATGCCCGACGCCTCAAGAAGGCCGCCGAGCTTGCGCATCTGGACCCTTGAAAAGAGCCGCCCGATCATTTCGTAAAGCATGTTTGGCATTTCACCACTACACTATGTCGAATTTTGGCCTGGAGCTTTCCACCATGGAAAGGAAAATGAACTGCACGAGCCCGATTGCAAGAAGCACGCCGAAGAGCGCGGACGAGCCGAATGAAACCGTGGAGCCCATGAATGAAACAAGTATTATCAGGAATGCTATTCCGAGCGAGGGAAGGATGATGCCGAATATCATGAAGAACATTACCACCGGGTTCAGCTTCTGCCCGTATGCCTTAAGCTCGATTGCCTGCTCGCGCGAAATCTGGTCAAGCGCAGATTCGAGAGCTGCGGCGACATCCGAGCCCGAGGCGAGCGAATTTGCCATCTGGAGCACCACGCGCTTGAAGTACTGGGACGGGTTGCTGTCCGCGACCTCGTGCAGGGCGACTCCGAGCGAAACTCCGAGCGTGACTTTTTCCACTACCTTGTTGAACTCGACCGAAACCTCGCCGTAGTCGCGCGAGATGCCGAGCATGGCGTCGAAAAGCGGCACGCCGCCCTTCAGCTCAATCAGCATGTGCCTGCCCGCGAAGACAAGCTCCTGCTCCATCTTCTTTGCCCTCATGCGCGATTTTGCCTTCGGAAAGTACATTGCGTAAATGAAGGAGGCGAACAGGCAGACCGGGGCGAGGAGAATGATTATCAGGAGTGCGAGCTCGTGTGTGCGGATAAGGAGCCAGCTTATGAGAAGCAGCACCGCGGTTATTGCGGCTGCCGTGAGCATTGCGGACTCGACAAACCCCGCCGGAGTGTAATGCATGTCTGCGCGGACAAGGTCTTTTTTAAGCTCGGGAAAATAGGATGCGGCTGTCCGCAGAAAATTGCGGAAGCGGGAGGGGTCCTGCGGGCCTTCCATATCGCGCATGGGCTGGGAGACTAGGGGCTGGGGCGCCCTCGACTTTTGCTTGCCAGAAACTGCCTGCCCTGCCTTGTTTTCAGCCATGCCTTCTTTCCCCCTATTTGTGATGATATTAGTTAGACACTACTTTTTATATCTCTTGTCTATTTCCTTGCCAAGATTCGAAAGCGCGGGGTTGGCGGGCGCATCCGGGGGCGGCTGCCCTTCGGTTTCCTCCGCGATTTTGTCTTTCACCTTCTGCAGGAAATCCTCCTTGCTCATGCCGCCCATTGCGTATATCTCGTGGAGCCAGACCAGGTTTTCCTTTGCATATGCCTCAAGCGCTGCTTCCACTTCTTCTTTTGTTTTTTCCCGTATGCCTGCCTGTTCCGTCTTGCGCTTGAAGCCCTCTTTTGCGCCCTCATACTCTGCAGGCGCGGGCTCAGCGTCGTCGGGCGGCGGCATCGGTATGTCCGTATCCTCCTCCTGCTCTGCGGGAAGCTCGGCGTCGCCTGCAATTTCATGCTTTGGCTTTGCCATCTGCGAAAGCTTTTCCGCCTTTTCGGAAACCCGCCTTTCTTCCTCAAGCTCTTCCGGCGTTTTCTCAGATGCGGGCTCTTCGAGCACGGCTTTTTTCGGCGCCACTCCGGAAAATGAAGCCGGCGCGCCGCCTGCCGCAAAACGCGCTTTTGCAGATGTTACATTGATGCGCTCGGGCTTTTCCTCGCCAGGCGCGTTTTCTTCTGGCTGCGCGCCTTGTTCTGCCGCTGCCACTTCCGGCTCGGCCGCCTGCTCTTCTTCCTCCTGAGGAACGGGCCTTCTTCTTACTGGCGGCACGTAAGTGCGCGGCAATGCCTGCTGTGAGCTACCGCCCGGAAATATCCGCAACGGCCGGGCATTGCCACGAGGCGCCGCAATATTTGCAACGCTTGCGCGTTGCAGCACAGTTGAGGGTGCGGCGGGCGGCGCCACCTGGGCGCGCTGCCTTGCTGCCTGCTGCACCGGAGAAACGGATGGCACTATCCTTTGGATGGGGACCGCGCGGGAAGGCGCTGCGTTGGTCGCTTGCGCCATCTGAGCACGAGGCGCGGTTGGATATGCCGCACGGGAGGAGACAGGCTGCGGCGCGGTGCGCTGGGAAGCCGGAGCTGCAGAATATGCTGTGCGAGGAACCGGCTGCGGCGCGGTGCTTTGAGTTTGGCGCGCGGGAGCGGACG
>Ga0247841_10010078_pt1 | contig 12986 bp, 13 predicted proteins | sample LaCruzMarch2015__2_FD_192410 | JGI IMG/M metagenome (GOLD analysis project Ga0247841, IMG submission 192410) | Freshwater microbial communities from meromictic Lake La Cruz, Castile-La Mancha, Spain - LaCruzMarch2015_18m | ecosystem: Environmental > Aquatic > Freshwater > Lake | place: Spain... | reverse complement strand
GTAAATTAAAATTTCTAGAAAATGAACCACATCTAACTGTCAAATACATCGCATTGTGCGCGAGGTAAGTTGAGTTGCATTGTTTAGGCAAAAACGCCTTCAAAGTCGTTAAGATGCGTCGGCCCTGTGCCATGCAGGACGAATGTTGCTATTCGGGGTGCTTTGGCGTAAGAGAAGCCTTGGGTCTATCAACGATAAAGGCGACGGCTGGGTGGAGCGTATCTTGTCTCTGCGCCAGACATGCCGAATTCGTGGAAGGCGAACCTATCCCGTGCTGGTGGATGCTATGAATTCTTTTTTCAGTGGTGGACATCCTAATATCTCTTGGATTCAGGAGAAGAAAATCTGCCCCCGTGAGCCATTACGATTGTTTCGACGATCTTGGGCAAAGCGCGCAGGTAATGCTGCGGCATCAAATCCTGGAATAGCCGCTCTTCAGGCGCAGAAATAGGTTTAACGTCAACTTCACAAATATTTAACATGGTTATCTCCGGCATGAGATGCGTCGCGACGTCACGTGTAATTCTTTTTCGGAGGGGTGTTCAGAGTTTTCTGTAACTATTATATGAATTAGCGAAACGACTCGGAACAAAACCATCTGCAACCACGCTGAACGGATGTTGCTATTCGGGGTGCTTTGGCGTAAGAGAAACCTTGGGTCTATCAACGATAAAGGCGATCGCTGGGTGGAGCGAATCTTGTCTCTGCGGCAGACATGTCGAATTCGTGGAAGGAGAACCTATCCAGTGCTGGTGGATGCTATGAACTCGTTTTTCAGTGGTCGACATCCTAATATCTCTTGGATTCAGGAGAAAAAGACATGACCCCGTGAGCCCTTGTGCGCCAGGCGAAGCCTGGCGGTTCCAGATAGAAGAGAGGTATTGTCCCTGGTAATTGCCTGTTCACCAGGAAGTCACTAATCGGCGTCCAGGAGAAATTCGAGGCGTCAAGCGAGTCGGTCAAGGCCGATTTTGCTGAGACAGGATGCAGGCCGCAACGAAAGTGAACTCGATTCGGCCTCGTTAGGTTAATGACGGCCGGCGACCCTTCAAGGGCTTGGGGAATCCTGCCACCAGAGCGAAGAGATTACAGGAGCATCGCGTTGGGCCGTCCGGCGTGTTTGGAGGCGCATGTCTCCAAGGAACAGTCGAGGAACCTGGGAGGCCCGACAGGATGAGCAGGAGCGCAGGTAGGCCGTACTCAACGGCAAGATGGAATACATAACCTCTCAAACGTTCCTGGTCGGGAGTCGGATTCGCCCATAGTAGCGAGGAAGCGGTTAATCCCCGTGGAGCGAAGGGGGGGGATTTTGTTTGCTTCAAAGGAGAGAAACCCGCTTGGAGAATGATTCCACTACGGAGAACGGGTTCAAGCCTGAATCCGGTCTGCCCATGAAAGTCTCCCTGCTACAATGGAAACTGGGCCGCAAGGCCAAGCAAGAACAGCAGAAACGGTTTAGTCGCTTTATGGTGACGCGGAGCCAACGGCGTTGCAAGCTCCTGGACGGTCCTTCGCTGTATAGCGCAGTCCGGGCCAAGGGGTTGATTTACCTGTTATAACAAAGCCGTCAACTCCTTGCAAATGCCTGTGGCTGAGTAATCATCGGAGAGCCGTATGCGGGAAATTCTCAAGTACGGACCTGACTGCAAAAAGTCGCTTTTGGACGATTTTGAGTAACTTGCCTTCCTTGATTTCAGCTGGTTTGGGACATAAGTTTTACGGTTTTGGACTTTTTGCAGGGAGGTCCGTACGGTTCGATGAGGGGGCGCTGATGCGCGGAGGCACTCTCGGTATACACGTAGCAGTCGCGTGCGACGAGGCGTTGCCTGAAAAGTCACGGAAGCGTTTCGGCCATCAGCGCTCTACACGAGGTATGCTGCGTTCTGGGCCTCCTCCTTGTCTCTATCGTTCTGTGACAACAACAGAATATCAAGGATGCAAGGTATCCAGTAAAACAATAATTATTTCATTTTTTTAGTTTGAAATCGAACCGTACTTCAAACCCCGAAAGTCGAGATTTTTAACTTAAGATTGGACACCCCATTTGCAAACCTCTCAAACTCCAGATATTTCCGTCGTCGTTCCTGTCTACAACGAGGCGGGGAATATCCGCCCCTTTCTTGAGCGCGTGGAGTCCGTCCTTTTGCGCATAGGTGTGTCCTACGAGATTCTCTTCGCCCTGGACCCCTGCAGCGACGACACTGAAGCCGTGATCCAGGCAGAAATCAACCGCAATTCGGCCGTCAAGCTGGTGGTCTTTTCGCGCCGCTTCGGTCAGCCTGCAGCCACCATGGCGGGCATTCTGCTTTGCACCGGCAAGACCTGCGTTGTCATCGACGTGGACCTGCAGGACCAGCCGGAGCTTATCGCTGAGATGCACGCCAAGCTGGAAGAGGGCTATGAGGTCGTCTTCGCCAAGCGCCGCTCGCGCAGGGGCGAGACCCTGGTCAAGCGCGCCATCTCCTACTTCGGCTACTACCTCATCAACAAAATGAGCGAGGTACCGATTCCGCGCAACACCGGCGACTTCCGCATCATGTCCCGCCGGGTCATTGAGGAGCTGCGCAGGCTCAATGAGTGCCACGGCTTCCTCCGCGGGCTCGTGGCCTACGTGGGCTTCAAGCAGACCTTCATTGAGTATGACCGCGACGACCGGTTCGCGGGCAGTGGCAAGTACAACCGCTTCACCGGCTCCATGAAGATCGGGCTCAACGGGCTCATCAGCTTCAGCAGCCGCCCGCTCCAGTTAATGTCCGTGTGGGGCTTCATCATTGCCCTATTTAGCTTTCTGCTAGGGGTATGGTACGTGGCGCAGAAGGTCATGGGCGTCGAGATCACGCCGGGACTTTCCACCACGGTGCTCGGGATCTCTTTTTTCTCCGGCGTGCAGCTCCTGGCCCTCGGCATGATTGGCGAATACGTCGGCCGCATCTATGACGAGGTCAAGCGCCGCCCGCTGTTTATCGTGGACCGCACAGTCAACTTTGAGGACAGGGGTCGGTAATGCTCCCTTTTCAGCTTCCCCCAATGCAGAGCGGTGAGCCTCATCCCGTCTGGACAGGGCATGGCTTTCGTGTTGGGGAGGAACTGCTGCCACTTTTGGAGTATAGCGAAAATTTCCAGGGGTGGTCAGATGAGCTGACCGAGCTGCAAGAACAAGTGGCCTCAGATAACCACCCTATTGATCAGGCGTCCAGAGCCGATGCTGTATGCCAATTGCGCCACTATACCACTGTGGCGCGTCCAACAATACTTGAGGTCGGTTGTTCTTCCGGGTTCTTGCTCTCCGCCTTGTTGGATGCATTTCCAGCGGCGACTATCATCGGATCTGATGTCGTGAAGGCCCCTCTTTACCGCTTGGCTGAGCGCTTGCCTCAACTGCCGTTATTGCGTTTTGACCTGCTTCAGTGCCCGTTGCCGGATGCCTCTATCGATGCCATTGTCATGCTCAACGTTCTTGAGCATATCGGCCCCGACGAAGAGGCTTTGCGGCAGACGTATCGGATACTGAAACCAGGCGGTGTGCTTGCTGGAGGTCCCTGCCGGGACGCATCTGTATGGCGCCTATAATAAGGAATTGCGCCATTTTCGCCGATATGATGCGCGAGAACTGCGCAAAAAGCTGAACGCTGCAGGCTTTCAGGTTGTGCGCAGCAGTCATTTGGGTTTCTTGGTGTATCCTGGCTTTGCACTGGTGAAGCGCAGAAGTATAAGGGCAGACCTGCTCAGCCAGGGAACGGGGATAGTCAGGGAGCAGGCTTCCCGTTCGTACGGGAGCCTCCTGATGCGGGCGGCTTTTGGTGTGGAAGCGAAGCTGGGGCGATTTGTCTCGTTCCCTTGCGGCATTCGTTGCCTTGCTGTTGGGGGAAAGACCGTTTAATTCTCCATTGTTACGCCGATGAATCTGAGAATATTCTCATCTATAACGACAAAAAGGAACCCCGCTATGCGCGCCAAGTGGCCCAAGGTGTTTCCCCCGCTGAGCCCCGAGCAGGAGACCATCCGCAACGATTTTATGCGGCTGTGGCACCAGGAGCTGCCCAAGACGTATCATTTCGTGGACCGCTGGAATCATCGCTTCGTGGCAGCCACGGCTCCGCAAACATTCCTGCGCACCCTCGATATCGGGGCAGGCCTGGGTGAACACCTGCACTACGAGCACTTGAGCCCGGAGCAGGAGGCCAACTACCACGCTCTGGACCTGAGGCCGAATATGATCGCCGAGCTGGCGCGGCGCTTTCCCCAGGTCTCGGGTGTTGTGGGCGATTGCCAGGAGCGGCTCGACTTCGCGGACGGAACCTTTGACCGCATCATCGCCATCCACGTGTTGGAGCACCTGCCCAACCTGCCAGTGGCGCTGGCCGAGATGCACAGGCTGCTGTCGTCTAACGGCCGGCTCTCGGTGGTGATCCCCTGCGAGGGCGGGCTAGCTTATTCCCTGGCACGGCGCATTTCGGCCCAGCGCCTGTTTGAGGCCAGGTACAAACAGAGCTACTCTTGGTTCATCGAGCGCGAACATGTGAACAGACCGGACGAGATCTTCGAAGAGCTGGCGCGATACTTCCGGGTTGAGGGGCGCCGCTATTTCCCTATTCCCGTTCCTGTTCAGTTCTTAAACCTGTGCATCGGGCTTACCCTTTGCCCGCGGTGAAGCAGACGCTATGAGAGACACGACAATGATCATCGTAACCGGATGCGCGGGTTTCATCGGCAGTACTCTCGTGGACAGGCTTCTGGCAGATGGAGAAACCGTCGTCGGCATCGACAATTTCTCTACCGGCCAGCAGCGCTTCTTGGAAGGCGCACTCGCAAACGAGCGCTTCCGGCTCATCGAGGGCGATCTGCTGGATCTGGATGGCCTGAAGGGCTGGTGCGCGGGCGGGCATACCGTATTCCATCTGGCGGCCAACGCCGACGTGCGCTTCGGCACGGAGCACCCCCGACGCGACCTGGAGCAGAACACCATCGTCACCTACAACGTGCTGGAGGCCATGCGAGCGAACAACATCAAGTGCATCGCCTTCTCCTCCACCGGCTCGGTCTATGGCGACACGGACCAGATCCCTACGCCCGAGGCCGCGCGCTTCCCCATCCAGACCTCGCTTTACGCCGCCTCCAAGCTGGCCTGCGAAGGGCTCATCGCAGCCTATTGCGAGGGCTTCGGATTTCAGGGCTACATCTTCCGCTTCGTCTCCATCCTGGGCGAGCGATACACCCACGGCCACGTGTTCGATTTCTACCGCTCCCTGAGCACGGACCCTTCGACCCTGCGCGTGCTGGGCGACGGTCACCAGCGCAAGTCCTACCTGTACATCCAGGACTGCCTGGACGCCATCTTTGTGGCCCTGGACAAGGCCAAGGACAAGGTCAACATCTTCAACCTCGGGGTGGACGGCTACGTCGAGGTCAACGACTCCATCGCCTGCATCTGCCAGCGCCTGGGCGTGTCACCCCGGCTGGAGTACACAGGCGGAGACCGGGGCTGGATCGGCGACAGCCCGTTCATCTTCCTCGACACCAAGAAGATTCGTAGCCTGGGCTGGGCACCCAAGCTTGGCATCCTGGAAGGGGTTGAGCGCACCGTGGACTTTCTGGCGGCCAACCCCTGGGTCTTCGAGGCGCGGTCATGAACGTCTGCGTCCTGGGACTCTGGCATCTGGGCTCGGTCACTGCGGCCTGCCTAGCCGCGCGCGGACATGCTGTCTGCGGGCTGGACGAGGACGAGGGCGTGGTGCGTGCGCTGTGCGAGGGCCGCGCGCCTATCTCCGAGCCCGGCCTGAACGAACTGCTGCGCGAGGGGCTGGACGCCGGGCGGCTCTCCTTCTCCACCAGCGAGGCCGAGGCCCTCGCCGGGTGCGAGGTGCTCTGGGTGACTTTTGACACGCCCGTGGATGAGGACGACAACGCCGACGTGAATTTCGTCATCGACCGCGTGGCTCGGGTGCTGCCGCTTTTGCCTAAGGGCACCACGGTGCTCGTGTCCTCGCAGCTACCCGTGGGCTCCGTGGCCCGGCTGGAGGAGCTGGCCCAGGCTGCCTGCCCCGCCAAAGCCCTGGGCTTCGCCTACTCGCCGGAGAACCTGCGCCTGGGCCGGGCCATCTCTGTGTTCCTAGAGCCGGACCGGGTGATCCTGGGCGTGGAGGCTGGCACGCCACACCACCAGCGTCTGCAGCGCTTCTTTGCGGGCATCACCGCGCGGGTGGAGTGCATGTCCGTGGCCTCGGCGGAGATGACCAAGCACGCCATCAACTCCTTCCTGGCTCTGTCCGTGGCCTTTGCCAACGAGATCGCCACAGTTTGCGAGGCCGCAGGCGCGGATGCTAAAGAGGTCGAACGCGGACTCAAGACTGAGCAGCGCATCGGCCCCAAGGCCTATCTTTCGCCCGGCGCGGCCTTTGCCGGGGGCACCCTGGCGCGTGACATCGCCTTTCTTTCCCGCGCGGGCGACGCCGCAGGCTTGGCGCTGCCGCTGTTGCGCTCGGTGAAGGCTAGCAACGACGATCACAAGCTCTGGACCCGGCGGACCCTGGCCGCGCACTGCCCCGGCTTCCCAAGGGTCCGCGTGGCCGTGTGGGGGCTAACCTACAAGCCCGGCACTGACACCCTGCGCCGCTCCATGGCCGTGGAGTTGTGCCAGTGGCTGGCAAAGGAGGGCGCGGAGGTCGTGGTCCACGAACCAGCGGTGCCGGAGCTGCCCGCAGCCTTCGCCGCCCTTGTGCGGCGGGTGCAGACGCCGCTAGAGGCCCTGGCCGGGGCGCAGGCGCTGGTGGTCTGCACTCAGTGGCCGCTGTACCGCGACATCCCTACGGCTGAGGTCTGCGCCGCCGCACCAGGCCTAGTGGTGGTCGATGCCGACCGCTTCCTGCGCAATTTTGCCACCGAGAAGCAACTGACGTATAGAGCCGTCGGTTCGCCGAAACAGCCGTAAGGAGCATCGCATGGACATGACACTCAAGGGTAAGGTGGCCCTGATCACCGGGGGCAACCGGGGCCTTGGCCTGGAGATCGCCAGAACGTACGTCGCAGCCGGGGCTAGCGTTACCCTGTGCGCGCGCAACGCCGATCTTCTGGACGAGGCCGCTGCGGGCCTGCGCGCTGGACTGGCCCCTGGCCAGCGGGTCGAGGCCGTGGCCGGAGACGTGTCGCGGCCCGAGGACGTGCGTGCCATTGTGGCCGAGAGCATGCGCCTGCATGGCCGCCTGGACATCCTGGTGAACAACGCCGGGGTCTACGGCCCCATGGGCAACATTGAAGACGTGGACTGGGACAAGTGGGTCCAGGCCATCGAGATCAACCTCTTCGGCTCCATCCTCATGTGCCGGGAGGTGCTGCCCATGCTCAAGACCCAGGGCAGCGGCAAGATCGTGCAGCTCTCCGGCGGCGGGGCCACCAACCCCATGCCCGGCGTCAGCGCCTACGCCGTGTCCAAGGCGGCCATCGTGCGTTTTGTGGAGACCCTGGCCCTGGAGGTCAAAGACCAGCACATCGACGTCAACGCCATCGCCCCAGGCGCGCTGAACACCCGCCTGCTAGATGAGGTGCTGGTCGCCGGTCCGGAGAAGGTAGGCAAAAATTTCTACGAGCAGTCCGTAAAGCAGCAGCAGACCGGCGGCGCCCCGCTCTCCAAGGGCGCGGACCTGGCCCTGTTCCTGGCCTCCGAGGCCAGCAACGGAGTCACCGGCAAGCTCCTGAGCGCCGTCTGGGACCCCTGGAGCGAGTTCCCGAAGCACCTGGTCGAGCTGAACGGCACGGACATCTACTCTCTGCGGCGCATCGTGCCCAAGGATCGTGGCATGACCTGGGGGAACGACAAATGAACGTCGCCATCGTCGGCTGCGGCTACATCGGCCAGCGCCGGAGCAAGAACCTCGCCGGGGCATCGCTCGTGGCCTGCGCGGACCTCGACCTCGCCCGCGCCCTGGCCTTGGCCTCCACGGTTTCTGGCTGCGCCGCCAGCGAGGACTGGCGCGTGGTCGTGGCCCGAGCGGACGTCGACATCGTCATCGTGGCCACCCTGCACGACGCCCTGGCCGGGATAACCAGGGGCGCCATCCTTGCGGGCAAGCACGTGCTGGTGGAAAAGCCCGCCGCCCGCCATGTGAACGAGTTGAGACTTCTGCCGGAACTGGCGCGGCAGCACGGTGCCCTGGTCCATGTGGGCTTCAACCACCGCTACCATCGGGCCTTCCAGAAGGCGCGGCAGCTCGTGGACGCTGGCGAACTTGGGCCGCTGATGTTCATCCGGGCGCGCTACGGTCACGGCGGCCGCGTGGGCTATGACCGCGAATGGCGGTCCAGGCCGGAGCTTTCCGGCGGGGGCGAGCTCATCGACCAGGGCGTGCACCTAGTCGACCTGGCGCGCTGGTTTTTAGGCGACTTTGTGGACGTCGGCGGCAGCGCCCACACGTTTTATTGGGACATGCCCGTGGACGACAACGCCTTTCTGCTGCTCAAGACGGCGGACAAGCGCGTGGCCTTTCTTCACGCCAGCTGTACGGAATGGAAGAACTCCTTCTCCTTTGAGCTGTATGGCCGGGACGGCAAGCTCCAGGTGGACGGCCTGGGCGGCAGCTATGGGGTGGAACGGCTGACCTGGTACAAGATGCTGCCCGAAATGGGCCCGCCGGAGACCATGAGCTGGGAATACCCCATGAGCGATAATTCCTGGCTGGTGGAGATGCAGGAGTTTCTGGAGGACGTGCGCCTTGGCCGCCAGCCTGCTGCGGGCCTGGACGAGGCCCTGGCCGCCCTGAGCGTTGTGAACACAATCTACGAGGAGTCCGGCTATGATCATCGTGCGTAGTCCGCTTAGAATTTCCCTGGGCGGCGGGGGGACAGACCTGCCCTCTTATTACCGGGACCACGAGGGCTTCCTTATCGCCGGCGCCATCGATAAATACGTCTACGTCACGGTGATGCGGCCCTTCACCCCCGGCATCTTCCTCAAGTATTCCCAGATGGAGCACGTGGATGAAGTGCAGCAAGTGAAGCACCCCATCATCCGCGAGGCCATCAAGCAGCTGGGCTTCAAGACCCCGCAGGTAGAGATCACTACCCTGGCGGACATCCCGGCGGGTACCGGGCTGGGCTCCTCAGGCAGCTTCACCACGGCGCTGCTCAAGGCCCTCTACGCCCACCGCAAGCGCCTCATCCACCCTGAGGAGCTGGCCGAGCTGGCCTGCCACATCGAGATCGACCGTCTGGGCGAGCCCATCGGCAAGCAGGACCAGTACATCGCGGCCTTCGGCGGGCTGACCTGCTTCACCTTCCGCCAGGACGACTCCGTGCAGGCCAAGCCATTGGCTGTCAGTGTGGACACCATGCACGACATGCAGGATAACCTGATGCTGTTCTTCACGGGCTACTCACGCAGCGCTAGCAGCATCCTGCAGGACCAGAACACCCGCACCAAGCAGAGCGACGGCGAGATGCTGAGGAACCTGCACTACGTGAAGGAGCTGGGCCTGCGCAGCAAGGAGGCCCTGGAGTGCGGCAACCCCGTGCGCTTCGGCGAGCTGATGCACGAGCACTGGGAAAACAAGAAGCGCCGCAGCGGCGGCATGAGCAACTCGCGCATTGACGAGTGGTACGAGCTGGGCATGCAGAACGGCGCCGTAGGCGGCAAACTTGTGGGCGCTGGCGGCGGCGGGTTCCTCATGTTCTACGCTACGGACCGCAACAGGCTGCGCAAGGCCATGACCCACGGCGGGCTGGAAGAGGTTCGCTTCAACTTCGATTTCGAGGGCACCAAGGTCGTCTTGACATGAACGAAGCCGACAGATTGCTGCCGGTGGCCATCCTCATGGGTGGCTTGGCCACACGCCTGCGGCCCCTCACCCTGAACACCCCCAAGGCGTTGGTGGAGGTGGCGGGCAGGCCCTTTGCGCACCGCCAGCTGGCTGCCCTGGTCGAGCAGGGCATACGGCGGGTGGTCCTTCTGACCGGGTACCTGGGCGAGCAGATTGAGGCCTCCGTGGGCGACGGTTCCGCCTTCGGCTTGCGCGTCGACTACTCCCCGGACGGGCCGCTGGCTCTCGGCACGGCCGGGGCGCTCAGGGCTGCGCTGCCACTGCTGGGGCCTGAGTTCTTCGTGCTTTACGGCGACTCGTTTCTCCCCGTGGACTACGCGCCCGTGCAAGCGGCCTACCGCGCCAGCGGGCGCCTCGGGCTCATGACCGTACTGAAAAACGCCGACCGCTGGGACAAAAGCAACGCGCATTTTGAAGGCGGGCTGGTGGCTGAATACAACAAGCGCGCGCCCAGGCCGGAGATGCGGCACATCGACTACGGGCTGGCCGTGCTCTCGGCCCAGGCCCTGGCGGACATTTCGCAGAGCCCACCCGCAGACCTTGCCGATGTTTACCGCCGGCTTTCTTTGGGTGGTCAACTGGCTGGTTTTGAGGTAACGGAGCGGTTCTACGAAATCGGCTCTCACGAGGGGCTGCGCGAGACCGAACACTATTTTTCCTTGAAGGAGAAGCCATGAGCTACGCTGCAAAACACCTGGCCGAGGTTGCCGAGATCGTCCGCACCTTGAACCCGGACGAGGTGGAGAAGGTCGCCGATCTGTTGGCCACGGTGAAGGGCGAGGGCGGCCGCTTGTTCTTTCTGGGCGTCGGCGGCGGCGCGGGCAACTGCTCGCACGCGGTGAACGACTTCCGCAAGATCGTTGGCCTGGAGGCATACGCCCCCACGGATAACGTCTCCGAGCTCACCGCCCGCACCAACGACGAGGGCTGGCCTACAGTGTTCGTGGAATGGCTCAAGACGAGCAGGTTGAACGCTAAGGATGCGCTTTTCGTACTCTCCGTGGGCGGCGGCAGCCTGGAGAAGAACATCAGCCCCAACCTGGTGCTGGCCCTCCAGCACGCCCAGGAAGTGGGAGCCAAGGTCACGGGCGTGGTCGGCCGCGACGGCGGTTATACCGCCAAGGTGGCCCATGCCTGCGTGGTCATCCCGGTGGTCAACCCGGATACCATCACCCCGCACACCGAGGCTTTCCAGGCCGTGATCTGGCATCTGCTGGTGTCCCACCCCAAACTCAAGGCGAACCAAACCAAGTGGGAAGGAGCGGTCCGCCTAGGCGCCGGAGACGCGAGCTGATGCCCCTACGCCGCGCCATCTTCCTGGACCGGGACGGAGTGCTGAACCAGTCCGTGGTCCGCGACGGCAAGCCCTACCCGCCCGCCAGCGCGGACGAGGTGGTCATCCTGCCCGGTGTGCCCCAGGCCCTGGCCCGGCTCAAAGCCGCAGGCTATCTGCTTATCGTGGTCTCCAATCAGCCGGACGTGGCGCGTGGCGTGACCACACGCCAGACGGTGGAGGCCATCAACGCCCGCCTGGCGCAGGAGCTCTTGATCAATGAGTTCCGCATGTGCTATCATGATATACTTGACGATTGCCAGTGCCGCAAGCCAAGGCCCGGCATGCTCATGGACGCCATGCGCGAGCACGGGCTGGACCTGGCGTCCTGCGTTATGGTGGGCGACCGCTGGCGCGATGTTGAGGCGGGCCAGCGCGCGGGCTGCGCCACGGTGTTCATCGACTACGGCTACAACGAAAAACAGCCAGAGCGCTACGACATCCACGCTGCCTCACTGGCGGCGGCGACGGATATCCTCCTGGGGCCACCCTCCGGTGGCGCGTCAATCAACCAAAATCTAGAAAGGACAGCCATGAAGACCATCGACCAACTTAACGTGAAGATCTTCGCTGATGGTGCGGACAAGGCCGGGATGCTGGAGATGTACGCCAAGCCGTTCGTCAAGGGCCTGACCACCAACCCCACGCTCATGCGTAAGGCGGGCATCACGGACTACAAGACCTTTGCCCTGGACATCCTCGCGGCCATCCCGGACCGCTCCATCTCCTTCGAGGTGTTCTCCGACGACTTCGCCGAGATGGAGAGGCAGGCCCTGGAGATTGCCAGCTGGGGCAAGAACGTCTACGTCAAGGTGCCCATCACCAACACCAAGCGCGAATACTGCTACGACATGGTGCGCAAGCTGGCTGCTCGTGGAGTCAAATTGAATGTAACCGCCATCATGACTTTGGCGCAGGTGCGTAATGTGGTGGACGCGCTTGATCCAAAGACTCCAAGTTATGTCTCGGTCTTTGCCGGGCGTATTGCCGATACTGGCCGAGATCCGATGCCCATGATGTCCGCTGCCGTGGCGCTTTTAGCCCAGAACCCCTTGTCCGAGCTCATCTGGGCAAGCCCTCGAGAGCTGCTAAACATTTTTCAAGCCGATGTTATAGGCTGCCAGATCATAACCGTGACAAATAGCATATTGAAGAAACTTTCTTTAGTGGGCTACGACTTGGACGAGTATTCTTTAGATACGGTCAAAATGTTTTATAACGATGCCAAAGCAGCGGGTTACAATTTTTAGGGTAGAGTTCGGACCTTACTGGGGTTGGGGGAATGGTAGCAACGGAGAACCGTGAAGCCAGATAAGGGCGTTGGTTATGTGACGGGTTACATGACTAACATCCTGAATCCGTGACCAAAAAGGGCCAAGCGTCTCTAACACGATTTGAGCTCTTTTTTTGAAGAGGCCGAAATTACAAAATTAGCAAAAATATCTTATGAGCTATCAAATATCGCTTTTCATGCCCAGTATTCTCATATTTTTTGAAAAAATGATGGATTTTAGACGCACTACTCCTTCTCGTGCCGATCTAACTTCAGCTATGGAATCCCTATGTCTGTTGCAGGCGTACGTAGAGCCCTGCAAACGTTTCGTACCAACCATCTGGACAACTCATTTTCAGCCACGTCCTCCGCGCGTGCTGTACAAGCTTGCCGCTCATAAGAACCAACCCCTGGATCACCGTGCGAAGCCGGCGGCGCGTGGCTGGCTTCAGCCCAAGATTATTCGTTACAACCAAATCACCTCCCATCATACGCAACATATTATACACCAACACCCCGAGCTGAAGGAACAATTCGTTGACCTGAAACTTCCCGGATGGGAACCTCTCCA
>Ga0247841_10010077_pt1 | contig 12988 bp, 9 predicted proteins | sample LaCruzMarch2015__2_FD_192410 | JGI IMG/M metagenome (GOLD analysis project Ga0247841, IMG submission 192410) | Freshwater microbial communities from meromictic Lake La Cruz, Castile-La Mancha, Spain - LaCruzMarch2015_18m | ecosystem: Environmental > Aquatic > Freshwater > Lake | place: Spain... | reverse complement strand
GAGGCGGCCCAGCCGACCGGTGTGGTGGCTCAAGCACTTGAAGAGCTGAAAACAATGGGATTTGATGTGCATTACGGCTATTGGCTTGTCTCGGGGCGCCCGCAGGTTATTCTATTGAACACCCACAGCGCAATGCGAAATTTGAATGAAATCAAATATTTTCTCTGGAAAAACCATTTTATCGCCACTCCCGTTGATGATGATGAACTGAATAATGTGGTTGCGTTCGGCTTTCTGGTTCAGGAATTCTTTAAAGCCCTGACAAAAAACAATTCGGATTTGCCGCCGACTATCGCTCACTTCCACGAATGGATGGCAAGCGCCGCTATTCCCGAAATGCGGCGTTCCAATTTTCCCGTCGGCATTGTTTTCACAACTCACGCCACCCTGCTGGGGCGGTATATCGCCATGGCGGATCCCTGGTTTTACGATCATCTGCCCTTTGTTAACTGGGAAAACGACGCCCGGCGGTTAAATATTGAGTCGCGCGTCCGCCTGGAACGGGCGGCGGCGCACGGCTCCCACGTTTTTACAACAGTCAGCGATGTAACCGCGCTGGAATGCAAATATTTAATCCAACGCGAGGTTGACCAGGTTCTGCCGAACGGATTAAACGTTGAAAGATTTACCGCGCGCCACGAGTCAGAAAACCTGCACATGGTCTTCAAGGAAAAAATAAACCGCTTTGTCATCGGCCACTTTTTTCCCAGCTATAGTTTCAATCTTGACCGCACCATCTTTCTTTTCACCTCCGGCCGTTATGAATACCGGAATAAAGGATTTGACCTTACGCTGGAGGCGCTGGCCCGGCTGAATGCCCGGCTGAAACAAGACCGAAGCGACTTGACGGTTGTCATGTTCATTATCTCCCGCCGGCCGTTTCGTTCAATCATCGCGGAAGAGTTAAATAACAAGGCCATGACGGAAGAGCTTTACAACACCTGCATGATGGTCAAGGATCAAATCGGCGCACGCTTGTTCAAAGCTTCGTCCACCGGCCAACTACCCGACTTTAATACTCTCATCGGTGAATCATTTTTGATGCGCCTTAGACGCATCATGCAGGCTTGGCGGACAAACCGCCTGCCGCTTATCGTCACGCATGACCTCTATGACCAGGGACGGGATGAGGTGTTAAATCAACTGCGCCAAAACAACATGGTGAACAACGCGGATGACCCGGTGAAAATTATTTATCATCCGGACTTCATTACCATGGCTGATCCGCTTTTTGGGATTGATTATGACCAGTTTGTCCGCGGTTGTCATCTGGGGCTTTTTCCCAGTTATTATGAGCCATGGGGTTATACGCCGCTGGAGTGCCTGGCCAGAAATATTCCCGCCGTGGCCTCGGATCTTTCCGGCTTCGGCAGTTATATCCTGAAACGCACGCCCGATTGCCAGCAGAACGGCTTGTATGTGGTGAAAAGAAAAAATACCTCTTATGACGCGGCGGCGGAAGAACTGACCAACTACCTGCTTTCTTTCTGCACACTTGACACCCGCGAGCGCATTGCCCTGCGCTTTCATGCCCAGGAACTGGCCGAACAATTTGACTGGAAACAGCTGATTGTCTACTACAACCGGGCCCATGCAATGGCGATAAGGAAGATAGGAGCCAGAAGCCAGTAGCCAGAAGTCAGAATATCGGAAAAAATCTTATGAATAAGATATCTTTATTCTATTCTGTCTACTGACTGACTCCTGGATTCCCTGGCCGAACTCGGGCAGGCTGACTACTGTTTCAGAACTTAGAACTTCTTGATGTAGGCATTCTGTTTCAGCCGTTCAATCCAGGCATTATAGAGCCGGCGCAGTTCTTTTTTATGAAGCTCGTTCCGGATGGATTCCTGCACCGTTTCAAACGGCACAACCGACGCATTTTTGCGGCCTTCAATTTTCAGGATATAAAGCTCATCGCCGGCGGGAACTACCGCGCTTACTTCGCCAACCGACAGCTTTTTAAGGGCCGCCGCCAGTTCAGCCCGGCGGCTGTCCGGATCAATCCAGCCCCAATAACCGCCGACGGACGCCTTCTGGTCTTCCGAAGCCTGTTTTGCAAGCTCTTCAAACGCCTCACCGCTTAAAAGCCGCTTCCGGATATCTTCGGCCTGTTTAAGTTTCAGCGCGGCTTCTTCCTCCGTGCCTTCCCGGTTAATCACGATCGCCCGCACTTCCAATTGTTCCGGAACTTTATATTTATCGCCCGCCTTTTCATAAATTTCGCGGACCGCCTGCGGCGAAATTACAACTTTACTGTCAACTTCCTTCTCGCGCAAAAGAGCCACAACAAGCGAATTCTTATAATTGGCCCGCCATTCATCAAAGGTCAAGCCTTCCTGATCAAGTACCTTGCGCAGCTCGGCGCGGTTGTTGTTGAACTTGTTGCGGACAATTTCGTCTATCCGGCTGTCAACAACGCTGTCCGGCAGGGAAAATTGTTTCTGGCTTGCGAAGTAGCATAAAATCAGTTCGCGTTCAATCAAGGAGTTGAGAGTGTTTTCATAAGCGGTTTCCAGTTTATCCGGCAAAGAATCGTCAAAATACGTCTCGCGCAGCTGTTTTTCAACCGGCTCCATCGCCTTCATCACGTCGGAAACGGTAATGACCTTATCATTGACAAGCACGGCATACCCATCAACCGGGATCGGTTTTCCGGCGGCAACAAGCGGCAGAACCGGCAAGAATACAATTAAACTACCGACCGCAGCAAGCTGCAGAGTACTGCTTACTCCGTCCCGAGCGCGCAGCGCCTCGGGACTACTAAGGCTGAACCGGCGAAGGAGGACAAAAAGATAATAGAAAAAAAATTTCACAACTTCCTAATTCAGCAGTTCCGGCACGTGCCCTTCCACATGGTTTGAATATGGCATATAAACATTCCGTTCACAAGTCAAAGGTATTATTTTTTTATTTTTTACCAGTTGACAATTGCCGGCTTAAATAATAAAAGAAGGCATGAAGTATTTCAAAAGAGCTGTTATTTCAGCGGCATTGGCCATGGCCATGTTGGCGGTGGGAGCGTTTCTATGCGGATGCGAGGTGGATTCGGCCGCGCGCAGGATTGAAGTCCGTCCCGATTCCGCCACCCTGCGCTACGGTGAAAGCGTCACCCTGACGGCCTATAACGGTTACGTTTACGACTGGTCGCTGCAAAACGAAACATACGGCAAACTGAGCTCACGGAGCGGAATGATGGTCACTTATACAAGCATTTCAGATCCAGCCGCGCCCCAGGTTCAAATAATCACCGTCAATTCCACTTTTTCGGACAATAGCGATTCTGGTTCCGGTTCCAATCCCGTCAGCCATACGGCCGAGGCTTATATAACGCATATTCCGGCAACCAGCGACCTGGCATCGGTTTCATCGCCGTGATATCCGCACATCCGCCTTCATTAATCTTGAGCGGCCTTGAACATTAACTGGTTATCCGGCGTGAAAGCTTCCCGTTTCTTTATTACAACTTGTCCGGCGCTGATGGACTGGCTTCTTTTTTTGACCAACTTTGCCGTCCTGTATCGCGCCGGCGAACAGCATCTCACGCTCAACCAATGCGCTTGGCTGGCTGGAATCTGGTCCTTGTTCTACATGCTGACCAGTCTGGGCGCCGGGTTTATTATTTCACGGCGAAATGCCCGACTGGTCCTGCTGATCAGCACAGTTTTCACAGTTTTGGCGGCCATTCTTTGTCTCGCTGCCGCCCAATTTCAGGCACTGCTGGCCGGCATGGCAATGATGGGAATATCCACGGCGTTTTTTTTCAATTCATTCCAGGCGTTTATGCGGGGTGAGTCGGCGCCGGGCGGATTGATGAAAACCATCGGAATTTATACCTTGTCATGGAGCATGGGTTCGGGACTGGGCCTTATATCTTCGGGTTTTTTCTACCGTTATGGCGTCTATACCCTGGCCATTTTATCGCTGGCAATCGGGCTGATAATCATTATAACCATCATCCGGCACAGGCGGCGTCCCCTGGATGAAATATCATCGGAAGAACATGTTGAAACTGGTTCTTCCGAGGCTCGTCCGGTCAATGCCCGCTACGTATGGGTGGGCTGGATGCTTATTTTTACCGCCATGTTTGTCCAAAAACCGCTCGCAAGTTTTTTCCCGTCAATCTGCGCCGAAAGCGGGATAAGCGCCTTCACGACCAGCCTGCCTTTATTCCTTAATTTTGCCGTCCAGGCGCTGGCCGGCATGGCCATGTTCAAATGGCGCGGCGCGCTTTATCGCCGCGCTCCTTTTGTCATTGTGCACCTCCTGGCGGCTATTTTATTTTTTGCGGTCTGGAAACGGCCTACCATGAACGTGTGTTTGCCAGCGTTCAGTCTCCTGGGAATTTATTTCGGGTTCGCCTATTTTTGCAGTGTTTATTACAGTTCCAATTCAGGTAACCGTGTTTTCAACATCGGGATTAACGAATTCCTGGTCGGCACCGCCTGCACGCTGGGACTCTTTGTGAGCGAATGGTGGATGCGGCGTACCGCTGACGCAGCAAACATGTATGCGGTCTGCGGCGTTATGCTCGTGTTTTCCGCCGCCGTTCAGTTTCTCTTGGCCTCTCCGGGCGCAAAAATACAGAATAAGTAATTGCTTATTTTAACCTGTTTTTTCTTGCGCTCGCCGGCAAAAAAGCTATGTTACCAAGTCATGCCACCGGCAGCCTGCCCGAGCATCGGCCAGCCCGCCTGCTCGCCTGGGCGAAGCGCTCCGGCGGAGCCTGGTGGCGGATTTTGCGGGGGAGTAGCGCAATTGGTTAGAGCATCGGCTTGTCACGCCGAAGGTTGCGGGTTCGAGCCCCGTCTCTCCCGCCATTTTTTACTCACTCATTTGGATAAGTCAATAAAATGTCATGCAGAAAGGAGTTCTTTATGAAAAAAATAATGCTTGCCGCTCTGGTTTCATTCCTGTTTCTATCCGCTCATCTCTTGCAGGCGCAGGCGCCGGAAGCCCCGCCCAATCTGCCGTCCTGCGGACCGGAATTCGAAAATCCGGCTGACGCTTATGGATATGACGTTATAACACGCGCCGATCAGATGATTCAAGCCAAGGATCAAAATGGAGCCATGACCCTGCTCACGGAAAATTTTGACCGCTTCACCAGGGTGCGCGCGATTCTTTTCAGCAAAATGCTCGGCATATACCTGGCGCAGGATAATATCAAAGACGCCCGCTCTTTTTACCTGCAATCCGCAAAGCTTTCCCCGGAACTGGCCCGCGCCGGCATTGACCAGATTTATTCCTACTATCTCCAGAAAGGAGACGACAGCGCGGTCATTGAGTGGACAGAACAGCTGACCACTTTGTCGCTCCCCGATGATTTGAGCGCGCAGGTTTTTGCGTGGCATCTGCAAGCAGTTTGCGCCCGGGGAGCAACAGATGAGGCGCGCGCGGTGGTAAAAAAAAGCATCGGCAAATTCAATGCCGAAACCTGCCGGCCAATATTTTCCCCGGCCATTGCATCGCTCATTAAAAGCGAAAAATACGCCGATGCCGCCCGCCTGCTGGAGATGATTGAAAAGGCCTGCCCGCCTGCGCAGGCTAGGCCAGGGAGCTCGGCAGGGGAGAGCAGCGGCGCCGGGGAACTGCGGTCTATGGTCCTTGCCGAACGGGCAAGGATTGCTTTCCTACAGAATCGCTGGAACGACGGCGAATCTCTCATCATAAAAAAGGCATCCGACTTATCCGATGACGATCTGGCCGAAATTATCTCATTCAGCGCCGCAAAGGCTCAAAAGAAAGAGGAGTTTGAAGCGGTTGACCGGATATGCATATTTGTCCTCAAGAACCAGAAGGATAAGAATAAAGCGAAAAACGAAGCCGCCGCCTGCTCCCTCACGATCTTGAAAAAAAACAATAAAGTTGCCGAGATTCCCGCGCGGTTTGAACAGTTCATTGAGGCCGGCTTGCCGATTCCCAACCTCTATGATCTCTATTGCGAATGTTTTCATTCCGTGATTCTGCTGGAAAATAAGGATTTATCATTACGTATGATGGCAATCGGTGAAAAGTTTAAGGCCAAGCTTGACAATCCGGACGATAAAAAACAACTGGCTCTTCTTCTCATGGACGGTTTATTTACAATCGGCGATTACGAGCGCTCCCTGCAAATTATTGATGCCAACGAAAAATACTGGCAGAAGGACTGGATGGATTCCACCAAGTCGAAAATTGGCGCCCATCTTGCTCTGCAAAATAAAAACTACAAGGAAGCAATAGACGGCTTCAGGAAGTACATGGATTATGTCGCCAATAATAACGAGACCGCGCGCCACCCGGTCACCGACCAGATTTATACCAAGGAAATGCTGCTTGGATTCAATGCCCTGAGAATCGGCGACATATTGCGCGATAATCTAAAAGATGAAGACGGCGCGCGCAAAGCCTACGATGAAGCCGAACAATACTTTAAGAAAGCAACGGACGAAGTCAAACCAAACAGCAAGGAATCAAAATATATTGATGAACAAATGACCCAACTTGCTTCACGGAAGAAAAAATAACTATTCTCCACCGATGCAGTGGCCCGCCCGCCTGTGCCCGCCTGCAATCCGTCAGCCGGCGGATATGAGTAAAATCAATGACTAATGAATATTCAGACAAGGGCAATGTGGGATTGGTTGAAACAAAATATCTGCGTCTTACCCTGCCGCCGGAAGGCTTTAAATTGGAAATGGGCGGGTCGCTCCCGGAACTGCAGGCGGCTTATGAAACTTATGGCCGCTTGTCCCCGGCCGGCGACAATGCCGTTTATATCTGCCACGCTCTAACCGGAGACGCGCATGTCGCCGGATATCACTCCGCCGATGACGTCAAGCCGGGCTGGTGGGACGCAATGATCGGTCCCGGAAAAGGCATTGACACTGACCGTTTTTATGTCATTTGCGCCAATATATTGGGCGGATGCATGGGCACAACCGGACCTTCTTCCATTGATCCGCGCACCGGCAAACCTTATGGCTCCTCTTTTCCGTCAATCACTATTCAAGATATTGTAAGCGCGCAGGAACTTTTATTGCGCCAGATGGGCATTACCCGGCTGGCCGCGGTTGTCGGCGGGTCGCTCGGCGGAATGCAGGTGCTTGAATGGAGCATCCGTTTCCCGCAGATGGTGGATAAATGCGTCTGCATTGCCTCCGGCATGAATCTTTCGGCCCAGGCCTTGGCCTTTGATATTGTCGGCCGGAATGCCATTATCGCCGATCCGGCATGGGCCGACGGCGATTACTATGAAAACGATCAGAAACCAGAGCAGGGATTGGCCCAAGCGCGCATGATCGGCCACATCACCTATTTATCGTCGGAAAATATGAAACGCAAATTCGGCCGGGAAAAAAATGAAGTACAAACCCCCCTGCCGAGGTTTACCACGCCGTTTCAGGTGGAAAGCTATCTTGATCACCAGAGCACAAAATTCGTTAATCGTTTTGACGCCAATTCCTATCTCCATATCACCGAGGCCATGGACGTATTTGATCTTACAGAAAACGTGGATGAGCCGGCGGATGCTTTCCGGGCTGTCGCCCCAAAAACCCGTTTTATTGTGATCGCTCTCAGCTCCGACTGGCTCTTTCCTCCGGAGCAGTCCCTGCAACTGGCCAGGTCATTGGTCCGCGCGGGCAAAAGGGTTTCCTATTGTCTCCTGCGTTCGCCTTACGGGCACGACGCATTCCTGGTGGAGATTGATCATCTGGCGGAGGTGGTCCGCTCTTTTTTGGAGTCACCCGACTGTCCGGCAGAGGCAGGGCAAATCTCAAAACTCACCGACACTCCTTCACTCAACCTCCGCCATTCCGGCAAAAAGAATGCCGGTACCGCGGCCGATTACACGCTCATCACTGAACGGATACCACCCCGGGCGCGTGTGCTTGATCTTGGCTGCGGTGACGGACGTCTGCTTTGTGAGCTGTTTGCCATTAAAAACATTCTCGGTTTGGGAATGGATATTGATCTTGAAAACATTATCAGCGTAATTCGCAAGGGGCTGGACGTGTTTCAATGCGACCTTGATGCGGGCTTGAGCACAATCCCCGATAAAGCCTACGACTACGCCATTCTGAGCGAGACGCTTCAGGTTGTGCGCAAACCGCGCGAACTGCTCAACGAAATGCTGAGGGTGGCCCACGCCGGTATCGTCAGTTTCCCCAACTTCGGCAACTGGCGGCACCGTCTGCGGCTGGCATTGACCGGAAAAATGCCGATTTCCGACTCGCTCCCCTTTGATTGGTACGACACGCCAAACATCCATCTGGCAACCCTGCGCGATTTCCGGGCGCTTTGCGCCCTGGACCGCATCCGCATTACGGAAGAAATATGCCTGCCCCGCGGTTTCCCGGACAATGTTTTCATTAATATCGGCTGGCACAATCTCGGCGCCGACCGGGTCCTGATCGGAATTGAACGCGAGGAATGAAATACAGAAATCAGTAGCCAGAAGACAGAATAAAATTAAGACAACACGGCAGAAACACTCTCGCTAAAAATTGTTCTAATTTATTCTGACTACTGACTCCTGGCTTCTATCTTCTAAAGGAGAAGCAACATGAAACTCAAGGAATGGATGGACCGTTCGTTACCCGCAATAATTGACACCCTCACGGCCGATATCAACTGTCCGGTTCTGATTAATACGGAAAAAGGTTTTAATCTCGCCAGTCAAAAGGCGGTTCATGCGGTCGTGGATGATTTTCTCGGCATTCTTTTCCCGGGCTGTCACGGCACTGGCCCGATGCCTGAGCGGCACCTGGCTGATTTCTACGGCGTACAACTGCGTTCGGCGGCCTCGCGTCTGACCGAACAGACTGAAAACGCTTTTCGTTACCAATGCACCGTTGATAAATGCAAGGACTGTGCCGACTGCCGCGAACGCGCCGAGAAAGCGGTTATCTTTCTCGTTGAACAATTGCCGGCGATCCGCGCAACGCTTCAACGCGATATCCAGGCCGCTTACGACGGCGACCCGGCGGCAAAATCGCTGATGGAAATTGTCATGAGCTACCCATGTCTGCAGGCGATTGCCATTCACCGTATCGCCCACCAGCTTTATGCAAAGGAAGTTCCGTTGATTCCGCGCGTCATGTCCGAACTGGCCCACTCGCGCACCGGCATAGACATTCATCCCGGAGCGAAAATAGGTCCTGGTTTCTTCATAGACCATGGCACGGGCGTGGTTATCGGTGAAACCTGTGTTATCGGCGAAAATGTCAAACTTTACCAGGGCGTTACGCTGGGCGCATTGAGTTTCCCGAAGGATGAACACGGCAACCCCATCAAAGGCATTAAACGCCATCCGGAAGTGAGGGATAACGTCACTATTTACGCCGGAGCAACCATCCTCGGCGGAGAAACGATTGTCGGCGAAGGCGCCGTGATCGGCGGCAACGTCTGGCTGACCCATTCCGTCCCGCCCAGGGCAAAAGTCTACAACCGCCAGCCCAAGCCGGAAATTAAAGTGAGTTCAGAAGTCAGTAGCCAGTAGTCAGAATATATCTCTCTGTCATTCCCGGCTTGACCCGGCCTTCGTAGCCAGTAGGCTTACTATGGCGGAGTAGGCTCGGGAATCCAGAAAAAGAAATAGAATAAAGCTTCCTGCGCTGGATTCCCGCCTTCGCGGGAATGACAGAGTGGGACTGGATTCCCACTTCCGTAGGAATGACAAATAAACATGATTCTGTGATTATTAGCATAAATGAAAACACCTGTTCTTGTATTTCTTTTCCTGTTTCCATTTTTTCTTGTTCTGCCGTCCGAGGCAAACCAACTACGTCCGGTTCCGGATATTGTCTGCGATGAAACTGAATTCTTTTTTGGGCCGGTAACCAACACAGAGACCATAACCCACGAATTCATTCTATCCAACGAAGGCACGGGAGCGCTCCATATCCGGGCGGTGCGCGCGGATTGCGGGTGCGTTGCAACAAGGCTCGGCAATGACGCGCTTGCCCCCGGCGAAAGCACGGCGCTTAAGATACAATTTAACCTGAAAGGACGCAGCGGCCGGCAAATGCGCCGCATCATTATTGAATCCAACGACCGTAATCAACCGCGCCTTGTTCTGGTGTTGGCCGGCGAAGCGATTGCTCCGTTAGAAATAATACCCGACCAGATTTACTGGGGAAACATTCATGTTTCCGCCCCGGTTGAAAAATCATGCGAAATAAAATTCAGCGAAGGCGATGAATCATATATTAATTCCGTCGTTCCGCCAATGCCCTGCTTTGCCGTTGAACTGATCACGATAAAGCCGCGCCGGCATTATAAAATCATCGTCCGCACCCTGCCGCCTTTAAAAGAGGGCTTATTGCAATCATCCTTGAAAGTGATAACCGATCACCCGCGTTTTCGGACAATTGAAATACCCATGCAGGGCAGGTTTGTCGGCGATATATATGCCATTCCCGGGGAAATTGCCGTCAAATCCCCCGACGGCCGGCCGGTTTCACGCACGCTGCTGGTTTATTCCGGATTGAAAAAGAAATTTAAACTGCTCCGCGTAGATCTCCCCCACCCTGACATTGAGGCGCGCATCCGGCCAATGGTAATAGCCAACGGATACCGCGTTGAACTGCGCAATATAATCCCCTCCCGGGAACTTAACGCAACAAATATTGTCATTGTTACCGATTGCGAAACAACGCCGACATTAACCGTGCCGTTCCGGGCGCCGCCGGATTAAATGAAACGCTTGTTTTATAATCCGGCCCGACTAGAATTACAAGTTATGTTGAGGGTCTCCTGTTGGTAAACAGTTAATTAAAGGAATAATATCATGAATATTTTTTTGAAATGCCTATTAATGGGCGCCATCGTCATTTTTTTAAATTGCATGGCCGGCAATTGCCGGGCTGAGCCGGTGTTAAAAAAAGGCGGGCGGCTGGCGATCACCGGCGATTCAATTACCGAACAAAAACTCTACAGCAAATATCTGGAAACCTATTTCCTTGTTTGCGTGCCGGAACTGGATATCAAGATCATCCAGCTTGGTTGGGGTGGCGAGAGAGCTCCGGGTTTTGCGGCCCGAATGGAGTATGATCTTATATCCTGGAAACCGACGGTGGTTACCACCTGTTACGGAATGAATGACGGCAGTTATACAAAATACAACGAAAATATTGGCCGGAATTATGAAAACGGAATGCGCATGATCATCACCAATGTTTTGAACGCCGGCGCCACAATAATCGTTGGCTCGCCGGGCGTGGTTGATTCCCAGACTTGGCAACAAAATCAGCCTGATTATGATATTGTCTACAACGATAATCTTAATCAATTGCGCGAGATTGATCGCCGCCTGGCGGAAGAATACAAGTGTCCGTTTGCCGACGTGTACGGCGCCATGATGTCCGCCATGACCAACGCCAAAGCGGTTCTTGGGCTTGAATATCCTGTTGCCGGCTCGGACGGCGTCCATGCAGGGCCAAATGGCCAATTAGTTATGGCTTATGCCTTCTTGCGCGCGCTCGGCATGGACGGGAATATCGGGACAATCACGGTTGACTTTCCGGCCAAGGCCTCGTCCACGGAGGGACATTCCATCGTAAACTGCACAACCGGCATAGTAGAGGTTATCAGTTCACGTTATCCGTTCTGTTTCAGCGGCGGAAGCAACGATCCGAATGGCACAATCAGCATCCTGCCCTTTGTTCCGTTACAGCAGGATTTAAACCGGTTCATGCTGGTTGTCCGCAAACTGCCTGCGGCGCAGGCTGAAATTCAATGGGGCAAAAGTGCGAAAAAGTTTTCGCGCGCGCAATTGGAACAGGGAATCAATCTCGCGGCTGAGTTCCTTGACAATCCTTTTTCCAAGTCGTTTTCTGAAGTCCTAACCGCGGTCGGGCAGAAACAAAATTACGAGACGATCATGATTAAGGGAATGTTTGCCGGTTTCCGGTATTTGGATTCTACTTTCAAGGATGATTCCGTTTACGCGCAGGCCAGGGACACGCTCCGGCAACGCTTAATTGCAAAGCAGGAGGAAAACATGGCTTCTCTTAAAAATATGGTCAAGCCCGTCCGCCACAGGATTGAGATTCGTCCATGTCAGGATCAACCTTGATTTCCTTGTCTCAGACGGGAACATAGGCGTCTACGCAATAAATCCAACCTGCTCCGTTTTCAGGCTTTCGGGTGGAACTTCCAGCAGAAACCTGGAAGGCGTCAGGAAAATAACGCCGCCGTTATAGTCGCGGCGGACGGAGGGCATGCACAAATAAAGATCGTCCTTGGCCCTGGTAACAGCCACATAAAAGAGCCGCCGCTCCTCCTCGTCGCCGCCGGCCTCTTTCAGCGAACGGGCGGAGGGAAACATTCCATCCGCGGCCCAGAGAATGAAAACCGCGCGCCACTCCAGGCCTTTCGCCTGATGCACCGTGCTTAATCGCAAACAATCCGCCGTAATCCCATCAATGCGGTCCGTGTCGGCGTCCAGATTGGTTACAAGCGCCACTTCATTTAAAAACTCCTCCACCGAATCAAATTCAGCCAGAAACCCGACCAGCCCCTTCAAATCCTCAATCCGCCGCTCATAGTCATCGTATGTTTCAAGCAGATACAGGTCATAAAATCGGCTGATAAAATTCAGGATGACCTTGCCCGGATCGCGCCCCGCCTCGCCGGCCTGATATTCTTCCAATAATTCTTCAATTTTTCGCCAGGCCACCTTGGCCGCGGAGGGCATGGCCTTGGAGAGGGACAGCCGCTGGGCGGCCTGGCGGACGTCAAAGCTTCCGCCGAGCTTTTCCCAGAATTTTTTCGCTGTTTTTTCGCCGACGCCCGGCAAAAGACATAATAGCCTTTCAAAAGCAATTTCATCCTTTGCATTGTGCATGATACGCAGGAGGGAGCAGGCATCCTTGATATGGGCCTGCTCAAAAAATCTGATGCCGGACATGACCACAAACGGAATCTGCTCGCGCGCCAGCGCCAGCTGAAGCTCCAGCGCATGATAATGCGCCCGATAAAGCACGGCGATATCGCGCCAGGC
>Ga0247841_10010074_pt1 | contig 12992 bp, 25 predicted proteins | sample LaCruzMarch2015__2_FD_192410 | JGI IMG/M metagenome (GOLD analysis project Ga0247841, IMG submission 192410) | Freshwater microbial communities from meromictic Lake La Cruz, Castile-La Mancha, Spain - LaCruzMarch2015_18m | ecosystem: Environmental > Aquatic > Freshwater > Lake | place: Spain... | reverse complement strand
GAAATTACGATTATAGCGTGTATATCCTACGTAAAAAAAACAACACAACTACCAATTTAGCAATTCATAATATGGAAGGTTATTTAAAGGGAAGTATAGATTTCTCGTCTAGTATTAACTTTTTAGGAATGGTAGTTTGGCCAGGTAGTAGTAATTTACTTGTAGCAATTTCTAAAAATTATATACATATGTTAATCATTTCTTCTGGACAAATTGGCGTATATTCATTTGAATCTCCAGTAGAATTAGTACATGGTATTGGTTGTAAAAATATTATTGATGAAAATAATGCAGAATTTTTTGTTAAGGCTAAATATTCTTATATTGAACCGCCAGAAACTAGTTCATCTGGTTCAGCAAGTAGTCAAAGTAATATTACATCAAACACATCATCTTCATCATCGGTTTATAAAGAACTTCATAAGAAAGAACTATTAGTAATTAATATAAACAAAAAAGATAGAAATGTTTCAATTGTTAATTCGTATGATTGCCAAATATCCAAATGGAATCGAATTGGGGGGATAACCTGTAAACCAGCAGAATATGGTTTAATTGGAGAAATGGATGTTGTCTATCAAATTACTGAAGAAGAAAAAGGAAGATCTCATTTATATACTACTAATATTCTTCCTAGTCAAGTTTCCACATCGTTCTTAACTAGTATGCCATTTACTACTTATGGCATGTCAATACCAGCTATTTGTTCTGAACCACCATCTCTTTTGGAATCTCCTGTAATTCCAACATTAACCTTTAGGAGATACGATACGAATGGTGTTTTTATTGAACAGTTTAGATCCCTTTTTATGGGGAATTTTCAACCAGGGGCAAAATCTGCTATTAGTGTGGTTAATATTTTAGCTAGTGGGTTAACTTCTATAAGCAACTTAAAGATTGGAATAATTGAAGGTGATATTGGCGGTGCTGATGTAAGCAATACGGTATTATACGGAGTAACTGAAACAATAGAGCCGTCTTTTGTGCCTGTAAAATACTTTCCTGGAGTTAATGAAACAAATACTAGTGAAGATGCAAACAATATTGAGATTGGAATGAAAAGTAGCAGTAAATCAATTGAGTCAAAATATTTGTATCTTCAAATAAATGTACCAGAGAAATTTATTGGTCGTGGCTGGTTAACTTTTCGTTTATTTTTTGATTATGAATGAATGTTTTTTTAATTATTGTACCGTAACTGACCCAGTAAGCCATCCAATGATAATTTTATTATAATTGTGATTAATTGGATTGTTTCTTACTAAATTAATGTCTGTTAAATGAATTTCTGGGTTGCCAGAAAAAACCAGTCCTCCTGTTGAATTAAAGCGTATAATATCAGAGTTGTTCCATACTACTTCGCCAACTTTTAATGTTTCGTTTGGAAGCCAACCAAAAGGCGTTTGCCCTGGTATTGCTAACGATCCCATATGCCATGGTATTCCGCTTGCATCTTCGTCAAAAATAACTCCACTAGGAAGTTCTGTGTCTTGTTGAATAAGCATTGTTACACTACCGCTAGAATCTACTTCACAAGCCCGATAATAATAACGAGATGATTTATTAGTAGTTGTGTGTTTGTAGTAATAAAACCCAACATTGACACGGTGAGTTATGGCATGCTGGCGACAAAGCAATAAGGTATTTTTGACATTTACTGTTCCCCCTCTTAATGCCATACCCTTTCCCATTGAAAAGAATATTGGCGTACTTATGGCAAGGATAGTGACACAAATTACGCAGACCACTAAGAGTTCAATCAAGGTGAACGCATTAAGTTCTTTCTTCATAATTCTTATCCTCCCCACAATTTAATTGCTACCCAAACGATAGGGCAGGTAAAGCATACAAGAACTATGCTGGACAAGACCAAGAACGCATATTCCTTAATGGTCATATGGTTTATGGCACGATACAGATAAACAATCAGGTTTATCCAGCAATAAACATACATAGCGTAACCCACCAGAAACACTACAGCTAATGACATTGTTTGGTTCATTTTAGTTCTCCTTTTTGGTTGTTGCAGTTTTTCCCTCTTTCTGATAAGAAGCATAGCACAAGAGTTAGTGAATGTCAAGAACAATTTGTGATTATTTTTATTCCCAAATCATTTTATAAATAAGGTCGGCATAGACCATAACCATACTTATATAGATAGCAAGAATAAGAATTATTATGGCGAGCATTTTGCAACTAACTTTCCACATTTCTTCGCCAATAAGAATTTCAGGGACATTAGATAATCTGGCAAGGAACATTTTTTTTAGAATAGTGGTCAATTTAATTAAGCAATAACCACCTACCAGAAAAGCTATAATGTTGATAATTATTAGGGCTACTGTAGATGTAATGTTCAATGTTTTATCTCCTTATTCATCTTTCTGATAAGAAGATTAACACAATTATTAGTGAAAGTCAAGATTAAAGTGAAATGATTTTTTCTATTTCTTTATCAGCCATTTCTTGATCGAGGGGAAGCAAATCTGTGGTCATTAGATCAGCCTTACCCATGCAGGAGATTTCATAGACTGGAGTTTTGATAGTCAGGATTTTATTTTTGGGATTCACTTTAATCAAGACATATCTCCACCAGACATGTGGGCATCCTTCATTATCCAAGTCCTTCAATTTCAAGCCCCATTGTCCAATTGTTTTCTTACCCAAGAAGCCATCCTCAGACCATTTGTTTTTCTTGGCATTTTCTATGTTGAGTGTTTTACCAAGGTATTGTTTTGCCCAAGCTGGTGATTTTGACATATTATTTTTTCTTTCTTTGTTTTGGGTGACCTGTCAGGCTTTTAAAGGCTTTGGACATATATTCTTCATCAAGTTCCATGACATTGTAGCAATCATCGCATTCTGGAATTTGCAGGGTTGTGGGATGTTGGAATTCGCTATATTTTATTGCTTCATGCATCATTTCTTTGATAGTGACGAATGATTGCAATCCACATTTAGGACATTCCCATCGCATTTCAATTTCGCAAGCTGGTTTTTCTTTTGCCATAATTATCCCCTTATATCAATTGTTTTGAGACTATATTTAGAAGCTTGTTTTCCAAGAGTTTTTCTGGCATTAAAATTAGTTGCCTTTAGAATTTTGATAGCGTTTTTTTGTCCAGATAAACTCCAAAGCCTTGAACGACTACTGATTCTATAGATGTAGGATCATAGGCATCTTTCAGTCCACCAACATAACACCGTTCTGCTATGACATAAGCTTTCTTCATATTAGCACCTCTGTTTTTTGGTAGGTGAGTTCAAGTTTGCATTTGTCACAAGTTGGGATTGGATAGAGTTTGTCAGGATCAGGAATAATGGGGTAAAGACATACCTTAATGTTCTTTCGCAAGCAAGTCTTATTTTTGCATACCCATATCTGATGAACATTTTCGTCTGCTATAGTTTGCCAGATTTTTGTTTTCATTGTTTTAAGACTACCACAATATTAGTGAAATGTCAAGACTTAATTTACTTATTGCCCATCTGTTTTCCAGAGGACATAATAGAGATTGCTTCTTTGCGGGTAAAGCCTTCTTTCATCATGGCGTCCAAAGCTTTCTTCTGGACTTTGGCACCGAGTTTAAACATTTCGTCACTGGCCAATACCTGTCGGGCTGTTTCAACCATTCCATTAACCATTTCTGTAATAATTTCCTTGTCGTTGTCTTCCATTGTTTTTCTCCTTCTACATATTCTTTTGGGCTTCTTTGATGAGTTTGATTTCCCTATCCAGACTATTTTTGCGAGCCTTACCACTATTCCAATATGACAGATAATTCTTGTCCTTCTTCAGGTTGCGGGCAATAGTCACTGCTTGGCGGAGATACTTGTTGGCAATTACCGTATAAGGATAAGGGTATTCGTTAGTCTCAAGGAAGTAGACAACAACTCCAAGACGGGCTTCCCTTTTTTCGTTGGTGTTGTAAAAACGTCTCTTGGGGTTAAAGACCTTCTTCAAAGTTCTTTCCATTTGCAAACTGGTGGCACTTTTGGAATCTGTATAAGAATATGGAATTTCGTCCATTACATGATCTGATTCGTATGATTTGTATCCCCATGCTCCCATGTTAGTTCTCCTTATCGTATTTTTTACGCCAAGCGATTTCTTTCTTCGTGGCCTTTTTGAGAGAGCAACCCAAGAAAGGAAAGTTTCCCATTGTCAAAATATCTTCCCCTTCAAAGCTTCTCTGAATGTCTGGTTCAAATAGATACCAATCCTTGTCGTCAATTACAAATTTCAGAGTTACGGTTTTCATAGTTTTCCTTTTCTGATAAGAAGCATAACAGATTATTAGTGAAAGTCAAGAAGAAAATTTATCCTTTGGCAATATCTTCGGGCATTTGAGCCAATGCTTCTTTGGCTTCTTCTCGGGTTGGCTTACGAACTTGAAAGCCATAGTTAAAATCGTTTCCAACATTTTCAGCATGGTCATTCATTTGCTCACCAAAGCCTTCTCCTGCACCATCCCCACCCTTGACGAGAACCTTTACCAAAACAATCTTGTAATTTTCCATAATGTCTTTTTGGGTCATTGTTTGTCTCCTAATTTAGTAATTTTCCTTTTCTGATAAGAAGCCTAACATATTCACAATAAAAGTCAAGAAGAAAAACTCAATCATCCTCGTAATAAAGCATGAGTAGGACTGATTGCAAGATAGTAGTGTCCATTACCACAACCAGAAAACTGTTCGGAATACCACGCCTTGTTCTGTTCTGGATTATATTCAAAACTAACGTCGTATGATGCTTTCCCATATTCAGATAATTTTGTTTTATTTTGCATTGCCTTTTGTATGCTGTCAAGAGCTTCTGGTGTTTTATATTTACCAAAATACATTTTCTTAACTTTGGGGCAACGAGCATAATTCCATATTAAACTTGACTTAATATAAAATTCCAATTCGCTGTTCATGCCAATCAATCTTTTGTCTACTTGTTTTACATATTCCAATTTTTTATCTTCGTCTTGAATTTCCCAGTATTTTGTATAGAGATCTTGCATTTTATCATAACCGATATCAAGGGCTATCTCTATTTCTTTTACTAGTTCCTTCCAAAGTCCTGACGCTTCCATTTTGGCTTTAGTTTTTTTCCAGCCGCTTTCCCATTTCTTCTGAGTAGATTTGTAATGTTTGACGGGAAGAATGTCAATAAAAGTATTATACTCGTCTACTCTATATCCACGTTTATAACTACCTTTCTTGAAATAACAAATATCTTCGCCAGTTTTAAAAAGCCTCAACTTGACTTTTGTGCCGTCTGGATGGACTCCTGTTGCCGTAGCATAAGTATCGTGGGGTTTGAAACATGCTGAAGCTTTTTCGTAGATTATACTCATAGAATTATTCCTTTCTGATAAGAAGCGTAGCAGATTATTAGTGTAAAGTCAAGAAGAATTAATCCGTAGCAGAAGGGATTTCCAATGAGATATACTTTTGGTCATTATAAGTAGTGACCAAACCATGAGTGAAAAGATTACCTTCCTGAACCCATTGACCAACGTTGAACTCATGTCCGTGCCCTGATACGCAGTAGAACTTCTTGTTGGGGTTCCGTTGAGCTGCCTGCTTGACGAGCTGACCTATCTTATGGCAGTAAAAGTACACTGATATATCTTCAGTAGGATTTAAATGATACTGGGATTCAAAGATAGAGTAATGAGTAATAATTATAATATTAGAACACTTGTTTGCATCTACCAACTGTAACTTCTTTTCAAAAGCGTTTACAAGGGGACGAGTGTATTGTAACCAGCCGCCCCGCAGGTTTATGTAGGTTGCATCAATTGTAGGACAGCCATCGTCATAGTATTTGATTGGCATTATCATTTTGGGATGAGTAAAGTCTGGGAAGCCAATGGTTCCAAGAAACAAACAGTTGTTCTTTTCATAAACTGTTTTTGTGTCTCCCCAATACATCTGGAGAGGAATTCCCCAGCGTAGGACTTTTAGGCACTCATCCATAGCATTAATGGGGTCAAGCTTTTGCTGGGAATATAAATCGTGATTGCCTAAAACAAAGAGTGTAGGTTGAATAGAAAACAGCTCTTGAACCAGAGTTGTGTCATCAGAGATTAGAACCTCACCAATGTCGCCACAGCTACAGACGACATCTGGGTGTTCTGCACGAATAGCAGTCATCATATCTTGCACTGCTTTACGCTGATCTCCGTAATAGATGTGGTTGTCAGCGGTGTAAATTATTTTCATTTTGACAACTTATGTTTTTTTTCTAATTCCAAAACTCGTTCCACCCATATTGTCACATCCAAAGTTTTGCCGTCAGGTTTCAATGTGGCACAGGCTAGCGGAGTTTTGCCACCCGTAAATATCAAGTGACCATCGAGTTTCAATGAAAGTTCCAGCCGCGTACGTAGTTCTTTGTCAGTATCCCATTGGTGTTCGTTTTTTTTCATTATGTTATTTTTCTTGGAACACATCTTTAAAGTAAGCTTCATTCCAACCCTTCTTACCGCCCCAAACAATAGTAGGGTGTTGGACGCCCCTGTAATAATGTCCTTCCAATACATGATGGACAACGATATTATAGTTCTTTTTTGCTACAGTTTGTACACCATCTGTCTTAATCGGGCATCCTTTATAAATTACAACAGTATGCCCCTTGTAAGATTTAATCAATTCGTTATTAGACCTGCCATAAAAAGAATTTGGATTTTTTACTAGCCGCAGTTCACACTCCAAAATTTCTTGATCCATCTTTTGTTCTTCTGCCTCATACATTTTGTAATAAATTGTATTTGTAACAAACCTTGAATACAAGTTATAATAAAAACAATATTCAGCACTTAGTTGATAAAACGGCTTTCTCATACGCCCATTACTGGTTGCATACTCATCAGTAACTCTGTGAAGATAATCACTCTTTTCGTTTGAATAATTGGCTGATTCCATTTCGGACAGTTCTTGCTTAAACTCTTTTAACAGTTTTACAACATCCACGCCAAACTCTTTGAAGTCTTTAAAATCTGCCGATATAACTTCGCCCATATTTATGCCGCCATTTTCATCATAGGAAGGTAATTTCATTTTTGTTTTCTTTGTTGTAAGAAGAGTATCATAAATGGTAGGAAAGTCAAGAATAAAATGTTAAATTTATAAAGGTTTCTTGTATAATAGTAGTGAACAATATAGCAGTAATCAGTAACGATTGGGTCGTTACTAAAACGGTGGAGTTATCTACCGCTGTCCTGCTAAATAAGGAGTTATGTCTCATATGAATAATCAAGAACCTACTAAAGTTTGTTCTCGTTGTCAAGTAGAAAAACCTATTGGTGAATTTAATAAAAGAAAAGACCGCAACAAAGATAGTCATAGGGCTGATTGTAAGACTTGTGAACGCCAATACAAACGTAAACATTATTTAAAACATAAAGATGAAATTTTATTACATAACAAAAAATATAGAGACAAAAATCCAGAAAAAATTAAATTAGGTAAAATAAAATCTCATATAAAATATAAAGAAGAAGATAATTTAAGAAAAAGAAAACACCACTCAGAACACAAGGAAGAAGACAATTTAAGAAGTAGGCAATATAATTTAGAACATAAACAAGAAATTTCACTACAACGGAAGCAACATCATTTAGAACATAAAGAAGAAGATAAATTAAGACACAAAATATGGCGTTCAGCACATAAGGAAAAAATTAGAATAAAACATAAAGAAGATAGGTTAAAAAACAAAATCCATATACGAAACCAACAAAGACAATATATAAATCACAAACTTAAAACCGATATGTGTTTTAAAACAATTAGTCTTTGCAGAAAAATGGTCAGAAGAGCATTAAATGGCAATCCTAAATCCGAACACACTATGACTTATTTTATGTGTTCAATTGATGAATTTAAGACACATATAGAAAGATTATGGCTACCAGGTATGAATTGGGAAAACCGTGGCACTGGACCAAGTAAATGGCAAATAGACCATATTATACCTTGTTCTTTCTTTAAAGATTATATTTCTGACGAAGTTGAAAAATATATGTGCTGTAGGTGGCAAAACCTTCAACCTCTGTGGTGGGAAGACAATATGGCTAAAGGTGTTAAAATTATATAACCCTTTTAACAGGCTTGTTCCATCTGTCCTGAATCCAGACGCCAACCTCTATTTTGATGCCGTTCATACTATCACCCCAGCAACCCTTGCTCCAATAGTTTTGAAGTTCTGATAGAGTCATAAGTCCGTGACCAGTAATTCTATTCAACAACTCAACTGCGTGTTTCTGGGATAATGCACCAACGTAGGCATGACCAATCGTTCCCCATCTGCCATTAAATATTTTTATCTTCTTCATTTGTTATCTATTGTTTACTTCACACATTGATGGGTCATTAGCACAACAAACTCCTTGCTTGCTGACATGAGGACAACCTTTGCATTTGCCGAGGTTTATCTCACAGAGTAATTTGCCTTTTTTCTTTTGAACATACTTTTTTATCTTCTTCATTTGAAAATAGACTATCACAATGAGTAAAAAAGTCAAGAAGAAAAAGAAGTTATTCCAATGGGGGACTCATCTCCAGCGTCTGTTGGCGGTGATGAGTAAAAGTGGTCAAAATGGCACTGCTGTTAGTAAAGCACATTTGTAATTTCTTCAACCTGTGCTTCTATGGATGCCGTATCATTTGTGCCGAGGTATTGATATTTGCTGCGCCATTGTTCTATTGCATTTGAAAAAGATTTTACAATAGCATCGAATTCTTGTTTTGCGTTTACTAATGCTATTTTTGATTTCTCGGTATCAAACTCGTATAACCCTAGCTGTGCTGTTTTACCCAATTGTTCCCATTGTTTTTTTGATATTGTTATTTTCATATGTATTCCTTTTTATTATAATACTAAAACAACAGGAACATATCCTTCATGATGCTTGCAGGTAGCTGTGGCCGGATGCTTGCAGGCGAATTCAGGCAGATGACACTCGTTTTAAAAATGGTCAAAAAAACGACACTCTTTATGTCAAAACATATAGATTTTATTGGCTAATGTTATAGAATAGAAGAGTGTCGTTTTAGGTTAATTTGATGACGAGAGCTGATCTCGGGATCCAACAGCAGGATGGTCGCTGGTAGTGTATAAAAGACTTATTTTACATAGTTTTTTTGGCATAAATTATTGTATAATAAGAATATGAATGAAGAAAAAATAGAAGAGAAAAAAGCTTGCAATAAATGTGGCAAAGTAAAAGCCGTTACAGAATTTTTTAAAAATAAAGAGACTAAAGATGGTTTATGCAGTCAATGTAAAAGTTGTCAAAGGGAAACTCTTGTAAAAAGTAAAGAAAGATTATTCCAAAAACATAAAAAGTTCCAATTAGAAAACCCCATAAAGAGAAAAAGATGTTCTATATGTAAACAAGAAAAGAATATTAGTGAATTCTTTAAAAGTAAATCTCAGAAGGATGGATTCCGCAATTGGTGTAAGATTTGTGAAAAACAACATACTTCTAAAAATGCACAAAGACTTATTCAAGAACACAAAAAATACCAAGAAAAAAATCAGATAGAGAAAAGAGTTTGTTGCCTTTGTAAAAAAGAAAAAAATATTAATGAATTTGGCAAAGATAAATATCATAAAGACGGTTTTTGTGGGCAATGTAAAGATTGTCAAAAACAAAGCCATTCAAACAATAAAGAAAAACTTATTCAAGTAAACAAACAATGGCAATTAGATCATCCCATAACACATAAAAAGTGCCATGAATGTAAAGAAACAAAATTAGTAAATGAATTTTATAAAGATGAAGAAAACAAAGATGGTCTTCAAAGAAATTGTAAAACTTGTTGTAGTCAACTATGCAAGCAACATCATTTAGAACATAGGGAAGAAGATAGTTTAAAAAGTAGGACACATTATTTAAATCACAGCAAAGAAATTAGTTTAAAAAATAGACAACATTATTCAGAAAATAAAGAAGAAATGCACTTAAAAAGACAACTTCAACATATAAAACACAGAGAACAAGACAATTTAAAAAATAAACAACATCGTTCTGAGCGTACGGAAGAAGAATGTATCCGCGATAGAATTCGTGAGAGAAAAAACGCAAAGCATAAATGGGAAACAGATGCTTCATATAGAACGCTTAAAAACATACGTGCTGCAACTAATCGTGCATGTAAAGCTCAGGGCGTTAAGAAAACCATGCATACACTTGAATTATTAGATTGTACTGGCGAATTCTTTCAAAACCATCTACAATCTCATTTTAAACCAGGAATGACTAAAGAAAACAATGGAAAGATAAAATGGCATAAACATCATATTATAGAATTTAATGAAGTTGACTTAAGTGATATAGAGCAACTAAAAAGAGTTTGCCATTATACCAATATAATTCCAATGTGGGAAGATGAACATATGGCTTTACACGCAAAAAATCCCAAGAGAAGAAAAAAGATTAGCCCTATAAATAATCCACTTGAGGAATGTTAGGTATTTCATCTTCGTCAATATAGAAACTCTTTTTTAATTTACCGCCTTCTACATGCCAATCCTGAACTGGATCTGTTTCTACTGATTGAAGATGAGTATCCATACACTCACGTGCATAACCAGAATCAACACCTTTAATCATTTCATCAGTTACAAAAATTTCTTTATCACTTGGATCAAAATTATGTAGGTCAGAATTAATAATTAATTTTCCATCTGGACTCCGAATAACAACAAAATCTGAAAATGTTGCCTTTTGTCCTTTTAGATTTGTAAGATTTTCTTTTTTAACTCTTAGTACAACTGGATAATTAACTCGCTTGTTATTTTCATCTACTACACCGCCATAAAGACTACCACCTAATCTTTCTCCTCTTTTTTCTTGTTCGGGAGTCAAAGATTCTATTTGTTGCCAATTAAAAATCTTTTGCAGGGCTCTTTTTAATATATCAATATCTTTTGTTTTTGTCATTTTCCCAACGGTTTGTCCCATGATTTTTTTACTCCTTTTATAAAGTTATGACATCTCGCTGTGTATCGCCATCGTCTGGAATTGCAGTGCGTTGTTTTGGAAAAGCTTCGGGATCATTTTCTGTTACTGTTCCCCCAGTAGTAGGAGCCAATCGAGAAATACCTTCATGTGCGGGGTTATATGCCTCTTGAGGGATTACTTTAAGTTCTGCAGTTTTCAAATCAATTTCTACTTCTATCAATATTTTCTTTCCAGCTATTCTAATAATTCGCATAATGTTTTTCTCCAAAAATCTTTATTTATATTATTATACAACACAAAATGATGAAAACCTTTTTTATATGTACGCATTCAGTGGGGTAGCAGGAGATGTATCCATTGTCGTTGGGCAGCGCTGCAAAGAGTTGCTGGTCTTAAATATGGCATTATGGCACTGCACATCATTTAGTGGGGGAAACACTGCAGAGCTGATGATGCAGGAATAGGGCAAAGATGGCGTTAGAATGGGGCAAGGGCAGGATGAAAGCAGGAAGGGGCTACAATGTACGTGCATTCAGTGGGATGGCTACTGTGGTCGTTAGGCGGCTTTATCTTCTTTGTAATAAACAATGAACATATTGAGGTTTTCTGGAAGGGCTACGAGTTCTATGCGATCTATATTTTCTTTAGAACAGATAATGGGTTCTTTGCATTCTTTTTCGCAGAGTTTCAGGGCGTTCATTCCTTTCCATGTCTTTATAACATTCATATTTATTCCTTATCGTCTTCTTCGTTTTTCATATCTTCTAGATTTTTTTTATCAACAAATCCTGTATATTTCTTCCAATCTTGTTCTTCTTCGTCTTGGAATTTCTGTTTGATCTTCTTACTTTGCTGGATTTGAGTTTCTGGATTGATCAACCACTGTTTTCTAATCTTAATCTGCTCTTTACTCATACTACTAACTCTCCTTTGTTTTGTTTTCATTTGTGGCATTTCTCACGATAATAACTAAATGGGTGTGGTAAATCTATTCTGACAATTCCATACTCTAAAACTGGGCAAAAATCATCAGCCAATATTTCTTTTGCCATTCCTTGTGCTAAATGAAAGGCATTATCTTGATTGGTAAGCACATTGCATTTGCCAAAATAACTAACTACTTGGATTGGATTGCCTTCAGGATTGTTGTTGGTGGTCGAATTTTCATCCCAATAGATATTTTCTATGGCTTGGGCGTGGGTAACACGGTATTCAAATCCCCCTTGTCCATCAGGGGTTTGTAAAATTGCTATCATATTATCTGCACTCATGAGATTGTTTTTTATTCTTTATCTATTAAATTATCTTTTAATTCTTGCAATTTTTCGCCTGTAGGTTTAATAGATGCAATATCTTCTACTCTTTTTAACTGTTGTTCTTGAAGTTGTTGCTCTTGAAGCTTGCGTTCTTCTTCCTTATTTTCTAGTTCTTTAATCTTTTTTTCTTTTTCTTTAAGTTGTTTTGCTTGCGCTTCAATTTTTTCTTCTAGTCTTTTTATTTCTTCTTCATATTGATCATATTGTTTAAGTTGTTCAAATTGTTCGTCATCTAATTCTTTTTTATCAATAAAACTATTATAAGTATTATAATTCTCAATTTTGTCAGAAGCATACTTTTTATATGTTAAAGCTTTTTTCCAAATATCATTATTGTCAACTTTCATTTTATTGACTCCTGATATTGGATTATTTTAACATCTTCTCTTTGAACTTCTTTATTAAGTCCATAAGGAATAACAGCTAACAATGCAAAAAGGATAATGAAAGAAAGAAGAATGGTTAGAACAATATGAATTTCAAAGGATTCAAGAGTTCTTAACCAGATTTCGAATTTGGAGAGTCTTCTGTTCATTTGTTAAAAGAGTATCAGATTACCATACAAATGTCAAGAAGATATTGTGAAGATTTAATCATATCTTATTATTATACAACAAAACACGAAATACCTATATTATTTTTTATTCCACCCATTTAGTATGAGGTTGTTCATTTTCGTCATAGGTAGTATCTGGTTCTGGTTCATATGGAG
>Ga0247841_10010070_pt1 | contig 12994 bp, 14 predicted proteins | sample LaCruzMarch2015__2_FD_192410 | JGI IMG/M metagenome (GOLD analysis project Ga0247841, IMG submission 192410) | Freshwater microbial communities from meromictic Lake La Cruz, Castile-La Mancha, Spain - LaCruzMarch2015_18m | ecosystem: Environmental > Aquatic > Freshwater > Lake | place: Spain... | reverse complement strand
CACGGCCTTGGCGGATGCGTACAACTTCTCGTGGATCTTCTCCGCCTCGAGCGCGTAGTGCGTCGAGCGGACGGTGCCCTTCTCCCCCTGGAACCCGGCAGCGAGCTTGTACACGGGGTACATCTCCGTGACCTCGAAGTTCTCGCCGTCGATGCACGACTGCACGTTGGCGGCCGTGTCCTGGATGTGGCCGAGCTCGCGGAAGTGGTTCGTGGCGTGAACCTGCTCGGCGTAGGCAATCGCGCGGAAGAGGCGCCCGAGCTGAGGAAGACCCTTCTTCTCCGCGTCGTCGGAGAAGATGAGGTACTTCATGTGGGCCTGGCTCTCGCCGGCGAACGCCGCCTGCAGGAACTCCTTCGTTATCGCGTGCATCGATTCCTCCTCTACGTCTTCTTCAGGGCGAGGTCCTGTAGGACCTCGATCTGCTCGTCGAGGTCGGGAAGCTCCTTGAGCGGATAGACCTTGACGAAGCGAACGATCCCCTCCTCGTCGAAAATCACGCCGGCCCGCTCGGAGAAGCCTTGCTTCTCGCGGAAGAGGCCGAGCGCGGCGGCCGCTCTACCGTGCGGCCAGAAATCCGATAGGAGACGGGTTTTCTCGATTCCGATCGCCTCGGCCCACGCCTTCTTGCACGGCACCGGGTCGACGCTGATGCCGAGCGGCATGGCGCTCAAGCGAGTGAACTCGGTCGCTCTCGCCTCGAGCGCCTGCATCTGGAGGCGACACACCTCGGTCCAGGCGAGCGGGTGGAACGAGAGAAGGACGCGCTTCCCCTGGAGACCGGCCAAATTCACAAGGTTCCCATCCTGATCCTTGAGCGCGATCCGCGGCGCCGTGGTTCCGACGCGAATGATCTCCATGCGACCTCCTTCGGTCTCTTCTAGTCCCTGTTCACGATGAACGCCGCAAGGCGGGCCTCGACCTCTCCGCGGTTGATACGGGGCAGGCGTGCGAGCGGTCCAGCGCCGACGCGCGCTTGGTACGACTCCGCGAACGTGGGGCGCGGCGCGGTCTCGTACAGCACGCCGACCGGGAAGGCGTCCGCCACGTCGAGCGCCAAGGCGATCGCTCGGTTTCGATCCGTCGGATCGTGATCCTGCGGCAGAGGGACGATGCGCCCTCGATACCAGTCGACGGAGTGACTGCCCCACGTGATGCATGGCTGGATGACGTCGACGAGTGCCAGGCCGCGATGCCGAATCGCACGAACCAGAATCTTCGACAGTCCGTCGATGTCGCCCGCGTACGCCCGCGCGACGAAGGTGCATCCGGTGACGATGGCCGTGGCCAGCATCTGGGCCGGATCGATCTCCACGCCGCCGAACTGGAGCCGGGTCCGCTCGCCGCGCGGCGTGGTCGGCGAGGCCTGCCCCTTGGTCAGGGCATAGACTCGGTTATCGTGCACGATGACGGTCAGGTCCGGGTTACGGCGGAACGCGTGCAGGAGGTGATTGCCGCCCTCGCCGTACAGGTCCCCGTCTCCAGACGTCACGAGGATCTTGAGCTCGGGATTGGCCACGTGGATGCCGATCGCTGCGGGGATCGCTCGCCCGTGCAGTCCGTTGTACACGTTGGCCTGCAGGTAGTGCGGCAGCTTCGCCGCCTGCCCGATGCCCGAAACGAGGCAAACCTGATGCGGTGCGAGATCGAGTTCCGCCAGGCTCTTCTTCACGGCGGCCAGGATCCCGAAGTTCGGGCACCCTGGACACCACTGGTTTTCCACGGAGTTTCGGTACGCGTCGGCTACGCCCACGGCAGCTCCTTCACGATCGTCGCGGCGTCGAGGGGCAGGCCGTCGTAGCGGCCGATTCGTCCCTCCACCTCGAGCCCGCACTCTGCCCGCAGAAGGCGCGCGAACTGCCCCGTCGCGTTCCCTTCGACCACCCAGTACTGCGGTCCCTCCGGGAAAGCGAGCTCCGGCAGCGGCCACACTCCGGTGAAGTGCAGGGCGCCCACCTTGTGGCCGGCCGTGCGGGCCAGATCGACGGCCTCGTCGATCGCCCCCTTTGTCGAGCCCCAGCCGATGAGAACAAGGTCCGCGTCCTCCGTGCGGTTGCGCGATGGCGCGGCCATCTCGTTGCGCAGGCGTCGTCCCTTTTCGAGTCGCTTCTCGACCATCGCCGGGCGCATCCAGTCGAGGTCTTCGGTGATGTGCCCGTCCTCGTCGTGCTCGTCGCTGTCGACGCAGACCAGGTGCCGGCTCTGTCCAAAGAAGAGGCGTGGCGAGACGCCGTCCTCGGTCAACGCGTACCGCCGATACACACCTTCGATGGCCTCCGGATCGGCCAGATGAGGCGCGGGGATCTCCGACGGGAGCGACAGCGCGTCCATCGAGAATGACGAATCGGCGAGGAATTGGTCGGTGAGCAGGACGACGGGGATCTGGAAGCGATCCGCCAGGTCAAAGGCGCGCACCGTCTTCTCGATTGCGTCCTGAGGATCCGACGGAGCCAAGACGGCGCGCGGCGCTTCGCCGTGCCCGGCGTGGATAGCGTAGAGGAGATCTTCCTGAGCTGTGCGTGACGGCAGGCCCGTCGCGGGGCCCGGCCGTTGCGCCAGAACGACCACGAGGGGCATCTCCGTGATCCCGGCGAGGCTCATCGCCTCGACCATCAGCGCGAACCCGCCGCCCGAAGTCGCCGTTATCGCTCTCGCGCCCGCTGCGCTCGCGCCGAGCGCCATGTTGATCGCGGCGATCTCATCCTCCGCCTGCTCGGCGAACACGCCCAACTCAGGATGGCGAGCGAAGGCCGTGATGATGCCCGTCGACGGAGACATCGGATAGGCGGCCATGAATCGGCACCCGGCCGCGGCGGCCGCGAGGGGCATCGTCTCGTGGGCCGTGGCGAAAGCGTACCGGTTCGCGCGCGCCGGGAGCTCGGCAGGCCGTCGCGCGCCAAGCGTGGCCCGCGCTGCGTCGAATCCGGCCTTGGCTGCGCGGACGTTCGATTCGACCACCTCGGCCCCGCGCTTGGAGAACGTCTCCGCCAGGACCGCTTGGAGGCCGGGGAAGGGAAGCCCTAGGGCCGCGCACAGCGCGCCGGCCGCCGCCGAGTTGGTGTAGAGCTTCGAGCCGCCGTGCGTCAGAGCGAGATTCGAGAACGCGACCGCCACCGACGCACCGTCAGCCGCAGCTGACGCGTCGACCGAATCCGGTGACAGGAGCAGGCCATTCGGATTCAGGAGACCCTGATAGTGCTCGCGAGCCTTTGCGTTCAGCGCGAGGAGCACATCAGCGTCCGCACGTGGGGCGTTCCGGGGCTCGTCGCCGATGCGGAGGCGATAGCTCGAATGACCGCCGCGGATTCGCGACTCGTAGTCCTGCGTGGCGAACACCGGGTAGCCGTGCGACAGGAACGAGCGAGCGATCACGTCGCCGATCGTCTGGATCCCCTCTCCCGCGGCGCCCGCGACGAGCACGCTCCGATCCTGCATTCCCCTCCTAGCCGAGCCCCTTGTGCCGCTCGGCAATCGCGTCCGCCAGCCCGTCCAACGCGCGCAGCGTCTCATCCGTCGGCAAGCCGCGGGCGAACACCGAGGGCAACCACTCCGCCGACAGCCCGGCGGCGAGCGTTTGGATCGTCTCTGCCGCCTTGCTCGCCCAGCCGTAGGAGCCGATGACGGCGGCGAAGCGCGCCTTGGGGCGCAGGGCGGACGTCAGCGCCGCGGCAACGACTAGGCTCGGGTGCGGCCCGACGAGCATCGTCGGCGTCGCGAACACAACCGTCGCCGCGTCCACGAGGCGAATCACGTAGGCTCCGAGGTCGGAGACCGTCATGTTGAACGGCGCCGACGGCACGCCGCGATCGGCAAGCGCCGCGACGAGGTGCTCAACCATCTTCGCCGTGCTCCCGTGCATCGTGGTGTACGGGATCAGAACCAGGTTCGACGGGGTGTCGTTGACCCAATGGTCGTAGGCGGCGAGGATCGACGCGGGGTCGTCGTGCACCGGCCCGTGGCTCGGCGCGATCGTCGCGATGTCGAGGCGGCGGACCTTCTCGAGGTGGCCGTGAATCGTCTTCGCGAACGGCATCATAATCTCGGCGTAGTAGCGCTTGGCCGCCTCGGCCACGTGCTCGGCGGTTGCTACGTGCAGCTCGCTCGAAGCGAGGTGCGAACCGAACAGGTCGCATGTGAACAAGAGCCGATCCTCGGGCACGTACGTCAACATCGTTTCAGGCCAGTGGACCCACGGGGCGTGCAGGAACTGAAGCGTGCGCCCGCCGAGCGACACGGTCTCGCCGTCGGCGACCGGTGTCACGCGTTCGACCGGGATTCCGAGGTGGTCGGCGATCATCATCCGCGCCTTGGGCGTCGCGAGGATGCGCGCCTCGGGGTAGCGGGCGAGCACGGCGGGCGCGAGCCCCGAATGATCCTGCTCGACGTGCTGGATCACGAGATCGTCAATGCGCGGCACGTCGGCGAGGTGTGCCCAAAGCATGTCGGCCTTCGTCGGGTCGACCGTGTCGATGAGCGCCGTCCGCTCGCGACCTCGCACGAGGTAGGCGTTGTAGCTCGTTCCGTCCGGGAGCGGGATCAAGGCGTCGAACAGGCGCCGATCCCAGTCGACCGCGCCGACCCACTCGATGCCCGGTCGCAACTCGCGTCGCTTCACGTCGTCCTCCTTTCTCCACGGAGCCGGCGCGCCCCGTGTCCCCGCCGTCCTGTCCCTGAGGTGCCTTCCGTGGCAGGGATCGGGTGTCGCGCCGATCCTGTCTCTAGCCTTGCGGCTCGAACATGTCCTTGCCCACGCCGCAGAGCGGGCAGACCCACTCCTCGGGAACGCTCTCGAACGGCGTTCCCGGGATTACTCCGGCCGTCGGATCGCCCTCCGCCGGGTCGTACACGTATCCACACACCGTACATACCCACTTCTTCATGGCTACCCCTTCTTTTGCATGTTCTTCCGATACTCGTTGTAGGTCAGCGGCTCGCCGCCTTCCCGCGTGCCTGCCTGGTCGATGGACGCGATGTAGAGCGAGTGAGTGCCGAGATCGATCGTCCACGACGGGACGACCGTCGTCTCGAACACGGCGACCGCCGTGGGCAGATACGGGAGCCCGCGATCGGTCGTCGAGTGCGGGAAGTCGAGGAACTTGTCGACGTCGCGCCCTGACTGGAAGCCGAAGCGCTTGATGACGTCGACGCACGCCGGGTCGCCGCGATCGAGCACGCTCACGACGAATCGCCCCGTCTCGGCGATCATCTCGTGTGTCAACGATCGCTTGCCTATGCCGACCGCAATCCGCGGCGGCGCGTTCGTTACCTGCATCAGCGCGTCCAGGATCTGGCCGTTCAACTTGTCTCCGCGTTTCACCGTGACGACGTAGAGCCCGTGTGTGACCTGGAACAAGGCCTGATTCAGAGCCGCGCGATCTGTGACGAACGTGAACGCCATCTCGCCTCCTGTCGGTCCGACTCCTAGGTCCATTCAACACCCTCCAGACGGACTCTCACCAATTCTCGGCCAAAAGCTCGAAGTAGGCCTGCGGGTGGGCGCACGCCGGGCACACAGACGGCGCCTCGGCCCCCGTGTGGATGTAGCCGCAGTTGCGGCAGCGCCACGCGACGGGCGCCGGCTTCTTGAATACTGCTCCCGCTTCGACGTTCTTCAGGAAGCCCAAGTAGCGCTTCTCGTGCTGCTTCTCAGCGACCGAGATCGCGTCGAAGGTCGCGGCAACCTCGGCGAACCCCTCTTGGCGCGCGATCTTCGCGAACTCGGGGTAGAGCGAACTCCACTCGTGGTGCTCGCCACCTGCCGCGGCGCGCAGGTTCTTGGCCGTCGTCCCGATCGTTCCGGCCGGAAACCCGGCCGTGATCTCGACTTCGCCACCTTGGAGGAACTGGAAGAAGCGTTTCGCATGCTCCTTCTCCTGATCCGCCGTCTCCTCGAAGATGGACTGGATCTGGATCAGGTCCTCCTTCTTCGCCTGCGAGGCGAAGTACGTGTAGCGATTGCGCGCCTGCGACTCGCCGGCGAACGCCTTGAGCAGATTCTTCTCTGTCTGCGATCCCTTGAACTGCATCTCTCGTCCTCCCTGACTTCTTGTCTCTATCGTTGGCACGCCGGGCAGAAACACGTCGACCGCCCGGCCTGGATCACGCGTTCGATCCCCTCGCCGCAGCGCTCGCACGGCTCGCCCTCGCGCCCGTAGACGGCCAGGCGATTCTGGAACGACCCCGTCTTGGTGGCAGTCGGGTGGTAGTCGGACACGCTCGACCCGAGCGTCGTTCCCAGTTGCGCGATCGCCTCGCCGAGCACGCCGACGATGGCCTTGTGCAGGCGCGCGATCTCGGCTCGCGAGAGCTCGTTCGCCTTCCGGCGCGGATCGAGCTTCGCCCGCCACAGCGCCTCCGCGGCGTAGATGTTTCCGATGCCGGCGACCTTCCGCTGATCGAGCAGGAGCTGCTTGATCGGCGCCCGCGACTCACTCGTGAGCTTGCTGAGTACTGCCGTCGTGAACGCGGGCTCTAGCGGTTCCACGCCGAGTGGAAGCTCCAGCTCACCTTCTACCAGCTCAGCCGTTCCGAGGCGGCGTGGATCGACAAAGTAGACGCATTGCCCGTCGTCGAGCCGCAGGATCACTCGGGCGTACTTCGCCTCGCACTCCCGGCACTCGATGCGCAGGCGTCCCGACATTCGCAAGTGGATGACCAAGCTTCGGTCGTCGCCGAGATTGATCTCGATGTACTTCCCGCGCCGGCGAATCCCCGCGATCCGAGCCCCGACAAGATTCTCAGCAGAGACCGCGAGCCGCGCGTCAAGCACATCAGCCGACACGATCGTTCGCCCGACCGCGGGAGCCAGCCCACGTACGAAGGTTTCGACTTCCGGAAGTTCAGGCATCGTCCCGGCCCTTCTTCCGACACGACGCGCAGACGCCGAATGCGTAGGTGCGCACAGCCTCGACGCGGTGGCCTTTCACAAGGTCTCCGAGACAGGGCTCTTGCTTGACGTCGATGTCGTAGACCACGCCGCACAACCGACAGCGGAAGTGCACGTGCGGCCCGAGGTCCGCGTCGTAGCGCGCGGCTGCTGGATCGACCGTCAACTGGAGAATCGTCCCCGACTTCGTGAGCGCCTCGAGCGTGTTGTAGACCGTCGCCCGCGCGATCGTCGGACACGTCTTCCGCGCATTGACGTAGACCTCGTCAGCCGTCGGGTGCGACCTCGTATTCTCCAAGTACTCGAGGATCGCGAGACGTTGGATCGTCGGCGTAACGCCCGCGCTTCGCATCCTCGCCATCCGCTTCTGGGGAGCCATCGTGGAGCGAGTATAGTATTAGACGAAGTCCAAATCAAGAATCAGGTTAGCCGGGCGGAAGATCCACGTGCATCCGGGGTGGGAACGCGAAGAGGTAGCGCCGACTTGCGGGGCACGCCTACAATGTTGACGCAGTTGGGTCCCTCTTCTGACTCCTCTGTACGCAGTCAGTCTTGGAATTACGCATCGCTTAGGCTCGACTTGCGGCGAAAGCCTTCGCGGCGGGCTATTCCTCGTGCTCCGAGAAGTCATCAGAATGCAGTCTCAAAAAAGAAGCAGCAGCCCGCTCGGGCTGCTGCTTCCGTCTACCATCTATGACTCGTGCCTGCTACGGCATGACGACGACGTCGTTCGCCTGGGGACCTTTCTGCCCTTCGCCTACGGTGAACTCCACCTTCTGGCCCTCGCTGAGCGACTTGAAGCCGTCGCCGCGAATCGAGCTGTAATGGACGAACACGTCCGCGCCCTGCTCGCGCTGAACGAAGCCGAATCCCTTGGTCTCGTTGAACCACTTGACGGTACCGACCTGACGATCTGCCATGATTTTCCTACCTCCTGCATGTTGGGGGTTTCGTTCCAGCAGAACGTCCTAGGCGGAACAAAGAACAACCTGTTCTCCAGAGGTAAACGACTGCAAGATTGCCAACAACGATAGGACAATACCGCATGGCAATGGATTCCGCAATGCGACGGACTGGGTGGTGTAGCGATTCGCGGACCCTGCTTGCGTTCCGATGTTCCTGGAGTTACGATAAGGCAATCTTTGGAACCACGATCAACGGAGGGACCCATGGCTGAGCGAGTTTGCGCCCTGACCCGTGAAGAGGCGCTGTCCGTGTTGGCGTACTTGAGGCAAACAGGCAGTCGACGCGACGTTGCGTTGTGGTCCCTGGGGATCGGCGCAGGTCTGCGCATCGGCGATCTCCTACGACTCCGCGTGTGCGACTTCCTGACGGCGGAGGGCCATGTGGATGTGCAGCTGGCGGTTCGGGCGACCAAGACGAAGAAAGAGCGGGGCGTGCAACTCATTCCTCTCGTGCGCGAGGCGATTGACGCGTACCTCCCCGAGCTGAGGCGGACCGAGCTCCTGTTCCCGATCACGCGGCAGCACGCGCGGCGGCTCGTCAAGGACTGGTGCAAGTCGGCGAACATCGAAGGGCAGTTCGGAACCCACTCCATGAGGAAGACCTTCGCGACGATCGCGTACGATAACTCCGGGGGTGACGCCGTCCTGACAGCCCGTGTCACCGGACACAGCAATCCGACTCAGTTGATGGCCTACATCGGCCGGACGCCGGCGACCGAGCAGAGCGTCTGGGATGGCGTGTGCGAGGCGCTTGCCGTGCGCTAGGCCCGAGAGCTGATGGTGCTTCTTGGCAGCGAACCCGAGAACCGTGATGCAACGCAGCCTCCGTCCGGTCGAGGCCCCGGCGCCCAGCCTGTGGATACGCCAAGGAGCCCCGACGGGCCTGCGGCAAGTCGGCCGCAGAGAGGAGGGCGCTCTCTAGCCGCTTGGACGTTGACAGGGGCGGACGTATCGGTTGTCATTCCAGCGCGGAATGAGGAGGCGCGTCTTCCTGAGTGTCTGGCGCGCCTGCGCGAACAGAGTCTCCCGGGTTTCGAGATCATCGTCGTCGATTCCGCATCTACAGACAGGACCGGCGCCGTGGCTCACGCCCTGGGTGCGCGCGTGATCCGGCTCGAGCAACCTGGGGTGGGTCTTGCGCGACAGACGGGGTTTGACGCGGCCAGCCGGCGCATCATCGTCTCTACGGATGCCGACGCCCTGCCTTCACGCGATTGGATAGAGCGTCTGGTGGAACCATTTCGGGACCCTGCGGCCGTGTGCTCGTTCGGGACGATCCGCCTCACGGGCGCGGGCGCGCTCGTGGCGATCGGGCACTCTCTGTTCCGAGCCTTCCAGAGGGTGAATCTCCTCCTCGGGCGTCCCATCTGTTGCGGCCCGAACTTCGCCGTGCGCAAGTCCGCCTTCCACGATGTCGGCGGATTCGCTGTCGGGCAAACGTATCCGAATGAGGCTGAGGACGTCCGCCTGGCCCTCAAGCTTCGTTCGGTAGGCAAGATCGTGTTCCTGCACGACCTTTCGATGGACGTGTCGGCGCGAAGCCTCGCCGGGGGGCAAGCGCTGAAGTACATCGCCCACCATACCGGCGTGTACTTCCGAGTCTGCTGGCTGGGGAAGCAGCTCGCGCCGTCTCGATAGACGGCGCGGCGCACGGCGTGCCAACGAGTCCGTACTCCGAGGGAGTCTGTCGCCGTGGACGGCGGAGGGCCACAGCCTGCGGCGGCCCGCGGAACGTGCGCCGGTTCCTGAAACTGTGCGCGGCTGGCTTCAACAGTACCTGCTGTACGGAGCATGGAGGCCCCACTGATCGCCGTCCTCCCCGACAGCAACCTACGCCGCCTCGAGATACCTCTCCACTTCCCAGTCCGCCACCGCGATGCGGGACTCATCCCATTCCTCCCACTTGGCGCGGCGGAAGGCCTCGTAGGCACTCTCGCCAAGCGCGGCCTGAAGGACGAGATCGCCTTCCAGTTCTCGAAGCGCCTCGGCAAGTGAGCCGGGCAGGGAAGCGATGCCGAGTTTCGCGCGCTGCGCTTCGTCGAGGTCGTAGACGTTGATGTTGTTGAGCGGCTTCGGTGGAGTCATCTTCCTGTCGATCCCGTCGAGAGCGGCGGCCAACATTCCGGCGAACGCCAGGTACGGGTTGCAGGACGGGTCGGGGAAGCGCAACTCGGCGCGCGCTCCTTCATCGTGCCCTTCGGTGTAGCGCGGGATGCGAATGAGCGCCGATCGATTGATCTGTGCCCAGCTGATGTACACGGGCGCTTCGTAGCCCGGCACCAGGCGCTTGTAGGAGTTGACCGTCGGGGCGACGAGGGCGGCCAGCGCCCGTGCGTGCGCCAATTGCCCGGCGATGAACGAGTACGCCAGAGGCGAGAGGTGGTATTCGTCCTTGGCGCCGAAGAAGAGGTTCTTCCCCTTCTCGTCAAGGATCGACTGGTGGCAGTGCATGCCCGATCCGTTGATGCCGAAGACCGGCTTGGGCATGAACGAGGCCACCAGGCCGTGCCGGGCGGCGATCGCCTTGACGGTATACTTCAGCGTTAGAACGTTGTCCGCTGTGCGCAGGGCGTCCGCAAAGCGGAAGTCGATTTCATGCTGGCCGAGTGCCGCCTCGTGGTGGGCGACCTCCACTTCCAGTCCCATGCCGCTCAGGGCGTCCATGAGTTCTGTCCGAACGCGCACGGCCTCGTCGTCGGACGAGAAGTCGAAGTAGCCGCCGATATCGTAGGGAACCGGGTGGACCCTCTCGCCTTCGTTGTGCCTGAACAGGAAGAACTCCGGCTCCGGGCCGACGTTGTACGTCCATCCGCGTGCCTGGGTCCTCTGGAGCATCTGCTTGAGAACGCCGCGCGGGTCCCCGTCAAAGGGCGTTCCGTCCGGTGTGTAGATGTCGCAGAAGACGCGCGCCCGCCGTGCGTCCGTCGGGGACCACGGCAGAAGGGCGTAGGTCGCCGGGTCGATGACCAGACGCATGTCGCTCTCCTGGATGCGGGCGAATCCTTCCACGGAGGAGCCGTCGAACCAGACGCCCTCTTCCAGCGCAACCCCGAGGCGCGCGACCGGCACGTCGACGCTCTTCACCCCGCCCATCACGTCGGTGAACTGACACGAAACGAATCTGACGTGGTCCTCTTTCACGCGCGCCAGCAGTTCCTTCTTGTCCATAGGACTCTCCTTGGGTTTCGTCGTCTTCGGGAAGCGGAGGCGCCGGAGGAGAACCTCACCATGTACGCCGCCTCACTGCGGCCTCTCCTGCTTCTGTCTCATCCTGCAAGAATCGGGGTCGGGCGCCAAGTCGCGCATGAAGCTCGGACAGCGCCAAGGCCCTTCCTCCGGCTAGATGGGGAGGTTACCGTCGTGCCGTGTCGGGTTGCCGACGCAGGAACACCCACGTTGCCACGAACGCCGTGGCGAGGAGCGCAGCGGTGACCGCGGGGACGACGACGGGGCCGCCGATGTCGAGCAGTCGGCCGATGAGCCACGGGAAGGTCATGCTGCCGAGACAGGAGACAACGGCGATGGCGCCGAACCGGCGCCCGGTCAGCTCGACCCGCCGGGAGTACGCCGTGATCACGGTGGGATAGATCGCGGCGACGGACGCGCCGACGCCGACGGCACCGACCCAGACAGCGGCGAGGGAATGCGGTGACAGAGCGAGAAGCAGCGCGAACGCGAGCGCGCTCGAGAAGCAGATCGTGAGGATGCGTTCGGGCGCCCAGCGCCGCGCGCCAAGGATGCCGAGGAGGCGGAAGAGAGAGAACGCACCCCAGAAGGCTCCCGTGACGGCGGTTGCGGGTCGACTGCCGAACTGAAGGTCGACGAAGACGTAGAGCCAGCTTGCGAATCCAATCTCGGCTCCGACGTAGAAGAGGATGACGGTCGTCGCAGCCAAGAAGCCGCGTCCGAGTCGCCTCGGCGCGACGACTGAGGTCGAGGCGCGGAATCGTCGGTCGAGGCGCCCGTCCTTCGACTCCACTCTCCCGGTCGGTGCCGCCGGCGATTCTGGCAGCGCAAAGAAGGTGACGCTGAGCAGGGCGAATCCTACGGCGAGGATCGGGTAGACGAGCACGGCCGCCCCAACGGCCAACGCGGCGATCAGGAATGGTGCCGCCAGCCCGCCGACTCCGTAGGAGAAATGAAGCGCGCTGATGAACGGCGCCGCGCGGTTGCGGTAGACGCGCAGGAGCATCGTGCTCACGCCGACGTCGAGGCAGGCGGTCGCGAACCCGAGAGGCACGAGGAAGAGGACGAGGAGCCCGAGCGACCGCGCCCACGGCAGGACCGCAAGGAATGCGGCAACGAAGAGGGCCGCGGCGGCAAGCCCGCGATGCACGCGAATCCGATCCATCCAGCGGCTGCCTCCCGCCGCACCGGCCAGGTAGCCGAGAGACCGCGCCGTGAGAATGACGCCAATCGACGAAAGGCCGACGCCGACCTGCGCGGCGAACGGGCCGAGCGTCGGGCCGACGGCGCCGCCGAGAACGCCGACGAGCGCGTTGGAGGCGAAGTAGGCGGCGGTTGAGAAGAGACGCAGACGATCGGCGCGAGGCAAGGCAACACCTCCCCGGCAACTGGCGGCCTATGGCCGCCTACGCGGCGCGTAGGCGCTCGGCGATGAGCGCCTCGAGTTCGACGATCTTCACGCGTTCTTGAGTCGTCGTGTCGCGGTCGCGCAGGGTGACGGTTTGGTCCTCCATCGACTGGTGGTCGACGGTGACGCAGAACGGAGTCCCCGACTCGTCCTGGCGGCGGTAGCGCTTCCCAATCGACCCCTTTTCGTCGTAGAAGACATTCCAGCGCCTCTTGAGGTTGCGATAGATGTCGGCCGCCATCTCCGGCTGGCCGTCCTTCTTGATCAGCGGAAAGACGGCGACCTTGATCGGAGCCAGGCGCGGGTGCAACCGCAGGACGATGCGCTCCTGCGGGACGCCCTTCTCGTCGGGGATCGAGTCCTCGGTGTACGCCTCGCACAGGAAGGCGAGGGTTGCCCGATCGGCGCCCGCCGACGGCTCAATGACGTGTGGCACGTACTTTCGCTGTGTCGCCTCGTCGAAGTAGGAGAGGTCCTTGCCGCTTCCCGGGTGCCGCGGCTGGCCGTCGGCGCCGCGTTCGACGACGAGGGCGTCGCCGTCGCGGACGA
>Ga0247841_10010069_pt1 | contig 12995 bp, 4 predicted proteins | sample LaCruzMarch2015__2_FD_192410 | JGI IMG/M metagenome (GOLD analysis project Ga0247841, IMG submission 192410) | Freshwater microbial communities from meromictic Lake La Cruz, Castile-La Mancha, Spain - LaCruzMarch2015_18m | ecosystem: Environmental > Aquatic > Freshwater > Lake | place: Spain... | reverse complement strand
TGGAATTGGCGGAGCAACTCGTCTTTGCGCAGCGCGCCGTTCCATGACCAAAAGGGCTTGCCGCGCCACTGCGCGCCGGGCGCGGTAAATTCGTGATACATTGGTGCTCAGCGGGTGATGGTGATGGTGTGATATTCTTGGTGATGCGGCACGCGCAGGCAGAGCAAGCGGCGGGTTTCGTCAAATTGCCAGCCGGCGCATGCAGGATCGGCCGTCTGGGCCAGCGGGCGGCCGTCCACCGTGACGGCACGGGGATTGCCCCAGCCCACCACAACGGTGTCGCACGGCTCGCCGGCGAGGTACCGCTGCGACCACGTCATCTGGCGGCCATGTGCGGTCGCATTATAGATGCCGCCGCGCGACGTCACATGATAGCGTCCGCCCTGCGGCGTGCGCAGAATCACGGTGCGCTGCGTGCCGTAATTGGGCTTGTCCATTTTCTTGCGCAGGGTGTCCTCGACGCGCATGGGAGAAATGAAAATGGGATAGATGGTGTTGCTGTCCAAGTGCCATGAATCCGGCAAGGTGCCGATGACCGGCCCGTTGTCCATCGTTTGCTGGCAGGCACTCAGCAGCACGCCGTCGGCGGCATGCGCCAAGACGACATCATTGGTGTACGGCAGCAGGTCGTAGACCGCGTTGGCCCAGCACAGGCCGCACCATTGGACGGCATGCGCAAACCAGCTTAGGGAATAATAGGTGCTGCCGAAGACTGCCAGGCTGGCCCACGGCGTGACCTGCCGGTCGGGATTTTGGAGCACCAGACGGGACGCGAACAAGCCTGTGCCGGCCTCGCGCTCCGGTGTGGCGGGATCGTCAGGTATGATGACCTGCGCATCCGGGCCCGTGCCGGGGACTTGATAGGCATACAGGAACGGCAGGCCGGTGCGCGCCCAATACAGGGCCGCATCGAGATAGCGTGGCGCGCCGGTCAGTTCATAGCCGATGCGGAAGCAGTCGGCCGCCAGTGCCGCCGCGTAAATATCGGGTGCGTCCATCTGCACTTCCCAGACCTGCGCGCCAGCCGGCGTGCTGAAGCGCAGCATGGCCTCGAGCGCTTTCAGCCCGGCGGCGATGGCGTTTGTCTCGCCGGTTCTCTTGGCGTGCTCCAGGATATTTATGGCGGCGACCGCACAGATGCCGATGTTGCTCTCGCCTTCGCGACCCAAACTGTCGCGCGTGCCCTCGCTGGATGCGCGCGCCTGTGCGCGCACCGCCGGCTCCGCATGATAGCCCCAACTGCCGTCCGGCCGCTGGCTCGCCAAGGCCGCCGCGGCCAAGGGCGCCAGCATGGTGAACCCGTCGTGGAGCGGCCCGACCAGATCCGCCACGCGGCTGTTCGTGGTCATACCGACGGCGGTTAGCCAACGCGGGTCGCCCGTTTCACGCGCATAAGCCAGCAGCGCGGCGCGCACCGGCGGCAGGTCGCGGTGCGTCTCGTTGAAACGCCAGTGCGCCACAAAGCCATTGCGGCGCGCGTCGTAGCATGTCTGGGCCCAGCCCTGCATGCACAGCGCGAAGGTTTCCGCCAATGATCTGGCCGGCACAACATGGGCGGGCAGGCCGTACACGGCATAATAGAACGGCACGACGTCCACCATGCGCGCCGCCGGCAGCGCAAAGAGCGCGGTCGCCAGGGTGATGCGCGCGCCCGCCGGCAAAAGATACGGGGTGGTCAACCCACGCAGGTCGTCCGCCGGAAGCGTGCTGTGCGCGCCCTTGTGCAGCCCATAGGGTTGCCCGGCCACCCGCATGTTTTTTGCCACCCACACCGGCCATGTGGGCACGAAATTCGCCAGCAAATGATTGTCTTGCTGATCGGCGAAATTGGGCGAGGCAAACTCGGCCATGGGCGTCATGTGGCTGCCGTCCCATTGCTGCGTGGCATTCCACATCACGCCGATAATGCCGCCCTGCGGGTCGCCGACCGCCATCAAGGGCACGGCGATCTCACAAGGCTTGGGCACCAGGCGCAGGCCGAATAGTTCGCCCACCCCGTCGGTGTCGGACGAGCGCTGCGGCCCTTCCAGATACTCCAGCCCGGGGAACAGTGCGCCGGCTTTCCGCGCCCCGAAGCTGCCCTCGCCCGCCAGCAGCACCGGGCCGCCAAAGCGCAGCAACGTCAGGTTCGCGCCGGCCTCCAATGCAGCCTGCATGTCGATCAGCGTGGCGCGCGCGCCAATGCTTAACTGCAGATGCACACGACCGAGGCCATGCGGCAAGACGGCCACCAGCTGCACCGCATTGCTGGTGGTGTGGCGCACTTCAAAGCGCGGCGTGAGCTGGTACGTGGCCGCGTGGTCGCGCACCATCACGCGGGCCAGCGGCAGGCACACGCCCGCCACATGCCATGCGGCCGTCGCGGCGGCGCGCGTGCGCATGACGGCGGCGCCCACCCCGTGGCGGTCACCCACCAGTGCCAGCGAGAGCAGCGGCGTCTCGAGCACCGCGCCGCGCGTCGTCCGCGCACACGCGCGCCGGCCGCTGGGCGCCGGCACGGCGTCTGGCGCCACCGTCAGCACCAAGGTCTCGACCAGCGCCGGCGCGCGCCCGGCGTACACAAGTTCGGCTTGGTAGCGCTGTAGCCCGGCCTGCTGCGGCTGCACCACCCAGGTATACACCTGCCGCGCGGCGCCGCCACGCGGGTCGGCCATCAGCGTGCCGGGCAGCCCAGGGCCATGCGCAGTGCGCAAGCGCACGTCCAGCGGCGGCATTGTCCCGCCGCCCACGTTCATGATCTCCATGCGCAAGGTGACCCGTTCGCCGCGGCGCACCCACGCGCGCTCCGGCGCAAACGACGTGGCCAGTGGGCAGGCGGGCTTGTCCACAAGACGAATCTCGTCCAGCTCGATCTCCGCCGCTTCACCGCCCGCGCTGTTGACCGGGTCAAGCCGCACATAACGCAGCATGCCCGGGTGCGACCACAGTTCGTCCAGCGCGACGACAAATTCGCGAAAGACATTGTCACCCGGGCAGTCGAAGGTGGGGACAAACGGCTGCGCGTATTGCGACTGGCGATCCGTGGCATAATAGACCTGGCACACGCCCGACTGGTTGCTGCGCATGCGCACGACCAGATGGGTGACATTGCTGGCCGCGACACCGTCCAGCGCAACACCGAGCCAGGCATCCGGGCCGGTGGCGCGCGTGCGCACCACGCCGCCCGTGGCCTGCAGCGGTGTGCAATCGTGTTCGTTGCTCCAGCCCTGCGCCGTGCCATCTTCAAAGTCCCACGCGCGCACCACCAGGTCATTCGGCGTGGGCGGCGCACTCGCGGCCCCGCCGGCCGGCCGGCATTGCAGCATGATACTAGTGACCAGCAAAATTGTTGCAATATGTTTCATGCCACGATCATACCAGAAGCAGGTGGCAAATACTACCACGGATTGGCCATTTTTTAGTGGCCATTTTGTGGTGGTATTGGTCTAAATACTATGCTACAATGCTTTGTAATGATAGCGCGCATTTTGACATTCACTGCGTTGCTGGTCACGGCCTCCGCCGCGGCCGTTGAATGTCTTGACGCCGATTTCGAGTGTGCGCGCGTGCCGGCCCAAAGTGGCGCCGCGCTCTGGGCGCCGCCCGCCGGCTATGGTGGCTGGCAGTTCAGCGTTTCCGCCGGCGTGGTCAACACCGTCGCCGATGACTGGCGCGGGCCGCGCGCGGACGACGGCACGCAGATCGCCGGCTTGCGCGGCGCACAGGCCGGCATCGCCCAGCTTCTGCATGGCTGGGACACCGGCGCGGTCTATCATCTGCGCTGGAGCGAAGCTGCACCAGCGCCGTCGTCGTGCGCGTGGCTGGCTGTCGCCGTGCGCGCGCCCAACGACGCGGCTGTCACCGGCATGGTCGTGCGCACCCTGGCCGTCAGCAACGGCTGGGCACGCAAGGAGGCGGTCTTCCGCGCCGACGTGGATGCCTGCACCATTGCCTTCGCTCATTGCGGCACGGTGCCCGATGCCGCCAGTTATCTTGACCGTGTGCGCATATGGCGCGCGCCGCCGGCGCCGCCGGCATGCTTCCCGCGTTTCAGCGTGCCGGGCTTCGAACGCGACATGGAGCTGTTGCGGGAATTGTTCTTTCGCCACTATCGCAGTTCGCTGATGCTCGCCACCTTTAATATTCATTGGCTCGGCGAGGCCCTGCTGTGGCCGGCCCTGCCGGCCTTCCACGAGTATGCCTGGGAACGGCGCGCCGCGCGCGAGACCGCCGCCTTCACGCCGGTCTTCAGCCAGCGCGCCTGGACACGCCAACGGCTCGCCACGGCCGTCATCGCGCCCGATGGTTACGTGTCCAGCCAGCAGCACGAGGGCCTTGGTCATCCCGACGGCTGGCCCTTCCCGTGCTGGTGGCAGAGCGGCGGGGCAGGCTGGCATTTCATGCCGCACGCCCACCCGGGCTTGGCGCCGTGGCTGGCCACGCCGGCTGCGTTTCGCCTGCGTGGCATGACCACCGTGGCGTGCGCCACCAACACTGGCTGGCGCATGCGCCTGACGGCGCCGCAAGCCTGGCTCGAGTTCCCCACCGTGTCCGTGCAGGGCGTGGCGAGCTCGTTTGTGCTGCTCAAGTGGTCGGTCAGCAACATGCCTGAAACCGCGCGCTGCGCCCTCGAGTTCCGCACTGCGGCACAGCCGCTTTTCAGCCGCGTGCAGCGCATCCCCGTGCCGTTGCCCGCCATCCCTGGCGCCGCGACGCAGGCGTGGCTCGCGCTCCTCGGCCACCCGCGCTGGCATACCAACGACATCTTGACCGGTCTGCGTCTGGTGTTCGATGCGGCCCCCGGCGCCGAACTCACCCTGGCCTATGCCTGCACTGCGGTGGACACGCGCCATAACAATAACAATCCCATTTTTATTGAGGCATGCCATGCGTATGCCGCATGGTCGGGCGACACCAATTTCCTGGCCGGCGCCATGCCGCGCCTGCGCCTGGCGTTGCGCTATGCGCTTGATGAATTCGCCGTGCGCACGAATGCCTGCGTCGTGACACCCTGGCTTGGCCATGACGGCACCAGCGGTCTGACGTTCGACGCACGCGGCAACAAGATCATCCGCAACGGCGACGGCATCGGCAACAACTATTTCGATTTGTTGCCCTTTGGCGGGCGCGATGTCTATGCCACCATCTATCTGTACCGCGCGCTGAAGAAAATGGCCGCGCTGGAGGAGGCCGTTGCGCGGCATGCCGAATGGCACATCGCCGCCCCGCCCGCGGCATTGGCGCCCCGCGCGCTGCGGCAGCTCGCCCACCTGCTCGCCGTCAACAACACCCAGTTTTGGAACGAAGCCACCGGGCGTTTCGGCACGCGGGACGGCAACGGCGTGTTGCACGATTATGGCTTCACGTTTCTGGCATGCGAGGCGGTGTCTTCCGGCTATGCCTCATCGCGCCAAGCCGAACAGATCATGCAATGGCTGGATGGCACGCGCATCGTCGCCGGCGACACGTCCACCGGCGCGGACATGTACCGCTGGGAATTTGCGCCACGCGCCACGACCCGGCGCAATACTGACTACTATACCTACAGTTGGCCGTACCCGGAAACGATTCCGTTTGGCGGCCAAGTGCAGGACGGCGGCGCAGTGCTGTGTTTTTCGTATCACGATCTGATGACGCGCCTGCGCACCCGCGGGCCGGACAATGCCTGGCAACGCCTGCGCGCAATCACGGATTGGCTTGGCCGTGTGCAGGCCGAGGGCGGCTACCGCGAGTATTATTACGGCGGCACGGTTGCCACGCGTGGCACGCTGCAAGGCGGCGGGCCCGCCGGCGGCCTTGGCCTCGATTGCGAATTTACCGAGAGCGTGCTGATGCCGCAGGTGCTATTGTATGGCTTCATGGGCGTGCAGCCGCGCCTGGACGGGCTGGTCGTGCGGCCGCGCCTGCCGCGCGCATGGCCGGCGTTGACCATCACCAGCATCCAAGTGCATAACACGACCCTGAATCTGACGGCACGCCCGCGGCGGATTGCCGCCACAGTGACGGCCGGCACCGACGCGTTGCGCCTCTATCCGCCACACGCCAGCTGGGATGCCGCGTATTACGCCGGCACGAACGCCGCGCCGGTCTGCCATTTCATCACGCACATCACGCGCGCGCAGGCCAGTGTGCCGTTGCGCACCAACGCCAGCACGCGCGTCGTCTTAACCCGGAAGAACACATGACACATCACTATGGCATGCAGGTGCGCAAGTGCCTATGCGTCGGTCTGGCCGTTGCCGGCTGGATGCTTGCACCGCCCGCCGTCGCCGATGCACTCGACCAAGCGTACTGGCGCACGTTCTACATTCTGCCCATCGGCGGCTATGACAACACGCCGGGCAGCAGCAATTATCTCGGCTTGGTGCGCGCACGGCTGCTGGCGCAGACGGGCGGCGTCCAGCCCGCCAATGTCAAAGCCGGCTTTTCGATGACGGCCAATTTCATCAGTTCAACCTACGACAGCTATTACGACTATCTCTACAATCCCGCCTACGCGCCGTGGGAGATGGACACGTACGTGCCGCTGGCCTGGGCGCACAACCTGCCGTACGGCGCGCATTTCAACGGCACGCCGTGGGCGGATCCGGCGGACCAATCCATGGATGTCTTGTCAAATTATCTGGAGAAATACGCGGGCGGCGCGCTCCTGCAACGCGACCGCCTCGGCCGCATCCGCCGCAGCACCGTCACCCAGGAACCGACCAGCAATGAATATTATGACGGCTTCGGCGACATGCTCGAAATGCAGCTGACGCTCTCGCGCAACGCCACCGTGGTGCAGGGCTATATGGCGCGCAATTGCCGCGTCGCCATGCGCCTCTTTGGCTGGCGCCGCGAGCAGCATCCCGACCTGCTCGTCTTTGCCAGCATGTCCAGCGAATACAGCCAGAACGCCAATGCCAACAGCGAATACTGCGACTACAGCACCTGGTCGCAACAGGAATTCCGCGACTGGCTGGGCGGCACGGGCCTCTACGCCGGCCAAGGCCAGTACGCCAGCCTCAGCGCGTTCAATGCCGCCTTCAGCGGCGCCAGTGGTTTTCCCTACGCAAGTTGGGACGCAGTGCAGCCGCCCACCACGGTGGATTGGAGCACCAGCACCGCCAACGGCCGCTGGTGGAACCAGTGGCACGCCTTCCGCATCATCCAGGTGCGCAACATGGTGCAGGCACAAATCCGCTGGAGCCGGCAGGCGGGCTGGAGCCCGGATCAACTCTTCGGCCATCAGATTCCGTTCGATCCCGCGGCGACCTCCAGCACCAAGCGCAAGATCGCCTCGCCCTGGACGACCGCGTTCGTCGACGACGGTGGCAACGGCATCACCACCTATGGTACCGACGCCGCCAACACGACGATCTTCGACGCGATGTATGCCAACGACCACAGTTGGGGTATCTTTGAATGGAACCGCCTTGACGCCAGCATGGCCGTCAATCTGGACGCGCTGCATGCCGTCTGGAACGGGCGCGCGCACCTGCTCTCCCCGTATCTCTGGTATGGCCAGCCCACCTATCAAATCCTCGACAAGCCGCTCCAAGCCGCGCTGTCACAGTTCATCTATGAGCGCCGCACCAACGTCTGGACCGGGTTGCATTATTGGGAAGTCACGCCCGTCGCGCGCGATGCCATCTGGGGCATGAACGAGGCCGGCGAGATTGAAAACCATTCCGGTGTCTCGCAACTGCAGGTCACCAACGGCGTGCTGTATGGCACGATTGATAATGCCGACGCCTTGCTCTGGTGTGCCGTCGATGACAGCGCGCACTATGTCATCGCCGACAACTATCAGGCCGCATCCTTCCGCCTCTACCTGACCAATGCCGTGGCGGGCACCGGCAAGCTCGTCTGGGTGGACGAGGCGGATGCCATGTACGCGCTTGATTTCACGGCCCGGGCTGGCTGGAATGTCTATCACCTCAATCTCGCCAACCACGCTGCCTGGCGTGAAAAGCGCATCAAAGCCATCGCGTTGCGCCCCGGCACGCCGCCCGCCGGCAGCGCCTTCGCCCTCGACTGGCTGCGCCTCGAGGCACAGCCGTGCTGGCATTTTGACAACGTCAACGAAATCTATGGCGCGCAAAATCTCGGCGCGCTCGACGTCAGCGGCGGCAGCGTGAATGCCATCACCGCCACGGATGACGGTTACTTCTATCTCGCCACCGACAAGCGCGACGCCAACCAGGACGCCGACCGCGCCGGCATTGACGCGGACTATTTCACCGAGGTGCGCCTGCGCATGAGCTCATCCGCCAGCGGCATGGGGCAGCTATACTGGTGGCAGCGCGGCAGTCCGGCCTTTTGGCATGAGTTCCCCGTCCAGGCCGGCACGCACACCTATGTGATTGATCTTGCCGTGCAGACCAATTGGGCCGGTACGGCGACGCGCGTGCGCCTCGATCCCGTCAACGTGCCCGGCGCGACCGTGCAGGTCAGCTATGTCGCCATCACGCCCCGCCTGCTGCCGCCGCGCATGGCCAGCGACGATCTCGTCCTGAACACCTGCGCGCCCGTCTTTTTGTGGGACGGCGCCGTCGAACCGGATAACCCGGGCATCACCTACACCGTGCAACTTGCCGATGATATCTTTTTCACCAACATCGTCTACACCGCGGATGGCGTGACGGGTGGCCGCCATTATTACGCCGGAGCCCTGCGCGACGGGCTGCACTGGTGGCGCGTTGGCGCGACCAGCGCGACGGGCACCCGCGCGCCGTGGCCGGTGCCCATGCCGGTGTTTCTCCGCCCGTGGACGTTCGACCGCAGCGCCGATATCTGGCTCGCCAACGATTGCAGCGCGCCGCTCGTCACCAACGGCATCTGGCAGGCAACCACGACCGGCGCCGATCCGTACCTGTACTTTAACATCGACAATGGGCGCGGCATCAATGCGGATCTCTACAAGGTCTTTCGCTGCCGCGTCAAAGTCGGCACGGCGGCGGCCAACGGCGCGCAATTCATCTTCTTGCCCCGCGGGGGCAGCTACCATGGCGTTGATCTCACGCTGCCGGCCGACAACCAGTGGCATGACCTCGCCATTGATTTGCGCGCCAATCCGAATTGGACGGGCGCCATCCAGTATGCGCGCCTGGACCCCGGTGCCCAGGCCGGCCTGACGGTCGCACTCGATTTGGCGTGCCTGATGCCAACCAACGCGATGGTCACCAGCGCCACATGGGATGGCGGCGGCACGGACAATAGTTGGGACACACCCGCCAATTGGGTGGGCAACAATGCGCCGCTGAGCGACGCGGCGGTCGTCTTTGCCGGCGCCACGCGGCTCGCGCCCAGCAATGCCGCAGCCGGCCGAAACATCAGCGGCATCACGTTTGCCGACGGCGCCGGTGCGTTCACCGTGGGCGGCGCCACGCTGACCAACAGCGGCAATATTATCAACCACAGCGGCGTGCCGCAGGCGATCAGTCTGAATCTTGTGGCACGCGGTGCGGGCTGGCAGGCCGACACGCGCGGCGGCGACCTTGTGCTGCAGGGCGTGCTGGCCGGCAACGCGACCGCGCTGGTCAAACTCAGCAGCAACATGCTGAGCCTGGCGCACGCGGGCAACACGTATAGTGGCGCCACGATCGTCAGCGCCGGCACCGTGCGCGTCAGCGGGCGCACGGGCAGCGGCGCCGTCAGTGTCGCGGGCGGCGCCACGATCGAAGGCAGCGGCGTGGTGAACGCGCCGTTGACGCTGGCGTCCGGCGCGACACTCGCACCCGGCCCCGGCCTCGCGACGCTCGCCATCAACGGCGCGCTGCTGTGCAACGCCGGCGCGCAGTACGCCTGGCAAGCCGCGGACGCAGGCAGCGCGGATCTCGTGAGCATCACGGGCGCATTGCAGCTGCCCGGCGCGCCGGACAGCCTGACCGTCACGGTGTTCCGGGCCAGCGGCACGCCCTATGGCCCGTACGTGCTGTTCAGCACCACCACCGGCATTAACGGCGCAAGTAACGCCGTACGGCTTGTGTATCACGACGGTCTGGAAGGCGCGCCGCATCCGGCGGTGAATGGCACAGCTCTGGTAGTGAACTTGGTGCCTGAACCGGGGGTATGCTGCGCCGTGGCCTTGCTCGGCCTGCTGCTGCTACGCCGTGCCTGAATGACCATGCGGTACTTTATTTTCTGTAACATTTACCACACTAAGGCCAACATGATGAACACGACACCGTACCTCTCACGTAGCGTTATTGCCGTACTGGTTCTGCTGGGCGCGCTGCCGCTCGCCGCCGCCAACGGCACATGGACCAGCGCCACCGGCGGCACCTGGAGCGATACCACCAATTGGGCCAGTGGCACGATTGCCGACGGCGCCGACGGCACGGCCGCGTTTGCACCCGCCGCGGAACTGAGCGTGACCGTGGACACCGTGCGCACCATCGGCGCCATCAGCCACGGCGGCCCGGCGCGCCTGAATCTGCAGGCGCCCGCCAGCGGCCCGCTCACGCTGCAAACCACCACTGCCGCGCCGCTCATCCAGAATGCCGCGCTGCAGTTCATGCTGATGCCGCTGGCCGGCACCCAGGGCTTCATCAAGAAAGGCGCCGGCCGCCTCGTGCTGCAAAATCAAGTCACGCATGCGCTCAGTGGCCCCCTGTGCGTCGAGCAGGGCGAGTTGCGCCTTGACAACGCCGCGCCCGCCGTGCCGTCCGTCGCGCTGGTCGTCGTGACCAATGCCGACAGCGCCGTCCGGCTGCATGTCGTCAGTCCAGGCGACACGAATGCCACCGATGTCTACGCCGGCCCGTTCCGCTTGTCGGGTTATTTTGGCCTGGCCAGCGGCCCAATGGCCAGCATGGGGCCGCTCTTCGTCTATGCGGACGGCCTGAACGCCGCCGTGTCCAACATCGTCTTGACCAAAGAGGTGGCCACGTTCACAACCATTGGCCAACTCGGCGTGGGTGGCGGCCTTGAACTGCGCGGCGAGATCAGCGGTGACTGCCCCCCGAAATTCATGGTCAAAGCCGGCGCGAAAACCTTCGATTTTATTGGCTCGAACACCTATGCCGCGGAGACCACGCTGGAAGTCGCCGCGGGCGTGGGCACGTTCAATTTCCGCGGCCCGCAACGCATTCCGCACGGCGGCGTCTTTCCGCAAGCCGTGTTCCTCTCCGTGGCCGCCACCGGCGCCACCGCCGTGCTGGATATCCACAACCATGACATGCGCCTCGGCTACACGGCCATCAACGGCCCCGGCATCCACTACTTGCGCAGCACGGGCGGCGGCAATTACGGCGGCGTCATCACCATTGACAATCCCAATCCGGCCAATGACTATGGCTTGGTCATGAGCGAAGGCGGCACCTTGGTGCTTGAATCCGGCACGCTCTTCTCGCCTACCGACCACGCGGCCATCCGCGACAACTGCGAGTTGCTGGTCAGCGGCGGCTACTTCAACTGCGGCTTGGAAATCCTGCTGGGCCATGGCGGCAGTGCCACCGGCACCGGCATTGTCACGGTCGCGAATGCCGGCGTCGTCAGAAATTTCGTCTGCCGCAATGGTGATACCGGTTTCGGTCCCGGCCTGGTCAATCTCGATCCCGGCGGCCGCTTCGAGACCGCCGCCATGCGGACCACCGCGAATGTGCCCTATGGCATGGTCAGCTGCAACGGCGGCATCTTGTCCGACGGCGCTTATGATGACTGGAACGGCAGTTACGCCGACTGGATTATGACCAACATCACCGTGCTGGTCAAAGCCGGCGGCGCGCATATTGAAGTCAACAACGCCAGCGGCCGCGCCCTCCTCAGAATGCTGGAACATGATCCTGCGCTGGGCGGCGCGCCCGATGGCGGCCTCGTCAAATACGGCCCCGGCCACTTGACACTCGGCGCCAGCAACACCTACACCGGCCCCACGATCATCAACAGCGGCATGGTCTATTTCACCGCGGCGGGCTCGTTGCCCGACCGCTCCATGCTGCTTCAGCTGGCCGGCGGCGCGTGCGACCTCAGCGGCTTGGCCGGCGGCACGCTGGTGCTCGCCAACGGCCGCACCCTGGCCGGCAATGGCGTGCTCGGCGGCAATCTCGACCTGGCCAACGGCGTGGTCACGCCCGGCCCGGGCATTGCCGCGCTCAGCATCACGGGCGCCGCCACGCTGCAGCCCGGCGCGCTGTATCAATGGGACATTGGCGCGGCCGGCAGTGCCGATGCGCTGATCATTGACGGCGCGCTAACCTTGCCCGCCGCCGTGAATGTGGTCACGGTGCAGGTCGGCATTGCCAGCGCACCCGACGAGAGCAACACCTACGTCATCTGCAGCGCGTTCGGCGGCATCAATGGTTCCGCCGACAGCATCTTCATGCACTACGGCGCAACCGGCATGGTCGGCCCTGAACACCCGCTCATCGTCGGCACGGACGTGGTCGTCGCACTGGCGGTGCCGGAGCCGGGCGCCGTGCTGCTCGGCGTGGCGGCCCTCGTCTGCCTGCACCGGCGCCGCCCTTGCAGAAGTGGCCATTTTCTTGTTGTTTTTGCCAGATGATAATGCTATCTTGTTCACACAGCATGGCGTGGCATGCGAACGCATGCACCGCAGCACTAACCAACACGTACCTCAGGGAGACACTATGAATGCCAAGCTGCAGCACCCACTTATGACGCTCATGGTTGCGAGTTTGTTCATCGCGCTGCCGCTCGCCGCCGCCAACGGCACCTGGAACGGCGCCACAGGCGGCAACTGGAGTGACACCGCCAAATGGAGCGGCGGCACAGTCGCCGACGGCGCGGACTTTACCGCCACGTTCAGCACGGGCGGGAATGTGACCGTGGACACCGCGCGCACAATCGGCAACATTACCCACAGCGCCGGCGGGCAATTGCTGCCGCAAGCGCCGGCCAGCGGCCCGCTCACGCTGCAAACTTCCAGCGGCACACCCGTCATCGAAAACCAGACCACCGCCAACGACATCATCAAAGTGCCGCTAGCCGGCACCCAGGGCTTCGTCAAGAAAGGCAATCAGCGCATTGCCATGTGGAACGAGGCCGTCAACCCCTTGAGCGGCGACATCCGC
>Ga0247841_10010067_pt1 | contig 12996 bp, 14 predicted proteins | sample LaCruzMarch2015__2_FD_192410 | JGI IMG/M metagenome (GOLD analysis project Ga0247841, IMG submission 192410) | Freshwater microbial communities from meromictic Lake La Cruz, Castile-La Mancha, Spain - LaCruzMarch2015_18m | ecosystem: Environmental > Aquatic > Freshwater > Lake | place: Spain... | reverse complement strand
TCTCATGGTTAAAACAAGACGTTAATATTCATAGAGGAATGACCAGACAATTACGAGATAAAATTGTTGAACATATTCTAAGTAATTAGGTGCACGTTTTTGATATTAACCCAAATTATAGAAGGTCAAAGCATTGCCACAGAAAGAATAAGGCAAAATAAATTTGTAAAACTAAATGAGAAACTCGCCTCAGGGCCAGGCAAACTTTCTGTGGCGTTCGGCATTACCGGAGATTTCCACTCCACAGATTTCATAAAATCAGATAATATCTATATAGAGGACAGGGGAGAAAAAATATTAGAAAAAGATATTATTTCTACTACTCGAATAGGCGTTGACTATGCACAACATTGCAAAGACTACCCATGGCGATTTTACATTAAAGATAATCAATTCATCAGCAAGAAATGATGGTATACAACGCAAAAATTTGGAATAAACGCAACGGGCTAAAGGGAGAACCTTATAAGAGATTAGTAATTGATCCGATTCTAATCAAATTTTCATCACCAATAAATAATAAAGTCATAGTTGATGCAGGATGTGGAAATGGATATCTTGGGATTAAGCTATCAAAGCTCGGAGCATCAAGAATAATTCTAATAGACAATCACAAAGAGAATCTAGCATACGCACAAATTAATAATAAACAAGCCAATGTAAATTTTAAGTCCTATTTCTCTAATCTTACCAGTAAATTACCAATAAAAAATGACTCCGCAGATATAGTGGTGTCAAATATGGTTTTAACAGAAATAAAAGAGTTAGAAAAAGTATTAAATAATTTTTCCAATGTTTTAAAAGAAAATGGAAAACTAGTTTTTTCAGTAATCCACCCTCTTTACGATTATCATCATTCGTTGCTTAAAGAATCTAACAAAGTCACTGGCCTGAATGGATATTTTGACCAAACTGAAGGATCTTTTATTTTGGGAACCGAAAGCCATCCCAAAGACATTATTAAGGTTAAACACATTCATAGAACGATCGAGGACTATGTGTCTACATTATTGAAATGTGGTTTTAAGATAGAAAATATAGCAGAACCAAAAATTAATAATAAATTATTAAAAGTTGCCCCAAGATTTAAAGAGAATTATAACTATCCAATTTCTTTAATTATTTCGGCTATAAAACGTACTTAAATTATTATGTCAAAAGTATCCTTTATAAAATCAGATGATCGTAGATACAACATTGAAAGATGTTTATCTTTAATAAAAAGCGAAATTACGTCCGGACTAAAAAACGCCAAACGTGTTGTGGTTAAACCAAATTGCGCTACCGACAATGTTCGCCTAGCAGCCACACACGCAGAGGCGCTTGATGCTGTTTTGAGTTTCATTAAGCCATATGTTAAAGGACAGATCACTTTGACTGAAGGAGTTGGCGTCGGAGACACTTTGACTGCTTTTAAAAACTTTGGTTATTTGGATTTACAAGAAAAATATGACTTCTCGATAGTAGATCTTAACACTGATGATTATGAAACCATTTCAATGGTTGATGCTAAAAATAAGAAATGGAACGGCCAAGTTGCAAAAACGATATTGAATTCTGACTATATTATTTCTGTTTCGCCACTAAAAACTCACGATACGGTTATTTATACTGGGGCCATCGAGAATGTTGCCACGGGATCGCTCATTAGATCTGTCTCCACATTTTCAAAAACAATTAATAAACTTAAACAATCGTTTGGATTGCCGAAAAATAACAAAGCCTTAATCCACCAAAACTCTCAAGCAATGGACAAAAACATTGCAAAAATTTACGAAAAGCTTTCTGTTAAATTGGCAGTCTTAGACGCCTTTGAAGCAATGGAAGGCGAAGGACCGGTTAACGGACATATGATACCAGCACACTATGCCATAGCCTCATCCGACTCAGTCGCAGCCGACTGGCTGGCCTGCAATCTTATAGGGCTTAGTATCAAAGATATTGGGTATTTATCATCGTTAGGACCAGATCAGGATGAGAATTTTGTGATAGGAGATGACTGGGAAAAAAATATTATAAAATTCAGACTCCACTCCAATTTTGAGAAAAGCATTTAACAAATTTTAAATGAAACAAAATAAAGATTTTGACTTATCAAAAGAGAAAAGAGACGAACTGCTTGGACTAATCAAGAGTTTCTTTCAAAAAGAAAGAGATGAAGAAATTGGTGGCTTGGCAGCAAGTGCCGTTCTCGATTTTTTTCTTGATAAATTAGCAGTTGAATTCTATAATCAAGGTATCTACGATTCATACAAATATCTAGATGATCGCATCTCAGACCTTTTAGAAATTCAAAAATAATTGCTCACAAAGGAGGCGATATATGACCAATAGAAAATTTACAATCAAAGAAGCGAAAGAATGTGGCGATAAGTTAAACATTAGCTGGAATGAATTTAATGTTGATCAATTTTGTCGCGGGATGAATGTTGAACTGGAGCACGGTTCCTGCGATCCTGAGACAAATGTCACAAATGATGATCCTCTCATGACCGCTAAAATAGCACTGGCCCATCTCAAAGAATTTCCCGACTATTACATCCGACTGGAAAAAATGGAACGAGAGGCCGAATCACAATTAACTGAGAAATAAACATACAAGGATTCACATATATTATATTGTTCAGAAAATAACCATTCACTGTCATTGCGATATCACGTCCGCCAGCTGGCGGATGAAGAAGCAATCTATTATGAAAGATTGCCGCGCCTCGGAAGCTCCCGATGGCTCGCAATGACGATACAGTGAATGGTTACGTCCAGAAAGTCTGTACTTTCGTAAAAAATATGTTATAGTAATATTGTAGTAATAAAAGTGGCGTGATTTGCGCCTTTTTTAATTCCCCCTAAATCACATGAACGAAGAAGTAATTTTAAGATTCGATGAAGTCAGTTTCGAATATCAACACGACAAGCCCATCTTGGATGAAACCAGTTTTAGCATACGAAGAAATTCCAAAATAACTTTAATGGGCCAAAACGGCGCCGGCAAGAGCTCACTGTTTTCTTTAATTATGGGCGAATTGAAACCTAAATCCGGCCAGATCTCTATTGGCAAAGACATTACGATTGCCAAGGCTCATCAAGTTATGGCACGCGAAGACCTTGCTCTGTCGATCATGGATTATTTTGCTAAGGCTTTCAAAGAGTGGCCATCAGATCTAGCTAGTAGAGTTGCCAAGGTAATGACAGCCGTAAACCTAAGCATCCCAACCGATAGGCGCGTAGGCGATCTCTCTGGCGGACAGCAGGCAAGACTTCTACTTGCTTTCGCTTTGATTCAAAATTCCGACATTCTTTTACTCGATGAACCAACCAACAATCTTGACCAAGCCGGCATCGATCACCTGATCATGTTCTTAATGACATACGATAAAACCGTGATTGTAATTTCACATGACGCCGATTTCTTGAATTGCTTTACTGAGGGCGTTATCTATCTCAATGTTTTTAGCCACAAAATTGAAAAATACGTCGGTGATTATTATTCAGTAGTTGAAGAAATCAGCAAACGAGTCGAGCGCGAAGAGAGAAAAAATGCCCAGCTTAAAAAATCAATCATTGACCGCAAAGAAAAAGTGAATTTTTTCTCCAATAAAGGCGGCAAGATGCGCAGACTAGCCAAAAAACTTAAAGAAGAAACTACTGAACTTGAAGAAGAAATTGTCGATGTCAGACATGAAGACAGAACTATTCGCAATTTTAATATTCTAGCTCAAGATATTGTCGGCGACATTGTAACAATAAACGCTGTGACAACTTTCCATAATCACGAACCACTTACAAAAAAGGTTGGTAAAATTATCCGCAAACGAATACACCTCTTGGTTACTGGACCAAATGGAGTCGGTAAAAGCACATTTTTACGTTCGCTGGTATCCGGCAAAAATCAAGATGCTAAAATTTTAGACGAAGTACGCGTCGGTTATTATAGCCAAGATTTTTCTAATCTGGATTTTAATCAAACAGTTTTTGATTCGCTCATGAGCACTAAAACTGAAGGCATGGACGTACAAACTATGCGTTCGGTTGCGGCCGGTTTTCTGATTGGCGGCGACTTGATGGGCCATAAGATTTCCGCATTATCTGAAGGGCAAAAAGGCTTACTTTCTTTCGCGCGGCTCACGTTAATGCAACCGGGTCTTTTGATTTTAGACGAGCCAACTAATCATATTAATTTTCGCCACCTGCCGATAATCGCTAAAGCAATTGATGAGTATAAGGGCGCCATGATTATGGTCAGCCACATGCCCGATTTTGTCGAACAAATAAAATTCGATGATGAATTGGACTTAAGTTCTGGTCATGGTAATATTTAAATGATAAAATAGACTTATTAATATTTAGAGGAGGATTTGGTTATGTCAATCGTATCAGAGTCAGAATTCAAGGGAAACGTGATGATCGTTATTAAGAACAGCGAAGATGACCAATACCCGTTTCAGTTTGGTCTTAAAAAAGCAAAAATGGTTTTAGAAAATATTGAAGAGATTAAAAAGTTCGTAGAAAAGTACGACAAACAATAAATCTCGTACTAGCAGACGATTCAACACTATTCAAACCAAAATGTACACCTCGTAGGTGTACATTTTGGTTTTTTGGCGGCAAAAAGAGCACCATCATGAATAATATATGCACACTTTTTGCACTTATTTTTCATTTGGAATATAATTAAATCATATTAAACGTTGCGAGGGGCAATGGGTATTTCTGACGATATAAAACCAAAAAAATCACATCATCCACAAAAAAGATCAGCCGATGTTCATGTTCCTATTTTTAAGGACATGTATGATGAAAAAGACATCGATTTAGATAACTTCGAACCTGAAGAAAAAAAACTAGATCCAAAATCACTAGAGCAACTAGAGAATGATTTTTTTGACTATGAATATAAACACGACAATAAGAGACAACAAGAGAAAAAAGATATATATATAGACGAAGCGGAAGAGAAAAAGCCTACCCCAAAGAACCATCACCATAAGAAAAATTCAACCAAAGCAACTTTTTGGCTCATCACACTGGCACTACTTGGCCTGTTAATCTGGCAGAATTATCCAGAAATAGTCTCGGCCGTTAAAAATAAGTTTTTTAAAAAAAGTGCCACGGAAACCGTTGCAGAAAACAACAAAACCGATGAATATTACACTGGAGAAAAAGTTGACAACACAACAACAGAAGACACTTCAGCCACAGCCACAAGCACAGAAACTGCGCCGGAAACAACAACTGCAGCTCCCACTATAGATAAATCCAGTGTAATAATGGAAGTTTTGAATGGCAATGGCATAAAAGGCTCAGCCGACACAATTAGGGATCAGCTTGTAACAGCCGGATTTAAAGTATCAAGAGTGACAAACGCAAAAAATTTCAACTATGCCACAAGCATAATTTATTTCAAAACAGGCAAAGATGCCGAAGCCAATATTATCAAAGAGATATTAACCAATCTGCAAACAACAACTCAAAATAGCGATAGCATTGTTGGTGATTACGATGTCATAGTCGTAGTCGGCGCCAAATAACAAAGAGGATATTTTGGATCTAATATTTACTCAGTATGACAAATTAATCTCCGGTTTTTCTCCAGCCAGCCAAGCATTTATTTCACTGGCCCTTTTATTATTTCTGCTCTGGCAAATCTACATGATAATAAAACACGGCCACTGGATTTTTATTGCTGCCCTCATAATTTTCCTTCCCGGTACATGGCCGGCCACTCAATATATCGGCAATCTGATTCTTACCATTGTCAAGCTGTTATTTGTCAGAGTCGGCCTGTTGTTCTTTTAGTTTAATACATAGGTTCCACAGAGTAATGTTAAATAATAAATATTAATTACTTCGTCATTCCAGACTAGATCTGGAATCTATATAAATAATAAATAATTTCTGAATCCCAGATCTCAAGCTTACAGTCTGGGATGACGACAAGAACAAAGTGTTAACATGTAACATGATTTAAAAGGAGAAAAATGTCCAATAACCCATATATAAATGTGCAAAAACAAATTGATGAGGCAAAAGAACTGGTTGATTTTGATCCGGAAATAATTGAAATACTCAAATATCCGCAAAAAATCCTTGAGGTTTCAATTCCAATGAAAATGGATGACGGAAAAATTAAAATATTTCATGGATACAGAGTTCAGCACAATAATTACAGAGGCCCCTACAAAGGTGGAGTTCGCTATCACCCGCAGGTCAATCTAGATGAAGTCAAAGCTTTAGCAATATGGATGACCTTTAAATGCGCTGTCGTAGACATTCCATTTGGTGGAGCAAAAGGCGGCATAATCGTCAACCCCAAAGAATTAACCAAGCATGAGCTTGAACACTTAACTCGCGGCTATATTGATAAAATATTCTCCAACATTGGACCATACAAAGATGTGCCTGCTCCCGACGTTTACACAAACGCTCAGGTTATGGCCTGGATAATGGATGAATATAGCCACATCGCTCAGGAACACACTCCAGCAGTTGTAACAGGAAAGCCGATCGAAAATGAAGGTTCGCTTGGTCGAGATACAGCAACAGCTCAAGGAGGAGTTTATGTTTTGCTCGAATATCTTAAAAGAAAAGATCTAAATATTAAAGATATTTCCATTGCAGTTCAGGGTTTCGGAAATGCCGGATCAAACGCTGCAATTCTGCTAAATAATTTAGGCGCAAAAATTGTGGCAATTTCAGATTCAAGGGGAGCAGTTTACAGTGAAGATGGAATTGATCCGAAACTTCTATTAACATACAAAAAGAAAACTGGCGGAGTTGCCAATTTTCCAGGAACAAAAAACATTGGCAATGAAGACTTTTTTGGCCTAAAAAATGACATCTTCATACCGGCCGCTTTGGAAAATGCAATTACGGATAAAAATGCCAAAACAATACAAAGTAAAGCAATTCTTGAATTAGCCAATGGACCAACCACTCCCGAAGCAGACAAAATACTAAAAGAAAAGGGGATTGATATTATTCCCGACATTCTGGCAAACGCCGGCGGAGTTACGGTGAGTTATTTGGAATGGACCCAAAACCTATCGAGAGATTATTTATCAGAAGAACAAGTTATCTGCCGGCTTAAAGACAAAATGATCAAAGCGTTTAATGACGTTTATGACTTTGCGAGCAATAAATCCTGCACATTCAGAGAAGCAGCATTCGCTTTGGCAATTGAGAGAGTGAGCAAGGCAATTCACAACCGCGGAGTTTTAAGCTAATATAAAACCAACACGGATCTTTTACACAGATAGATCACTGATTCTTAATTTTGAATTTTTAATTGGAGCGAAGCGATACATGTACGATGTAATAATTATTGGCGGCGGACCGGCCGGCCTAAGTGCGGCAATTTATTCTTCCCGAAGAGCGTTAAAAACTTTGGTCATAAGTCGTGATATTGGCGGGCAGATAGCCAAGACTCCCGACATTGAAAACTACCCTGGTGTGGAAAGAATTTCCGGTGTTGAACTGGCAAACAAATTTAAAACTCAGGCAGAGAAGTTTGGCGCCAAAATTATTTTTGAAGAGACAACCAAAGTAGAAAAAGCTAAGAATAATTTTATAGTTAAGACTTTGCGAAACGAATATGAAACCAAAACAGTCATTTTGGCTTCAGGTAAAAAACCAAGAGAATTGGGCGTTCCAGGTGAGAATGAATTTAAAGGCAGAGGCGTTTCATATTGCGCTACATGCGATGCCCCTTTCTTTAAAAATAAAACCTTAGCAGTGGTAGGAGGCGGAAACTCTGCATTAGACGCAGCCCTTTTGGCCTCAAAATATTGTAAGAAAGTTTATCTGATTCATCGCCGAGACTCTTTCGCTGGAGAACAAGTCTTAATTGATACCGTTAATTTCACGAAAAATATTGAAGTAGTATTCAACAATCAAGTCAAAGAAATAAAAGGGGAACAAGTAGTTAAGTCCGTTGTCCTTTCAGATGATAAAATAATCGAAACTGACGGCGTAATTGTTGAAATTGGTTTTATCGTCGATCATTCTTTAGTAGAAGGACTGGTTGATATTGATAGCAAAAAACAAGTAGTCGTAAATAATATTCAGGAAACTTCTGTGCCTGGCATTTTTGCCGCCGGAGATCTAACCGTAACTCCCTACAAACAAGCGGTTATCTCCGCGGCAGAAGGAGCAAAAGCAGCATTGTCTTGTTACGACTATTTACAAAAATTACAGGGCAAAAGAGGAATTTTAGCTGATTGGCATTAATATTATTTATTAGTAAACAAAATTCGATGAGCACATTGTTTTTGCGAGTGTCGGTTGAGCGTTCAAACTTGGTAATTATAGGATCCTGAAACAAGTTCAGGATGACAATTAATATTGGTTTACTATTGAGCGAGCGAATAGGCTGGTTAGGGAGACCGAAGCAAAAATAATATGCTCATAAAAGAATTTTGTAGTTCAAACAAATTAACCAAAATAACGGAGGGTCTCAATGTCGGACATTGAACTAAATGAACAAGAAGAAATTGAGGAAGTTAGGGAACAGGAAGATCCTGACGCACTTAACAAGGGATTAAAACAAAAGATCGACAAGATAAAACAGAAAACTAAGCAAATTAAGCAAAAAATCCAGGATTTTTTCGCAAATCCAAAGAAACGCTTGATTTTTATCATAAGTCTCGGCGTAATACTAATTGCCGCGGTTGGAACAGGACTCTACATCCAGTCGCACGACAAAACAACGACCGCAAAAAATGAAAGTGGCAAAACTAACGATGATAAAGTCAGCGAAGTGCTTTACCCTGCAATCTTAGATGGCGTAATGACCAATCAAGAATCGGCCAACCGTCATCCATTGGGGATTATTGTAGAAAACCACCCGGATGCCAGACCTCAGTCAGGACTCGATAAAGCAAGCATTGTATACGAAGCTATCGCAGAAGGAGGAATTACTCGTTTTCTAGCGATTTTTGGAACCAATGAGGCAGAAAAAGTGGGGCCTGTCCGTTCAGCCAGAACCTATTTTGTTGATTGGGCCCACGGCTACAATGCTTTTTGCGCCCACGTTGGCGGCAACATGGACGCACTTGATCAAATACCAAAAGATAAAATTCTAGACTTGGATCAATTTAGTTATTCAAGCTCATACTGGAGAGAAAAGAGCACAGGCTTGGCTACCGAGCACACAATGTTTACTTCAACACTAAAATTACGTGAACAGGCTAAAAAGAACAATTATTCAACTGCTAATAATTTTAATGTCCTTAAATTTAAAGACGATCCTACCGATGAAGAAAAAGCAAATGTTACGGATAAGCAAAAGATCTCAGTAGTTTTTTCAAGCGCGCAATTCAATGTCGATTTTGAGTATGACAAAACCACGAATTCATATAAAAGATCGATGGCTGGAAGCTCGCATATTGATAAAGTTAGTAAGAATCAAATCAACCCAAAAAATGTAATCGTAATGACAGTTAAGCGCCAAGCAACCACGACAAGAATTAATGAACCTGGATATAAAATGACCACGATTGGATCAGGAACTGCAGAAATATTTATTGACGGCAAAGAGATAAAAGGAACATGGAAAAAAGACTCCGCTGCAGACAGAGAACTTTTTTATGACGAATCTGGCAACGAAATTATTTTCAATCGCGGACAATTCTGGATATGTGTCATTCCACCAGATGGCAGTGTTAGCGTTCAATAAATATTATTATAAATATAAGAGCGACTATTCACCGTACTGTCATGCTGAATTCATTTCAGCATCCCATATCAAAAAAAAGATCCTGAAACAAGTTCAGGATGACATAATCAAGCAGATAAACATTAAGATTAAAAACTAACAGCTACATTGGAGGGGAAGTATGGCAATAATAAAAAATGTATACGCTCGGGAGGTGCTCGATTCTCGAGGCAATCCAACGATTGCCTGCGAAATTGAGTTAGATACCGGAGTTCATTCTTTGGGCTTTGTGCCTTCAGGCGCTTCTACGGGCACAAATGAGGCACTTGAATTAAGAGATGGTGACTTGAACCGATACGAAGGAAAAGGCGTACTTAAAGCTATTTCAAACGTAAATACGATCATTAAAGAGGCTATTGTCGGCATGGACGCGCTTGATCTGTACAGTGTTGACCGGCGCATGATCGAGCTTGATAATACTCCAAATAAATCTCAGCTTGGAGCTAATTCTATCCTCTCCGTCTCTCTCGCCGTAGCTAAAGCCGCATCAAAAAGCTCCCATGTGCCCCTTTACCAATACATAGGACAGCTGTTAGGCAAAAAAAATGATAGCTATACAATGCCTTTACCTTTTTTAAATATTTTAAATGGTGGCAAGCATGCAATAGGTTCCACTGATTTTCAGGAATTCATGATTGTTCCAGTAAAGTTCAACAGTTTTAAAGAAGCATTGCGCGTTGGAGCTGAAATTTACCACAGTCTGGCTAAAATTTTAGAGGAAAGAAATTATCAGCCGCTTGTTGGTGACGAAGGTGGATATGCTCCTTCTCTGTTTTCAAACGAACAAGCGATGGAACTTCTAATGATGGCTATTAAGAACGCTAATTATACTGCCGGCGAAAATGTCTTCATAGCTCTTGATCCAGCGGCAAGTAGATTTTTTTCCGAAGAAATCTATCAGCTTCACAGAGAGAACCTTTCACTAACAACAGGCCAAATGATTGATTTTTACGAGAATTGGACCGAGAAATATCCTATAATTTCGATAGAGGATGGATTGAGCGAGAGCGATTGGAATGGTTGGCGAGATCTAACCCAGCGCATTGGAGACAAAGTTGAACTGATAGGCGATGATCTCTATGCTACGAATAAAGACCTGTTAAAGAAGGGAATTCAGTATAAATCTTCCACTGGTATCTTAATTAAGCCCAACCAAATTGGCACTCTTTCGGAAACACTGGAAACGATCAAAATAGCTGAAAAAGCCGGCTTTAAAATAATAATTTCCCATCGATCAGGAGAAACAGAAGATGATTTTATTGCAGATCTAGCCGTTGCAACCGGATGCGGCACAATCAAGTCAGGAGCTCCCTGCAGATCAGAAAGAACTGCAAAATATAATAGAATACTTGAGATTGAAGAAAAACTAGGCAGTAGAGCTAAATTCGCCGCTTGGGACACAGCAGGAAATGAGGGAATGGGACAGTTATGAAATCTACGATTTCATAACAATTTCTAAATCCTAATTACTAATTTCTAAATACGAAAAAAGCCCTTTGATGTGATCTCGGGGGCTTTTTTCTTTTAATAATTCTCTTATTATGCTATAAATATGTCGTGAGCGTTAACTGGAAACAGGAACGCAGAAAAGGGGGCCCAAAATGGGTAATAATTTTCAAGTTGCATTTACAGGAACTGGAAGTGCAGTCCAGACGCTAACTCTTGCATCAATAATAGAGGATGCACTTAAACGTCTACCACACGGTGAGAATAGTGAATGCTTTATGGTTGTTCAGAAAGATGGGGTACTAAGGACAGTAAATATTTCAAAACGACTAAGAGCATTTAGTCACTGTCTTGCTCTTCAGGCAATCAACTCAAAACCGCTTAGAGATTATCCTCGCATCAATAATCTTGAGAAGCTTGCAACAGATTATATTAGGGCTTGTGCCGGTTGGACAAACAAAGATGCCTTTATTAAGAGAAGGGAAAACGAAGAATACAAGTTTGAAAAATGGCTTTGGCCCTCACCCCTATCACCCCATACACAGGAAAGAATTCTAATTCAGTCCTTAGGGGAAATAGCCAGGGATTGTCTTGATTTCCGCCAAGAAAAGATCATTGCGGGCATCATGGCATTCGTAAGGCTATCCAAAGATCAAGATGCCAGCCTTCAACTAAAAGACATAAACCAACTATTCGTCTCAGTTGTTCAAGACCTTTTTGGAGAAGACTCAGGCTGGTGGTTTAAAAACATCTAGAGTAAAATCGACAGTCAAACATGCGCCCGCCGTAACCGGCGGGCGCTTCCACAAAAAATATTTTATATACGAAAAAAGCCCTTTGATGTGATCTCGGGGCTTTTTTCTTTAATGTTTACTCAGGTTAGAAACCTAACGAATGAGCAATATTCATAACTTTATTGTAATAAGCTGTCGAAGGGTTATATCCCCATAATGCCTTTTGGACATTTGGATAACCACAAGCTTTTAGATATGCAGCAGCGGAGAAAATTGCATCTTCAACATTATTGATATCAGCAACACCGTCTCCATTACCGTCAACACCATGTCTTTTCCATGTTGATGGCATAAACTGCATAGGGCCAGTAGCGCCAGAACCGGTATGGTTCTTAAGTCCGGTAGAACCAGAACCACCAGTTTCAACAAGGTGAACAGCTTTTAATATTCGAGCGTCAACACCATAGGCGTTTTGAGCACGAACATATATCTCATCAAAGTTTGAAGGATCGCTGTAAACTCGGTTTTCACGAGCTACAACTGTCCTAGAAGCCGCAGCCTTGGCTTTGGCCTCAGCAGCAGCTTTCGCTTCTGTTTCAGCTTTTTCCTTAGCTTCACGAGCTTCACGCTCGACCTTTGATTCACCAGGTTTTATTTCAGAAATTAAATCTGAAGCTAAAACAATTGAAGGTGAATTAAGAGATAACTTTAAGTTATTTGAACTGACTTCCTCGCTATCCGCCTCAACCTTCACTGAAGTGCTAGGTATGTAAACCGTAGGCAATATCATTGAAAGCAATAAAAGCGAAGTCATGCGATGGATTCTGAAGCCAGATATTAAATTTTTAGTTTTTGACCACAAAGTGGTCTTAAGAACAGAAATTCTCTCGAAATTGAGAGTCATAGTTTCATCTGGATATTCGACTGGTGAAATTCAATCGTACGAAGTCTTGTACCAGATACTCATATTAATTAAAAAGTTCTTACGATTTCTCGAAAGAACCCTCCTAATATAGCACACTTTATCTAGTTTGTCAATAGCAATGCGCTCGATTAGCTCTATGCTCAGACAAGAAGTGAGTATACCAAAGCAAGTATAGATGT
>Ga0247841_10010066_pt1 | contig 12996 bp, 22 predicted proteins | sample LaCruzMarch2015__2_FD_192410 | JGI IMG/M metagenome (GOLD analysis project Ga0247841, IMG submission 192410) | Freshwater microbial communities from meromictic Lake La Cruz, Castile-La Mancha, Spain - LaCruzMarch2015_18m | ecosystem: Environmental > Aquatic > Freshwater > Lake | place: Spain... | reverse complement strand
ATGATGTGGACGTGTACGGGTATGATCCTCTGCTTCCTGAATTGGTGATTGAGCATTTTGGTGCGAAGCCTCTGCCGAAACTGGACAAGAAGATGGATGCGGTGATTATTGCGGTGGCGCATTCAGTGTTCAGGAAGATGAGCGTTCATGAGATCCGCTCCTTGATGAATGATCACCCGGTTCTGATCGATGTGAGAGGGATGGTTGACCGGGTTGCAGCGGAGAAGACGGGGATGTTTTACCGGAAATTGTGATATTCATTCATCGCATCATCATCTTTTTTAATAATTCTTCAGAGATCCACCTTGAGCTTCTCTCACCTGCCTGATGATAATATCAATCGGCTCACTCAAAGGAATATTCTGTTTATGTATCGCGACTGATAATTCTGATTGTTACGCAGAGAAGACCTAAAAAAAGATCAGAGCGGTACTTCGATAGCGCTGGATACGGCATCTTTAAGAATGCCTGATGTATTTTTCAATCGCTCAAATTCTTCCGGGGTATAGCAAAGATAATCCACGTGTTTTTTGAACCGTGCAGATTTCATAACCATCGACATACGTCGGACAAAAGAGATCCCTGCAAATGTTTCAGCAACGATAATGACGTCAATATCAGAATCTTTCGTTGCAGTGCCATTCACACGGGAGCCAAAGATCAGGACTTTTACTGGTGAAAAAATCCGTATAATTGCCGGTAAAACTGTTTTTTCATATTGGTTAAGAAGCCGGTCATTGCTCATTATTCATTCTCCAGAAGTTTACAATAACTGTTGCGAAGATGTGTAAATATTCTTTGTGCACTTTTTACCCGTTCCAGAGCAAGTGTTTCGTCATACTGTTCATACGGGACACAGTCGCTGATATCCGGGTATCGTGCGAACTGATAATCGGATGTCAGATCAATGACACATTCATAAATATCATCCGGAAGATGCAGGTTCGATCCAAGTTCATCGATATAATGGGACTTCGGAACCGGACGACCCTTTTGTGCAATAAGCCCTTTGAATAGTTTTTCAACTGCCTGATGCGAAAGAAATGCTGCGATATCGTACCCTTCAATCGAGATGTTCTTATCGGCCATTTCCAGATCATGCAATGCCTGTTTTATCCATTTTCTGGCGATTGCATCATCTGCTGTGGTCATAGTATCTTCTTGTAAGTATTGCATTATGACAATATTAACACTCTTAAAACCCAACCATTTTCATCAGGTATTCCCCAATATGATTGTCCAGCACGACCTCAACATCGCTTTGATGAACAAGTTCTCCATGATCTTCGCCCGGCTCGGCATCAGCACAGATGAAGTGCTCAAAGCAGCCGGCACGAAATGGAACTTCAACCAGTACCGCCCCGGGCTTGTGGGCGGTCACTGTATTCCCGTTGACCCGTACTACCTTGTCAAGCGGGCAAAGGAGGTGGGCTACCATCCGCAGGTCATCCTTGCCGGACGTTCAATCAACGACTCGATGCCAAAATACGTGGCGGAGATGGCAGTTAAGGGGTTAAACAAGGTCGGGAAAACGATCAAAGGATCCCGTGTCCTGATCATGGGTCTGACGTACAAGGAAGATGTTGCAGATATCCGGGAGTCACCGGTCGAGAAGATGGTGCACGAGCTCAAGGAGTATGATGTGGACGTGTACGGGTATGATCCTCTGCTTCCTGAATCAGTGATTGAGCATTTTGGTGCGAAGCCGTTACCGAAACTGGATAAGAAGATAGATGCGGTGATCATTGCGGTGGCGCATTCAGTATTTAAGAAAATGCAGGTTCATGAGATCCGCTCCTTGATGAATGATCACCCGGTGCTGATCGATGTGAGAGGGATGGTGGACCGGGTTGCAGCGGAGAAGTCGGGGATGTTTTACCGGAAGTTGTGATATTCACGCATTTCTTTTTTAGTAATTCCAAGAGCAAAACAGATACCCTTATGACAGCCGAACCCGCTGAACATTTACATTGTGGCTTTATCCTGTCAGCTGGATCTTTCCGAGGACATAATTTCTGATCGTCTCTGCAGCATGAACCGCTTCACGGGCATCTTCTGGTAAGGGGGAGGGAGAATCCGGGTAGCGTACTTCGACTGCATAGGGGGTGAGATTACATGCAATGGTAAAAAGGTTCCTGCACGCGGGATCTTTTGATGAGGCGAGCAGGACGAGATCTTCGAGAGCATGTGTTTTAGGGAAATCCTGTTCAAGAAAAACAAGATATGCCTTGAGGTATTTTTCAGCAGCCTGTTGAGCATGAAAGCAGATAATGTCCGGGAATATCTCTTTTGTATCGAAAAGAGAGCTCTGTGCGGTAATAAAGTCCCTGCGACCTTTTTCACACCAGGCTTGGATCAAATCGCTTCTTGTCTTTGTCATATACCACCACCCCCTTCTTCAGAACCTGGGTAACAAATGCCTGGGGCACATCTTTCCAGTCATTTACTTCAGCAGGAGTGTAGACCAGGATATCTTTTGGGATCAGCAGTCCCGCAAGAGCCCGGTTGATGGCTACCGTGCGTTTGTGACGGGGGCGATCGGTCTCCATGATAACTAGAATATCGATATCGCTATCCTTATGAGGGGTTCCATAAGCATACGAACCAAAGAGGATAATTCTTGCAGGATCAACAGCATCTACTATTCTCTGTACAATTTCCTGCAGGAATAATGGGGTAAGAGCCGGTATTGATACAAGAGATCCTGATGCAATCATTCACGTATTTCCCAAATATCCTTTTCCAACGAAGATATGTTTATTCGTTATATATGTCTTCTTCCCCAAAAAGACAGTGGTACAAAAATATTCCTCTTTCGTATCGTATGCATTCCTTAACTCATGGTGGCAGTTTGGTAATGGGAATATGCTCGGGTATATAGAACCGATCATTGATTATACACTTGCGGATAAAATATTACATAATCAGTTTAAGGAATTCCTAAAGCAGAGGGCTAGTGAAAGGATAACAATGACGCAAAACCCGACAATCCCGATCGATAAGAGTTCCCCGGCACCTATCCCCACCCTCATCATCCGCCCGCCAAAGAAGTGGGTGCCGGTAGACTTCCGCGAGCTCTGGGAATACCGGGAACTGCTCTACAGTTTTGTCTCCCGCGATGTGAAGATCCGGTACAAACAGACCGCCCTTGGTTTTCTCTGGGCGATCATCCAGCCGCTCTTCATGATGGTAATCTTCACCCTGTTTTTTGGGGGGTTTGCAAAGATTCCGTCAGATGGCGTCCCCTATCCCCTGTTCAGCTTTGCCGCACTCCTTCCCTGGACGCTCTTCGCTGAAGGACTCACCCGTTCGACCACGAGCATGGTGAGCAATGCCGGTATCATGACGAAAGTCTATTTCCCCCGGTTGGTGATGCCGATCTCCGGGATCCTCTCACCGCTGGTAGATTTTTTTATCGCATTTGTCATCCTCCTCCTCATGATGGCATACTATGGGTTTGTACCGACCATCGCAATCGTTCTCCTCCCATTCTTCATCATCTTAGCCCTTGCTACCTCGCTTGCGATCGGGCTCTGGCTGTCAGCGCTCAACATCAAGTACCGGGATTTCCAGTATACTCTCCCGTTTATCATCCAGCTCGGGCTCTATGCATCGCCGATTGTCTATCCCAGCTCCATGATCCCGGCACAATACCGTATTTTTTACGGGCTCAACCCGATGGTGGGTGTGATTGACGGTTTCCGTTGGGCGCTTCTCGGCGCGAAACCACCGGAAGCGATGATGCTGGTATCTATCGGGGTTGTTGTTGTGCTGCTTGTCGGGGGCTTGTTCTACTTCAAGAGGATGGAGCAGTACTTCGCGGATGTGGTATGATCTTCATGACTGATGATATTGCGATCCGGGTTCGTGGGTTGGGGAAGAAGTATGTAATTGGGGGAGCTCAGGAAAAATATCTCACGCTCCGCGATGCGATTGTCAATTCACTCGAAAAGTATCAGAAGTATGCCTGGATATCATTTACGGGTGCGCCTCGTCAGTTACGATAGGAGAGAAAGAACATTAACGCGAGGATCATACAGAAGAATGCAAGTGCATCGTACCTGAATGATTGATAACAGAAAAGGATCCCATATGCAAAAAAAGAACGTCCCCACAAAAATCTTACAGGATATCATACAGCGGATTGTTGAGGTAGCACATCCGGATCGGATCATCATGTTCGGCTCTGCAGCTCGTGGAGAGATGGGACCAAACAGTGATATCGATCTTCTTGTGATAAAAAAAGGTGTTAAAAATCCCAGAGATGTAACAGCAAAGATCTATATGCGACTTTATGGGGTTGGCAAGGCAGTAGATATTATCGTTGTTTCCCCGGAACAGGTTGAACAATATCGTGATTCTCCGTATCTGGTAATTTATCCTGCCACACGGGATGGTGTCGTGATCTATGACGCGGAAAAGATTGCAACCGGATAATCCGGTCGAATGGCTGAATCGTGCAAAGAGCAGTATGGCTCTTGCAAAACAACGCTCCAAAGAAATTTACCCGGAAGATCTTTGTTTCCAGGCGCAACAGGCAGCAGAGAAAGCGATAAAGGCGGTATACATAAGAAAGAAAGTGTCATTCCCCTATATTCATGACATATCGCAGCTTTTGGCAGCTCTTGAAAAAGAAGGTGTGATTATTCCCAATGATATAAAAACTGCCTCAACGCTCACGCTGTATGCAGCTCAAACACGGTATCCCGGATTAGAAGGTCCGGTCAGTGATGAAGAATATCACGAAGCTCTGGTATTGGCAGAACGTGTTGTTGTTTGGGCAGAAAAAACCATGAAACCATCTCATTGAAAAACTGAAGTGATATATTTCTTACAATTGGGTGACACACACTTTAACAACAAAGATTCATACAGGGAGAAGGTCATAAAAATTGAGCCATCTTAAAAAAAAGGATTCCACTGATCACCGGGGTTAACTACCAATGATAACTAATATTGCAGGTACCACTCATGTCTTCTGACAACATCGCCATTCGCGTCCGTGGGCTCGGCAAGAAGTACCAGATCGGAGGATCGCAGGAGAGATACCTCACGCTCCGCGATGCCATTGTCAATTCAGTGAAGGCGCCGTTCAAACGATTTCATCATGCTTCTCCTTCTGAAGAATTCTGGGCGCTGAAGGATGTGTCGTTCGATGTGGAGCAGGGCGAGGTTGTGGGGATTATCGGGCGGAATGGGGCGGGGAAGTCGACGCTGCTCAAAGATTCTGTTTCGAATCAATCATTCACGTCCTCAACCAATCCTTTTTAATCATAAAAGTGCACTCATTACTATAATAGCCGTGATTAAAAATGCCCATTCTTTCAGAAGCCCGGTATGAGAATAAAATATTAAAGCCGTCATATGATCTCCCCCTGCGGGAAGGAGAGTCCGTTATTATTGAAATCAAGCGTCCGGTTACGGATCGGATGTACGGGTTATTCTCAACCGATGAAAAAACCGCAGATGAGATTATTACCCTGGAAGGATGGGATTGAATCTTCATCAGGTTCCACCGGGAACACGCATTTTTATTGATTCGAACATCTTTTTGTACATTTTTTTCAAGCATCCCAAATGGGGGAAGTCCTGCCAGGAGTTCATAAAGAGAACAGAAAATATGGACATTCAGGGGATTGTTGATGAATTTGTTTATAATGAGGTAATGCATAAATTGATGGTAACAGCACTGGTGAACCGGTTCCATTGTTCCCCACAAGAAGCCATTACTTCTGTCAAGAAAACACCTGAAATTCTCAAAGATTTTCCTACACTCTGGGAAGCAGGAGAAATGCTCCAGGCGATGAATGTTAAGGTTATCTCCGGCCCATTTTTTCCTGAATCTTTTGCTCTCATGCAGGAGCATCATCTTCTCATCACCGATGCCGTTCACATCGCTGCGATGAATAAAGAGAAGGTAACTCATATTGCATCAAACGATAAAGATTTCTCACGTGTTCCCTCATTATCGGTATGGAGACCGCATGCTGACAACAGAGGAGATCCTCATTCATGACCGATAAAAACATCGCCATCCGCGTCCGCAATCTCGGCAAGAAATACACCATCGGCGGTCCGCAGGAAAAATACCTCACCCTCCGCGATGCGATTGTCAATTCGGTGAAGGCGCCGTTCAAGTGATTCAGCAGTGCTCCCTCTCCTGAAGAGTTCGGGGCGCTCAAAGGATGTGCAGTCGGTGGATGGGATGAGGGTGTTATTTATAAGCCATAATATGGGGTGTAATACCACCGAACCAATAAGTTATTTGCTGTAAAATATCAAGGTAATGATAATCACCTTCAGGTGGATAGGGTAATTATGACAAAGGCGATTGAAGTTGTGTATGAAAATAATGTTTTTAAACCTCTTGGACCGGTAGATGGCATAGAAGAACATGAGAGGATGGTTGCGATATTCTCCAGGTGTCCTGTCAAAAACGGTCTTCGAAATCTGGCGGGAACAATAACCCATGACGAAGCACGGGCAATGCAGAAATGCATTGATGAGGAGTTCGAAAGTATTGAAGGCAATTGGTAGGTTAGCTTTGGATACCAACGCGGTAATCGCTTACCGGGAAGGTATTTCTGATGTATGCAAGCTGGTCGATGAAGCAGACGTAATTATTTTACCCGTTACCGTTATTGGCGAACTCCTGTATGGTGCATTAAACAGCACAAAAACCAAGAACAACGAAAAGTTTGTACATAAATTCGTCGAGTACTCTCTTGTAATGCAGATCGACGAATCTGTTGCTGCACGCTATGCCAGGGTTCGTTTCACACTTAAGCAACAAGGCACTCCAATTCCTGAGAATGATATCTGGATTGCAGCAGCATGCCTCGAACTAAAAGTTTCAATTCTCAGTCGGGATGCTCATTTCAAACTTGTCCCCGGATTAAATGTCATTTCATGGGACAATACTGGAAAGAGTTGAAACATACAGAGGAGATCCCCCTTCATGACCGATAAAAACATCGCCATCCGCGTCCGTGGGCTCGGCAAGAAATACCAGATTGGCGGACCGCAGGAAAAATACCTCACCATCCGCGATGCGATTGTTAATTCAGTGAAGGCGCCGTTCAAGCGATTACATAGTGCTCCTCCTTCTGAAGAGTTCTGGGCGCTGAAGGATGTCTCGTTTGATGTGGAGCCGGGCGAGGTTGTGGGGATTATCGGGCGGAATGGGGCGGGGAAATCGACGTTACTCTAAAATTTTGTCCCGGATTACATAGCTCACGTAAGAAAGAGTCTGTCCAATAAGCCATGCCAATTGCTGGACAGTCAAACGGATAAAAAGAGAGTGTTATTGGGTTATCACGGATCAGCAGTTGGAGACCCGGCGGGATCATTTTCATCCAGCTGGTCATCCTCATTTTCAAGTGGTTCAATGCCATCCGCCAGCACGAGATACCGGTGCCATGTCCGGTCAGATCCTCTCACCCAGAGTTCCCTGAAGATCCCATCCGGGATTTTCGGTTCACGTAACTCTTTGATCTCCGGTGCACAGAGCCTCAGGATTTCGGGAATTGAATACTGTGCGTACTTCAGTCTCCTGACCCGGACAAGGCTTGTGCAGCCCCGGTCATTGATCACGAAATCGAACGGGAGCTTTGCCTCTGTCACCAGTGCGATTAGCATGAATCCCCATACAGTTGCCTTGCGCTGTGCCTCGCCGATCGCAACGACCGGCTTGTATCCCCGGGTCATATGGCATCACCTTTTGAACCAGATTTCGCCGGGGTTCCGGGCCAGATATCTCCTGATCCAGAAGCTTGTTCGATATTCGGTACAACAATAGTACCGGGGTTTTCTGTTCCCGGTACATCATTACCGTTTCCTTCACCGGGAGTATGGTAGTTTAGGAGCTCCAAACTGCTGGTAAACCCGATTTGGCGAATGATATTGGTGCAAAAATTGAGCACCAGCTATCGCAAAGTGGCGAAGTCAGGTGAGTAAATATAAATGAGTATTTGGTCTCACTTTTTTGTTCCAGTGATATAAAGTATTTGGCTCATCATCATTATTTGAGGAAATCAATATCTTGGCCAAAAATGTAATGGTGGCTGCAGCCCCAAAACCCCTGCATTGCGATGTTCCCCCCCTCTGATGAAGGGCGGCGCGACGCCTCGTCGGGTCGCGCCTGGGCAAGGCGGTTTATGGGAGATGATGAAGTCCCACAACTCACATTGGATAGCTCTCCGCCGTGTGTGATTTTTCCCGCCCGATTTTGAGCAATCCTTTATATATGACTAAAAATCCTAAAATTGGAGAAGAACCAAAAATCTTGATACCGTGAACCCAATCGCATTCATCTTCTGCCGGAATTTCAATGAACCGGAAGCACATTTTGTTACTCCGGACAATCTATCCCTATAACTCGGAGTTAGGCACCATCTTACAGGGACGATGATCGAACTATACATTCACAATCCAGCATCACGCATCGTGCAGGACATTTTGGAGATCATTTTTAGCATGACAACGTACATGATGCTCGTCTGCCACAAGCATACAAAATGAAAATGCCGGAGGCATTTTCATAAGAAATCGGCAAGCCAACGTTCATCATGGCTTCCCAGAACCGGCAGGGTTTATCAGGGTTTTTTAGAAACGGATCCATGAAGGTTGATTTTTATAATGATTCCCTGTATATCCTTAAGAGCCGGGTTGTCATGGCAGGGGATGTCATCAGCTTCTGCTATGGGGCATGGTTTTGAAGCGCTCGAAGAGGTAGAGTTGGGCGATGTGAAACAGGAACCCTGTGCAGGGGATGCCGATAAGACCCGTTTTAGGTGCAGGAACTGAGGCTGGCTAATCCAAGATCATGAAAACCATTGCATTCTATATCAGCGATTATGGCATGGGGCATGCATCCCGTTCGATAGCACTCATCAGGAAAATTTTGTCTGCTGATCTGAACGTCCGGTTTTTTGTAAAAACGTACGGACCGTTTGAATTCGTCAGGAAATCTCTTCAGGATCCCCGGGTGAGGGTATTGCGGTGCCGGAATGATCCCGACATTATACTTCAACCCGGAACATCTCAAGTGGATGGGGAGAAAACCTATGCAGCATTTTCCGCATGGATGGATCGCTGGGACGAGTATATCCGGAACGAGACTGAGTTCTGCCGGGAACACTCAGTCACCGGCATCATCTCTGATATTACCCCTCAGCCTTTTCTTGTGGCACATGCACTGGGAATTTCCGGAATAGCTGTATCCAACTTCACCTGGCTTTCCGTTTACCGGGAGCTCTTTGGGGATTCCCCTTCCGTGGAGCGGATCCAAAACGCTTACCTGATGGCGTCAGTCGCTTTTGTCCTGCCATTTTCCTTTGGAATGGATCTTTTTCCGGTCCGCATCGAGATCCCGCTTCTTGCAAGAAGGGTCACGGTTTCTCGTCAGGATATGCGAAAGAAATTTAAGATTCCTGAGAGCGACACGGTAATTTATCTTGGTCTTGGCAGGATTTTCGATCTTTCGGTTGATCACTATCGGAATCTGCCGCAGAGAAATGGAGTAACATTTCTTCTTCCTTTGGGCGTGCCGGTTCCTGCGAGAATGAAGGTGATGACTATTCCAGAAGAGGAAACAGAGTCCCAGAACTGGCTGAACATGTGTGACCTTATCGTCACAAAATGCGGGTATAGCTCGATTTCGGAAGCGGTTCAGTCACACATTCCGCTCCTTGTCTGGAAACGAGAGGGCTACATAGAGGACGAGATATTGGGTAAAGATATTGTCTCGCTTGGGATAGGGAAGGTTTTACCCTTTGATGAAATTGTTGCATTTTCCTGGCTCGATGATATTCCCATTATACGAGAATCAATAGAAAATTTTGATATAATGGGCGGATTATATCAAAATACAGGCGCGGAGGCAATAGTTCCTCACATTACACGGGTCCTTTACCATGACGTTCTGGAATAATAAACAAATTCTTCTCACCGGCGGCGCCGGGTTTCTTGGTTCTCATATTGTTGAGCAGCTGCAGAAAAAAGGGGTCAGCAAGGATCATCTATCCATCCCACGGAGCAGGGACCTCGACCTCCGGAAATGGGAGAACTGTGTCAAAGCGGTAAAGGACAAGGATATCGTTATTCATCTCGCGGGAAAAGTCGGGGGTATCGGGTTCAACCAGAAGTATCCCGGGGAGCTCTTCTACGACAATGCGATGATGGGCATTCAGCTGATCGAGGCAGCCCGGCAGGAGGGTGTGGAGAAGTGCGTGATCATCGGGACGGTCTGTGCCTACCCGAAGTTCACCCCCGTCCCCTTCAGCGAGGATGAACTCTGGAACGGGTATCCGGAAGAGACAAACGCCCCGTACGGTCTCGCAAAGAAGATGCTTCTTGTCCAGGCACAGGCATACCGCCAGCAGTACGGGTTCAATGCCATCTATCTCCTGCCGGTGAACCTCTACGGACCGCGGGACAATTTCAATCCCGAGAGTTCCCATGTAATCCCGGCACTCATCAAAAAGTTTGTTGAAGCGGTGCAGGAGAAGAGACCGGTTGTCGAAATCTGGGGAACGGGCAATGCATCCCGCGAATTTCTCTATGTCGAGGATGCAGCCCGTGCAATTGTCCTTGCCACCGAACGCTATAACAAACCCGAACCTGTGAATCTGGGAGCAGGACAGGAAATCTCGATTAAAGAGCTGGTGAAAATTATCCAGAAGTATACCGGCTTTACCGGTTCCATCCACTGGGATACGAGCAAACCGGATGGCCAACCCCGCCGATGCCTTGTTACTTCAAGGGCGGAGAAGGAATTCGGGTTTGTGGCGAAGGTGCCGTTCGATGTGGGGCTGAGGCAGACGGTGGAATGGTACGTTAATCGTTCCGATGAGTGAATCAGATAACAATGGATGTTCCGGGTTGGCTGTGATGAAAATCTCAATTATCGGTACCGGATATGTCGGCGCTGTCACCGGCGCATGTCTTGCGGAGCTCGGGCACCAGATCATTTTTGTTGGCAGGAACACAAAGAAACTTGATCTCATAAATTCCGGGAAAAGTCCCATTTATGAACCCGGGTTAGATCAATTGCTGGGAAAAAACTTACCAAGGATCACAACAACGATCGATTTACCCGATGCAATCTGTAAGACAGCCCTTACGTTTATCTGCGTCGGAACGCCGTCGAATGACGATGGATCGATCGATCTGGATCAGGTACGGGCAGTTTCCCACACGATCGGGAAAAGTCTGGCTACTGATGATGGGTATCATACGATTATCGTGAAAAGTACCGTACTTCCCGGGACATCTGAAACACTTGTTATCCCCATCCTCGAAAGAGAATCCGGAAAAAAAGTGTTTGTTGATTTTGGTGTCGCTTCAAATCCGGAATTTTTAAAAGAGGGTACCGCAGTTACAGATTTTTTCCATACCGATCGGGTTGTTATCGGGACAAATGACTTAAAATCCCGGTCAGTTCTTGAAGAGCTTTACAAGCCGCTCAATGCTCCCCTCTATGCGACAACGATCCGTACATCTGAGATGATCAAATACACGAGCAATGCATTTCTTGCAACCAAGATCAGTTTTGCAAATGAGATTGGAAACCTCTGTAAAAAGATGGGTATCGACAGTTATGATGTGTTCCGGGGGGTTGGGCTGGATGCCCGGATCAGCCCGCACTTCTTCCGGTCCGGTATGGGTTTCGGGGGTTCGTGCTTCCCGAAGGATGTCCGGGCACTGATCGCTCATGCACGCACGCTGGGTGTCGAACCGCAGATCCTGACTGCAGTGATTGAAACGAATGAGGATCAGCCAGAAAAGATGATCGAGCTCCTGAAGCGTCATATGGATATTGCCGGGAAGACGATTGGTATTCTCGGGCTTGCCTTCAAACCGGACAGCGATGATGTGCGGGAGAGCCGGGCGATCCCGATTATTGAAGCGCTGCGTAAAGAGGGGGCAACGATAATCGCATTTGACCCGGTAGCGATGGATAATTTTAAACATCTTTTTTCGGATATCCGTTATGCAAATAAAGCACAGGAGGTTCTTGATACCGATGCAGTGCTTATCGTGACCGAATGGAAAGAATTCGAGAATCTCGATTACCGGGGTAAAATGGTCATTGATGGGAGACGGATTGGTAAAGCGCGCAAGGAAGCCGCAATCTATGAAGGAGTCTGCTGGTAAATGAAGGTAACAAAGGCGGTCATCCCGGCAGCTGGACTTGGTACCCGCTTCTTACCGGTAACAAAATCGATGCCTAATAAAAGATGTCATGCGAAGATTCAGCTTTCGGTAGCGGTGTCTTAAAAACCGGAATCTCATCAGAGCGGCGTTCAATGTCACGAATGTTGTAACGGGCGCTGTTAAGGTGTCGATGTCTGGATTGTGAACCTGATGGTTGACACTCCTGATAACTTCACAGGTGAAAGGACAATCCGCATTTGATTTACCGGGATATTGCCCGGTACTGGAAGGTCATCCATGAGAGACCGCATGCTGCTTTGAACAATGGGTGTCTTGTGCGCTTAAGTAATCCTGACCATGCACGAGCGGTTTATGCTGCACAAGAATCCGATAAAATAATCTGGCATGAAAATGCGTGTATTCGTTTTCATCTTCAATGCATAAACGTCATTCTGACGTATATGTCTGCTTTTTTGCCGCTTATCAACATACATAAATCGTATGTCGATCAATTCAGGTATATGAGGGTGACATATCAAATGGAAGATACATCATCGGCACCTGTTGTGATAAGTTCCGAGGCTTTTTTAACATTGAAACGATTGAATACCGAACTTGAGGAAGTGATTGAAACCATTGAAATACTCAATACGCCGCAGCTGATGAAACAGATTGACCGTTCGAGAAAAGACGTAAAAGCCGGCAGGGTATGTGAACTATCCGCGGCTGATGATCTCGACAGCATCTGGGAATGACATGCACATCTCGTATACCCACGAATTCCGTAGGGGAATCAAAAAGGTTCGGGATAAAGCCATGCAGACAAAAGTCAAGAAGATC
>Ga0247841_10010064_pt1 | contig 13000 bp, 10 predicted proteins | sample LaCruzMarch2015__2_FD_192410 | JGI IMG/M metagenome (GOLD analysis project Ga0247841, IMG submission 192410) | Freshwater microbial communities from meromictic Lake La Cruz, Castile-La Mancha, Spain - LaCruzMarch2015_18m | ecosystem: Environmental > Aquatic > Freshwater > Lake | place: Spain... | reverse complement strand
TCCGTGTTCGCTGGCCTGCTGACCACCGAGCAGACGGTGGCGAACTTCACCTTTGCGGGCGATCGGGTGGACTATGCCCCGGACCCCAAGACCTTCGCCCCCGCCGCGGACAGCACCCTCACCTTCACGGCCACCGATCCGACCCTGGGGCTCGGCTGGGCAGACAATACCCATGACCCCCTGCGGGGCGCCCTGCATGTGCTCATGAAGGGCAGCAATTACGGCAGCTTCGGGGGGTCTGATGTCAACGTCTTCGGCACTCTGCCAACCCTGAACAAGGCGCCCGAGTCGCAACTGCTCAACGACTCGATCAAGGCGCTGCGCCCGGACAGCAAGCCGGGCGCACTGGAATTCCTGATCGATCGGGACCGGATCGTCGGCCGTCTGGCCAGCCGCTACCGGGGGGTCGGCATCTTCATGCTGGTCAGCGGCGTCGATGACCTGACCTGGGTCCAGGGCTTTGCGGATGGGGCGGCCACCATGGAACTGTTGCAGGTCGAAGACGGCGCGGCCGACCGGGGCAGGGTCGACCGCGATGAATGAGCCTTCAAGGCTTCACGAGGACACCGATGTACACAACACCCGAAACCGACGACGGCTGGCTGACCAAGGTCTTTGGGCACGAGGGCGAGGCCCTGGTCGTGGAGGCACACTTCAACCTCCCCCGCCGCTTCCACGACCTGGTCCGGGGGCGTGAGTCCGAACTGGTCTTCGCCGCCCGCAGTCGCCTGGCGCGGCTCGGGATCAACATCACCCCGCTGGGTGACCCGGTCTTCAACGGCCGCTCCTGCGACCTGCGCCTGGCCGTGGTCGCCGCCATCCACGCCTACGGCATGGCCGAGCACCTGGACCGGCTGGTGGTGCCGGGGCTGGCAGTCGGCCGGCTGGTGTTCTGCCCCCAGGACACACGGCTCAGTTCCACCGAGATCCACGGCCTGATCCGGGACAACCAGCTCCAGGTACCGACCGGCTTTTCACTCGACGCCCACGGTTACCTGATCCTGCGCCCCCAGCAACAGGTGTTCCGTTTCCGCAAGCCGCTGACGTTCGACGAGGTCACCGCCGTCGCCAACCATGCCGACGGCAAGGAACTGCTCAACCGGCTCCAGGTCCGCACCGCGGTCGACAACATCGAGCTGGCGCCCATGGACGGCCTGGTCACCGCCTGCTCCATGTTCCTGCACCGCCACTATGTCGTGCTCCAGAACCTGGATGACTCGCTGGGCTTCCACCTCCAGGCGACGGTACTGGACCCGGTCTCCACCCGCGGCACCAACGTCTATCTGGAGTTCATCAACCGCTCCGACCAGCTCATCGTCAATCCCACGGTCGCCGCCACCGTCCACGAGGCAACCCGCCTGGAGCCGGAGCACCGCTACTGGTACGGCGGACCCCGGCCCCAGCCGAGCGCCGCCGAGCCCGAGTACCGGGCGCTGCTCCAGGTCTTCGACCGGCTGGAGGCCTCGCCCCTCATGACCGGGGACTGTCACCGCCTGATGGCCGCCACCACCGACCCTGCCGCCCTGCTGCGCGGCGCCGCGCCCGACCTGCTGTGCGCCCGCGAGGACAACCCCGGCAGCCCCCGCGCCGCGGCCGAGCACTACCCGGTGCCCGCCGACAACGCCGCCCCGCTGGACCAACTCCCGGACGGCGCCGCGGCCACCCTGTTGCTCGGCTACTTCCCCAACCTCATCGAGCACACCGAGATCTGCGCCGCGGCCCTGCGCCGCAAGATCGCCCGCCTGTGCTTTCGCCGCCCCTCCTTCGAGCACGGCGTCTTCCTCTCCGACCGCGACCACGGCCGCCTGGCGGACTACGAGGGCCTGGGACTGGAGGTCTACTGGTGCAACGAGGCCCGCACCCATGTGGTGCGCCACGCCTTCCGCGGCCTGCGCGGCTATTTCACCACCCCGGACAAGCTCGACCGCTTCCGCTCCGCCCTGGTCTTTGCCATCTACGGCTCCATCAAACCATTGAGTGATCAGGAGATTACGCACACCGAACGACTGATCGAAAACCTCCAGGGGCTCTTCGGCAACGACATCGGCATCCTCACCGGCGGCGGCCCCGGGTCCATGCAGCAGGTCACCAACACCGCCCACCGGCTGGGCCTGATGGCCGGCTCCAGCTTCATCGAGACCATGGACCAGGAGACCAACAAGACCGCCGATTTCTACCAGACCTTCCAGGCACGCAGCCGGCAGTCGCGCCAACGCTGGTTCGAGATCGCGAGCTTCCACATCTTCCTGATCGGCGGCGTCGGCACCCTGGAGGAGATCGGACTGACCCTGACCGACATGAAGCTCGGCGTCATCGAGGCCAGCCCCGTGGTCTTCCTCGACAGCTCCGGTGGCGACTTCTACTGGGAGGGCTTGAAGACCCAACTCACCCGCATGGTCCGCGCCGGCCGCACCCCCAGTTGGCTGCTCGACAACATCCTCATGACCTCCGACCCCGACGAGGTCCCGCGCTTCTACAAGAAGACCCTGCGGCTGGGCTGATCCTTGAGGCGATCCCACAAGGAACTTTCATCGCTGACAACGCACTGAAAAAACCTTGGCGAACCTGGCGCTTTGCCGCTATGCTAGCGCCCCACGGAGGTCGTTGTCGTTGTCGTTGTCGTAATCGAGGTTATCGTGGCGCCTCGGATTCTCTACGCACCCCGAATTGCATCGCTGCTCCGATTACGACAACGACAACGACAACGAAATACAAGGGGAGACGACAGTCGTCATGTCTTGCATTGACAATAATAAGAATCACGCGCCCCGCACTCATGCGTTCAACCTCTTCGTGATCCTGACGCTGACGGCCGCTCCAAGCTGCGCCATCGACAGCGTTTCCTTTGCAGTGGGCCGCTCCTTCTCCACCCATAACGTCCCTACCGAGCTGGCGCGGGTCGGGGTACAGTGGGAGTGGAAAAAAAGGTGGCAGGTCAGCGACCACTGGTCGCTCGGCGGCTATTGGGAGGCCGCGGTCGGTTACTGGCGTACCCAGGACCGCCTGACTGACCATGAAGTGACCGACTTCGGGTTGACGCCGGTGTTCCGGTTGGAGCGCCTCAGCCGGCAGTTCGGCGTCATACCCTATGTCGAGTTTGCCATTGGCGCCCACCTGCTCAGCGACAAGGACATCTCGGACCGCATCCGTTTCAGCACCAGCTTCCAGTTCGGCGATCAGGTCGCAGTGGGCTTTCGCTTCGGCGCACGCGGCCAATATGACCTGAGCTACTGTATGCAGCACCTGTCCAACGCCGGCATCGATCATCCCAACCCCGGGATCAATTTCCAACAGTTACGCTTCCAGTACCACTTCTAGCCCGCCAGGCGCCGCGCGAGATCCCGCCCCAGCCGCGCGCAGTCCGCGGCCGGCACCCCGTATTCGTCGAAGCGCCCCCGCCAGCCGGCGACGGCCGCGCCGACTTCGGCCAGGGTCCGCCCCGCCAGTTGCCCGGAGAGTCCGAAGGCCCCGGCGAGGGTCCGCAGCGCCGCCAGGCTGGGCCGATGGCCGACCGCGCCAAAGTGCAGGCAGTGCTCCCCGCGCTGGGAGACGTCGGGCAACAGGTCGAAGGCGGCGGTGAGGCGCCAGCCGGCGGGTTCGCGGCGCAGTGCGAAGTTCTTCAGGTGATCATCCGTGTTGCCGAGTAGGGCGTTGAAGGCCATCTGGCGGTAGAGGGCCGGCAGATCCGTCTCAGGCCTGGCGCTGACGCGGCGCAAGCAATCCGCGAGGTCGCTGTAGCCGAGTTGGTAATAGCCCTCGGCGCCGGTCAAGGTCTGGAGGCTCAGGACGTGGTAGCGGCCGGCGGCGGGGGCCTGGTCGAAACGCTCGACCAGCAGGGCGGACCGGCGACCGAAGGACGCGACCTGAAAGGCCGGCACGCGCAGCCCGGCGTCGCGCGCCAGGGCCAGACAGGCGGCCTCCACCCGCACCATGTCGACCTCGTCGCGGGCGGCGGCCAGTTTGGCGATGTAGCCCCTCCCCCCCTGCTCGATCAGCAGCTTGGGGCGGGCACCGCCGGGGGAACTGGCGGCCTGGAACAGCCGGGCGAGGGCCTGGTCATCCAAGGCGCCGGGGTCCCGATCGTAGCGTTCCGCCGCCTCGATGAGTGACTCCAGAGCGGGGGCGGGGGCCGCCGCCGATGGCGTCGGAGCGTCCGAATCGGTGGTATAGGCAAGGGCGCCAAGCGCCTCGGCACCGAGCAGGGCCAACAACTCCGGCGGGGTCTGGCGGTGCCGGGGGAGTGCGTGACGGCGGATCAGGAGACCCCGGCCCCAGGCGTCCGGCAGGGAATCCTCGAAGCAGGCATGGATACCGGCCTGGGGGCGCTCGGCCGCGAAGACGCCGGGGCTCAGGGGCAGGTGCAGCGGGTCGAGCGCGAAGGCGTCCGGGTGGTCCAGGAACGCGGCGTGATAGCGAAACTCACCCCGCAGCAGACCGCCGCGGCGCTGGTCCGGGTCCGCGACACGGACCTCCCCGGCCGGGAGCAGGGCGCCGGCGAGCGTGCGCAGCCAGACCTGGAGGGCGATCATCGGCCGCTCCGGGCGGCCCGTTGGCGCGTCGCGCCCTCATCGAACAAGGACTCGGGCAACAGCAGGGCCAGGTCGTCGAGGGCGCCGTAGAGCCGCAGCGCCCGCACCCAGAGGCCGATCTGGGCCCCCGGCTTGCCCTGCTCCAGCTTGCGGTAGGTCGGCAGTGAAACGCCGATCCGGGCGGCGGCGCGCAGTTGCGGCTCACCGGCCTGCAGGCGGCGGCGGCGCAGGCGCGCGCCCAAGGCTTGAAGGGCTGCGGACTCTTCCGACGTAACAGCAAACATCGTTTCTCTTATGTTGTGATTGATCGGTTAAGTATAACAATCGTTTTCTTTGCTTGCGCTCATTTGTACTCGCCGGCTGTTGTTCATCGCCGACCACGTCGCCTCTGCCTGGAGTCCAAGGCTTCAGCCTTGGCGCGCTCCAAGGCTGAAGCCTTGGACTCCAGGGGCTTGGGCTGCAGCGCTTAACTCATCGGCAGTGACACCTGGCGGGGGAGACGCGCGGATGCGATGGCGACGGCGTGGCCATCCTCGTCGGCGTCGGCACCCAGACCGGCACACGCGCCCCTGTCTCTCCGCCAAAAAAGACAGCAGGAAGCTTTTATGTCAATCTGTTAGTCTCCGCAAAGATCGGCAGCAAGATCGGCACAGCAACATGGTCCGCGACCCTTCCGCAATGGAGCCCATGCTCCCCGGCCGCGACGGCGACCCGGAGGACCTGGCCGATCTCGCCCTCGCCCTGGTCGCCGCATCCGCGCAGGCCGCCGGGCGGCTGCACCCGATCACCGAGGCGACACTGCGCGACCTGCTGCGCACCATCAACAGCTATTACTCCAACCTGATCGAGGGCCATCGCACCCACCCCATCGACATTGAGCGGGCCATGCGCGCCGACTATGCCGCGGAGCCCGCCCGGCGCGCGCTCCAGTTGGAGAGCCGCGCCCATATCGAGGTCCAGGACGCGATCACCCAGCGGCTTGCCGCCGAGCCGGGGCTTAAGGTCTGCTCCCCTGAGTTCCTCTGCTGGCTGCACGAGCGGTTCTACGCCGGGCTCCCGCCCGCGCTCTTAACGGTCGAAGGGCCGCCGGGCACGGCCCCCGAGACCCTGGTCCCCGGACGGCTGCGCGAACGACTCGTCGAGGTCGGCCGCCACCTGCCCCCCGCTGCCGACGAGCTCCCGCGCTTCCTCAAACGCTTCGCCGAGGTCTATGCCCCGGAGCGCCATCGCGGCCAGGCCCGGCTGATCGCCGCCGCGGCGAGCCATCATCGGCTCGCCTGGATACACCCCTTCCTGGACGGCAACGGGCGCATCGCGCGGCTCTTCACCGACGCCTACCTGGCCGCCGGCGGCATCAAGGGCCACGGACTCTGGTCCGCGAGCCGCGGTCTTGCGCGCCGGCGGGCCGAGTATCTCGACCGGCTCGCCGCGGCCGATGCCCAGCGCCGCGGCGATCCGGACGGGCGCGACTATTTGACCCTCGCCGGTCTCCCCGACTTCTGCCGGTTTTTCCTCGCCACCTGTATCGACCAGGCGCGCTACATGGGCGAGCTCCTGCGCACCGACGAGATAGAGCGGCGCATCGCCGCCTACGTGCAACTGCGCGCCGCGGGCACGCTCCCGGGTCCGCCGCTCAAGCCCGCGAGCGCGCCCGTATTGCTTGCGGTCTTCCTGCGCGGGGCCCTGCCGCGCGGCGAGGCCGCGGCGCTCACCGGCTACGGCGAGCGGGCCGGGCGGGCGGTGCTCGCCGCGCTGCTGGCGGAAGGGCTCCTGGTCTCTGACCGCGCCAAGGGACCGGTGCGCCTGGGGCTGCCGATGGCGGCGGTGCCCTATCTGTTTCCGGGGGTGTTTCCGGCGGATGGCTGACCGTAAAGGTCGCGCAGCGACGCTGTGGGAGCGGCTTCAGCCGCGACGAGACCTCGCGGTGAGAGAACTGCTCTTTCCAGGATGAGGGGTTGTCCGTCACCCCGGGACCTGAAAGTTCCTTGTGTGAGCGGCCTGCGGCCGCGATGCGGCGCCGCGGCGCACGCCGATGCCGTGCTTCTCACGCGACCCGCCGCGGCTGAAGCCGCTCCCACAGCGTCGCTGCGCGACTTTCACGGTAACGCCGCTGCCACCGGGGGCTTTCGTGTTCAGACCCGTCCGTTGGGCCGACGAAGGAGGCCCAACAGTGCGCGGGTTACGCGAGATTCCTTGTTGGGCTTCGTTCCTCAGCCCAACCTACGGTCCTTCGTCCCGCCTCGGCGGGGTCTGGTCGCGGTCGGTCCCCGCCTGGGCCGCGAGGTGCTCCAGGAGCAGCCGGTGGATGAAGTCCCAGGTGCCGCCGGAGCGCCGCAGGATGACCAGCCGGGCGGCGTGATCCAGGAAATCGGCGAGGCGCAGCGGCAGGCGGCCTTCGAGGCGGAGCGAGAGGCGGAGGCTGTAGTGCTGGAGGGCTGCCCATCCGCCGAGAAACAGAAAGCCGAAAGCGAATCCCATGACGGCGAACGGAGGGACCGACTGCCAGCCGCGCAGGGTCAGGATCGGCGTATCCGCCGGCAGCAGCATCCCCGCGATCCAGACGGTCAGCAGGATCGGCGGCAGGCCCAGAATGCCGAGCCGCAGGCCGTTGCGCAGCGAGGTCCGGAACCCCTGGTTCGGACGCGAGCGGCTGTCCGAAACCCGGCTACGCACTCCGGCGCCAATCGGCGCAAAGGCTGCCCCAAGGAGCGACCCGACGACTAGGCCCCAGGCCACTTGATCCAGCCCGAAAAAGAACCAAAAAACGAAACCACCGAGGAGCGCGCCGACAAGAACGGAGGCCGGCACCAACCAAGGCCCACGCTGGCGAAACTTGGCCCAGGACCAATAGACCCGCTCCATCGGCTCGATGCGCTGCGAGCCCAACGCCGCAGAAGTGACCACGGCCGCAAGAGCACCGGACTCGGCCGAGAGGATCAGCCCCCCGATCCAGTCCGGCGACTGCCCGACCGACAGCCATTGCGCGAGCCCGATAAACCCGCCGCCGCCAAGGCCGACGATCACGAAAAACAGCACGACAACCGTCACCCACACCGCCCCCAACACCCACCGTCTCCCCCAATCCGGCTGCAAATCCTCGATCCGAAAGACGCTGAGCCCATGCCGACGCATCTGCCCGGCGAGCCAGACCAGATACCGCCGGGTCTGCGCCTGGGACCAGCGCGCCCCGTCCGGCGGCTTGCGGGTGAAGACCCGCTCAAGGTAGGCGGCGAAGAGCGCATCGCGGCGCCCCGCCGCACCGTCCGGGCCGGGCTCCGATCCGGCATCGGACGCGGTGCCCGCGCCTGCCCCGGGCGACGACTCGGCGAGGATGGCCGCGCAGGTCACCCCCTCGTAGGTCAGGCTCATGACATTGAGCATCAGCGGGGTCTCGGCGAGCCCGGCCAGTTCCCGGTCGGCGGCGAGCGCCTGGCGCAGCCCGGCGAGCGCGGGGCCGGCGTCGCGCAGATAGCGCTCGATCTGGCCGCGGTCGAGCGGCAGGATCGCGAGCGCCCCGCGGAGCTTGAGCGTCGGCAGCGCGCGGTACTCCCGGCTGCGGCAGCAGACGGCGATCGGGGTCAGCCCATGCGCGGCGCGAAAGGCGTCGATGGCCGCGGCGCAGTCGGCGCGGCACTCGGCGCGCACCTCGTCCAGGCCGTCGAGCAGCGGCAGCACCCGGTCGCGCGCGACCCACTCGGCGCCGATCTTGCGGGGGATGTCGTACCGGCGCCACAGTTCCTCGGCGAGCCAGGCGTCGAGCGGCAGGCGGGACAGGGCCCAGGTGGAGAGGTTGAGGACCACCGGCACCGGGTGACCCAGGTCCGAACCGGCGTCCGACCCAGGGTCCGATCCGGCGTCCGACCCCGCGCGCGCGAGGAGGGCGCGCGCCAGCGTCAGCAGTTCCACTGACTTGCCCGCGCCCGGCTCGCCCAGGATCAGGAGCGCCCCGCCGACCCGGTCGAAGACCTCCGCGGTCGGGGTCGCGGGCGGCAGGGGGCGCGGACCCTCGCCCGGGCGCTCCAGTTCGCGCGCCCAGGGGACGGCCACCGCGCCCGGCTCGATGCGGCGCCCGAGCGCGATCAGGACCTGAGCGTAGAGCGAGCCCGCGAGCCGCTCCTCGACCTCCTGGGCGCAGCGGCGGCGCAGGATCGCAAGCCCCCGGCGCTCCTCCGCTTGGACGCGCTGCATCTGCGCCGCATCGTTGGCGGGGCCGGGGCGGGCGATCGTCGCGAGTAAGGTCATCAGTGCAAGGGCGATCTGAATCGCCGAATCCAGGCTTTGCGCCTGGTCGCCGTGGGCATCGAGCCAGACCATGAAGGGCGGTGCCCACCAGAAGGACGACACGAAGGCCGTCGCCAGCGCCGCGACCAGGACCCACCGCCAGGAAGAGAGATCGCGCATCGTCCGCTCCGCCGCTCAAAGGGTGGACGGATTGTAGCAGGGGAGGAAGGGTTGCCGGGGAATTCGAGCGCGTAGCGGTGCGATCAGAACTGATGTATTAACTCATATTTCGTATGGTACGACCGCCGAAGCCGGGTCCGCGATGCGCACCCTACAGCTACCGGACGTTCTCACGGACCGGGCGTCGTTGTCGTTGTCGTTGTCGTTGTCGTAATCGTGGTCGGATTATTCGATTACGACAACGACAACGACAACGACAACGGGCAGCGTACCCGGGATCTCGGTCATCACATCAGTTTTGATCGCACCCCGCCCGGTCTCAGCACTTGCATAGGGCTCGTCCTGGTGTTATACAGAAGTAAAACTTGAGTAGGCTACCATGCATACAACCATACTACGCAAAGTCGGCGGCTCCGTGATGTTGGCGGTTCCACGGGCGTTGCTCGACATCCTGGATTTGCGCGCCGGCGCTACCGTGGGAGTTGATGTCGATGCGGGACGGCTGATCGTCGAGCCGCTGCGTCGGCCACGTTACACGCTGGCGGAACTCATTGCGCAGTGCGCGCCCGAGGCCCCGTCGTCCGAGGAAGAGCGCGCTTGGGTTTGCGAGCCCCCGGTGGGCAACGAGCTGATTTGATGGAGCGCGGTGACATCTATCTGGTGGGGCTGGACCCGAGCGCCGGTCATGAGCAGCAGGGACGGCGACCCGTCTTGATCGTCTCCCCAGGCGCGTTCAACCGCGTGACCAAGGCCCCGGTCGTGGTGCCCATCACGAGCGGCGGGGCCTTTGCCCGAACCGCGGGGTTCGCGGTCTCCTTGGTCGGCGCCGGGACCCAGACGACCGGCGTGGTGCGCTGCGACCAGCCCCGCACACTGGACCTCGCCGCCCGGGCCGGCAGGCGGCTGGAGCGGGTACCCGAGGCGATCATGGACGAGGTGTTGGCCAAGCTGGCGCCGATCTGCGCGTAGTCGGGGCTCCCGCAGACCTCAGGTGGCTCAGCGACGGCCAGCGCGGGTTGCCGCGCCCTGCGGCCCCTTCTCCCCGTCTTCGACGAACCTGTAACGCCGCGCAGTTCGGAAGGCTTGCGTATCGACGCTGGCATAAAACCCTACCCCTGCCGTGGGTCCGAATTGCCCGGCCCGGCCAGCAGCGCGCGCAGGCGGGCGAGTTCCTGTTCCGCGTGCTCGGCCCGTTCCCGCTCGGCCTGGGCGCGCGTGCGTTCAGTCTCGGCCCGTGCCTGTTCGGCCTCGGCCCGCGTCTCCGCCGCCGCGGCCCGTCGGCTGGCGGCCTCGACCGGCAGTGGCAGCAATCCGTCCCGATCGGCCCAGCGCAGCCAGGTCGCGGCGATGCCGTCGAACTCGCCCTCCCACAGCACCAGTTTGAGGCCGAGCACCGCCACCGGCAGGTTGCCGTCGGCATCACGCATGATGGGGCGGTAGCGGCTGCCACGCAGGACGAAGCCGGCGCGGTCCGCGGGGTTGAAGGGGTCGAACCAGTAGTAGGCCGGCACCCGCAACTGGTCCTGATACACCAGCCGCTTTTCGCCCTTGTCGAAGGCTGCGGTGCTCTCGGAGAGCAGCTCGACGATCACGTCCGGGCCCTTGCCCTCCTCCCAGACCACCCAGGACTTGCGCTCGCGACGGCGCACCCCGGTGACCACATAGATATCCGGGCCGCGGAAATGGCGCCCGCGGACCTGCTCGCCGCTGAAATAGACGAATTGGTTGCCGCCGACCGCCACGTCGCCGCGCGCGATGGCCCAGGGCAGCAGGGTCTGGATCAGCAGTTCAAGCTGGGCAAAGTGGCGCGCGGACTCCATCGGAATACCGTCCTCATAGGGGAGATCGTCCTCGGTGGGCAGTCGCGGCAGGACGGGCATCTGTAACGCGGGAACGGACATGGGCGGATACCTGACAAGGGGTTCGCTGCCGCTGAAGCATACGCGGGAACCGGCCCGGCGCAAGGGGCGGGCGGCGCGGCCAGGGCCTGGCGGCGGCCTCCCAGCGCCAGCCCCCGGAGCGGCTTCAGCCGGAACTCCTGGGACAGTATACTTAATTCCCCGACTTCAAAGGGGGAGAGACCGCGATTTCAGGAAACCGGATGCCTGGTCGCCCTGAAGGACGACCTACACCCGCCCGTGGCCGGAATCCTGATCGAGGCCCCTCCCGGCCCTGATCGTCGTTCCGGCCAACCAACGCGCAGGGTGCAGGGTTAAGCCGCTCCCAGCGCCGCGGCGAGTTGCCCCAGCGCCCGCTCGATCATCAGTCGCGGGGCGCCCAGGTTGAGCCGCATGTGCCCGCTCCCGCCGGTGCCGAAGATGGTGCCGGGGCTCAGGCCCAGGCCGGCGCGTTCGATGAAGAAGGCGCGCAGGACGGCGTCGGTGAGGCCCAGGCCCCGGCAGTCGAGCCACAGCAGATAGGTCCCCTGGGGCCGCACGGCCGTGATGCCGGGCAGGCGGTGGGCGATGAAGTCCAGGGCCAGGTCCCGGTTCACCGCGAGATAGGGCATCAGGGCATCGAGCCAGGGGCCGCCCTCGCGGTAGGCGGCGGTGAAGGCGGCGACGCTGAAGGGGTTGCTCGCACTCACATGGAAGCTGTCGGAGACGTGCCTCAGGGCGCGGCGCTGCTCCGCGTCCGGGCAGATGATGGCGGAGAGCCCGAGCCCGGGGATGTTGAAGGTCTTGCTCGGGGCGAGCGCGGTGATGACGGCGGCGGGCTCGTCCGAGAGGCAGGCCAGGGGCCGGTGGACCTCGCCGGGGAAGCACAGGTCGTGGTGGATCTCATCGGACAGGACCACCAGGCGGTGCCGCCGGGCGATGGCCAGCACAGCACCGAGTTCCTCAGCGCTCCAGACCCGGCCCACCGGGTTGTGGGGCGAGCACAGGATCAGCAGACGCGCCTCGGCGGCGCAGCGCTCCAGGTGCTCGAGGTCGAAGGCGTAGCCGCCCGCCTCGCACCGCAGCGGGTTTTCGACCACCCGCCGGCCATTGGCGCGGATCACCGAGAAGAAGGGCGCATAGACCGGCGGTTGTATGATGACCCCCTCCCCCGGTTGGGTCAGGGCGAGCACGGTCGCGCTGAGCGAGGGCACCACCCCCGGGGCCATGAGCACCCAGTCGCGCTCGATGCGCCATCCGTGCCGCTCGCGCATCCAGTCGGCCGTGGCCGCAAACAGCGCGTCCGGGAAGAGCGTGTAACCATAGACAGGATGCGCCGCCCGTTCGGCGAGCGCTTGGGTAACCGCCGCCGGCGCGGGAAAGTCCATGTCCGCGACCCACAGCGGCAGCACCCCGGCGTCGCCGAACTGACCGGCGCGCCCATCCCACTTGACCGAGGCGGTGCCTTCGCGGTTGATCGGTTGGTCGAAATCAGGGGCCTGATCGTTCATAGCAAATCCTATAATGATTGACCTCGCAGGCCCGAAAATTGGCGCCGCTGTCACGCCCTTTCAGGGCTGAACCTACCGCTACCACGCACCCAGGGCGCTGCCCTCACTGCCATTAAGTTAAGCGCCAGCGCCCAGGCTTCTCGTTCCCACGCTCCAGCGTGGGAATGCCGGGCGGGCGCTCCGCGTCCGGTCTTGGCAATGGACGCGGAGCGCCCGCACTTGCTCCCACGCTGGAGCGTGGGAGCCAGAAGGGCTTAACTTAACGGCAGTGAGGGCGCTGCCCTGGGCTGGTATGTCGCGCCCCTTTGGGGCTGCGGATGCCGCCGATTGCAAGCGCCAGTGCCCGCATGGGACAAAGCGGTTGGACACGTAGGATGGGTAGAGCGCAGCGAAACCCATCAAAGGCGACACCGCAGCGCAGCAGTATTGCGCTTTGCTCACCGCCGCTCCCACACCGTCACCTCGGAGAGGCTGTGCTGGAACTTGCGCCTGGTCTCGCGGATCACGAACGGGATCTCCACCGGCCCTTCAATGAGTCGGAACCGGCCGCCCAGGACTGCCTTGAGCCCGTCGAGCGTCGTCACGTTCTCCCCGTCGCGCTTGAAGCCGCCGAGCCATTCCTCCCGCGGGGTGTGCTCCGTGAGCCAGGTGTAGGGGGAGGCGAGGACCAGCAGTCCGCCGG
>Ga0247841_10010063_pt1 | contig 13001 bp, 11 predicted proteins | sample LaCruzMarch2015__2_FD_192410 | JGI IMG/M metagenome (GOLD analysis project Ga0247841, IMG submission 192410) | Freshwater microbial communities from meromictic Lake La Cruz, Castile-La Mancha, Spain - LaCruzMarch2015_18m | ecosystem: Environmental > Aquatic > Freshwater > Lake | place: Spain... | reverse complement strand
GCATCGGAAAGCTCGCGACCAGAGGATAACCACACATGTTTTCTTGGTGGCGAGGGCGCTTGGCGCCAGCGAGGGCGTGCTTTGTGGCGATGAGGATGACTCTGTGATAAGCGGGGTTGCCCGCGTTTCCGAGATTTGGGGGGGCGGCTTCCAGGTCAGGCATGAGGAAAATTGGAAAAAATTCTTGCGGGAGAGAAAGGCTGCCGGCTGGCAGGTCGCACACCTCACAATGTATGGCACGGATTTCCAAAAAGGGGCGAGAGGGCTGGCTTCCACGAAGAAAAACTGCATTGTGATTGTGGGCGCGGGAAAGGTGCCGAGAGAGGCCTATGAGCTTGCGGATGCCAATCTTTCAGTCGCCACACAACCACACTCCGAGGTTGCGGCGCTTGCGCTTTTTCTGGACAGGTTTTTTGGCGGCAAGGAATTGGATGTTGATTTTGCAGGCAAATTGAAAATCGTCCCCACAAAATGCGGAAAGGTTGTGGTTGGCAAAAAATGAGGAGAAGTGCTCGTTATAGTGCTTTGCAGTCGTTGTTCGTGGAAGAAGTGGCTGAAGGGATATATAAGATGTCGGTCAGAAATTGTTTGTGATTTTGGATGCCTAGTCCCAAAAAAGCCAAAACAGCGAGAGGGACTGCTTCTTCTGGCAAAAAGAAAACCAATGCGCGCGCAGCGGCCATAAAAAAAATTCCAACTAAAATTTCCACTGGGAAATTTGTGAAGGGCGCGAAACTATCCACTTTCCAAAGGAAAAAAATAACCCAAAACAACCCAGATATCAACGTCAAAAAGACCACTTACTCAAAAGCCGTGAGATACGCTGTGCTCGTGAATGCGGAAGCCCGCCAGAAACTTATTGAGATGGGCGGCGAGAACACGATTAACATCATACGGGAGTTCGACCAGGATATGTCAGATGAGGAACTGGCGCGCAAAACGGCAATAAAGGCAAGTGAAGTGCGAGTGGTGCTCAATCGGCTGCATAGTGAAGGGTTGTTTACTTACACCCGCGTGCGCGACCGGGACAGCGGTTGGTATACATACATTTGGAAGCTCTGTGATGGAAAACTCAAGGAATTTGTGGATGAATACGCCCCGCAGCAAGAGGGGAGTGAAACTACCATAGCTATAGAGGGAGACGCCTATTTCTGCCCCAACTGCTCGCCAGAAAAACTTGTGGCTTTTGAAAACGCGAGCGAAACTCAATTCAAATGCGCTGGTTGTGGGGGGGATATGTCTTTTTTTGAGGGAAAGAAGAAGTAGTTGTATTGGTGTTGTTCCTTAGATGCGTTCTTCACACCATCTAGGAAGCCTTTTAATTTCGTCTTCGTATATCCGAGAGTGTTCGTCTGAAGCGGGATAGGGTAGTTTGGAGTGCCCGCTGGGCTCATAACCCAGAGATCGATGGTTCAAATCCATCTCCCGCTATTTTTTTCTTTTTGTTTCTAATTTTGACTGGTTTTTTGTTATTGATGGTTTGTGGGCGGCGCCCGCCCCCTCCAGACCCCCTTACTTCCACTATTATTGAATATGATATTGTTTGTTTATTGTTATGTAACCATGGTTACAAAATTTAAAAAATTAACCTAAACAAAAGAAAAAATAAGAGAAGAAAAAGAAAGTCTATCATATATTAGCGGAAGTATAGGGGTAGGTGGGGCAAGAGAAAACAGCCCAACACACTAAGAAAAAAACCTAATCCTCAAGGCCCATGGGCGAGCCAGCGCCCTTGGTAACCACAACAACATCCTCCACTGACTTTACGCTCTTGTAGAGAACCGACTTGTCGCGGAGAATGCGCTTTGCCTCATCTTTTGAGACAGAGTTGAGGGGTTCCATTGTCAGGCGCACCACTTCACCCTTTTCAAGGTCAAGAAGTATTTCCTGCACACGCCCGAGGAACTTGCCACCATCAGTATAGATGTCCATTCCATAAATCTTCGATACTTTTACTGTCATTACTATCACCTTTTGGCTGCCTTGCCCATTCTTCTCGGTTTTAATTTAAAAAACTTCGCCATCGGCGTTTCAGCGTTTTCGCTCAATAATATACTCCGCAAGCTCAAGAAGGGTCCGCCTGCCTTCTCCTTCTGGCAGGCCATTTAACTTCTCCAAAGCGCTGCCCACAATTTTTCTGGCATCGAAAACAGCTTTTTCAACCGCACCGGATTCTCGCAACAGGGCAACGGCGATCTTAACATCCTTGCTGGTTTTTTTCTTCTTTTTCAATATCCGTTCGAGCTGCGCCCGTTTGGCGCCCTTCAAATTCCTCAAGGCGCGGATAGTGATGAGCGTGCGTTTGCCTTCACTAACATCACCGCCAATCTCTTTCCCATATTTTTTTTCATCCCCAACAATATTGAGCGCATCATCCATTATCTGAAATCCAACACCAATTCCCATGCCAAAATCATAAAGCGCCCGCCTCTGCGCTGCGTTTGCGCCACCAACAATCCCGCCAACCTCACACGCACCGGCAATAAGCGCGCCGGTTTTTCCCCTCACTACTATGTAGTATTCATCCACGCTAACATCCCACTTGTTTTTGTGGTACCATCCAAGCTCCAACGCTTGCCCCTCCAACACATTGGTGAACGCGGATAGCAGCCTTTGCTGGGCAAGCTCGCGATTTTTGCCTGGTATGTTCTGGGTTTCTTGCCAGACCATCATAAACAGCCCGTCTCCGGCGTTCAGGGCAAGGGGCAGCCCGTATTTTATGTGCATGCAAGGCACGCCCCTGCGCAGTTTTGAATCATCCTCGATATCATCGTGGATAAGGGTGAAATTGTGGAACATCTCAATCGCCGCGGCGGCTGGCGCTGCGTTCCCTCGCTTCCCCCCAACCGCTTCACAGGCGGACAGGCAAAGCGCAGGGCGCAGCAGTTTCCCCTTCAGGGACAAGAACTCAGACAGGATTCCATACACTTCAAACGGCTTTCGCTTTCCATCAAAAAGGCGGTCCAATCTCGCGCATACGGGCTCATTCAAGCGCGCTATCTTGGTTTCAATATCGTTTTTTGCCATCCCATTCAACCCGGCTTCCCTTAAGCGGTGAACTTTTATATCCTTCCTCTTATAACGCAAAAAGCACGGGCCCATAGCTCAGCTTGGTAGAGCAGTGGACTCTTATGGGGCTCTCTCCTCGAGGGGGCTCACACTAACTCCCAAACGCGGAGCAATCCACGTGTCGTGGGTTCGAAAGCTCTGGGTTTGCCCTCAGAGCCGTCAATCCCACTGGGCCCGTTCTTTTTCCATTTCAGCCAGCCGAGGCGTTCGTGCTGTTTGCACCCGCGCCAACACTGTTGTTTGTGTTGTTTGCAGCTGCCCGCGCGGCTTCCGCTTCGGCGGCTATTTTTTTGATGAAATCCTCAGTCAACTTTGTTTCAACCGCGGAAATGCATTTGGTGTAGTTATCGCTCTCATCCTTCTTGAAGGCGCAATACTCCTCAACACAGCCGCATTGCACGCCCTTAAGGCACGAAATATATTCCGATTCGCTCGTGTTTGCAAACGGCCCCATGTTTGTCACAGGGGCGCAATACTGCCCTGAATTCCCGGCAACATAACAGCCGCTGTCATTCTGGCAGTTTCTGCCTGCGGCGACGATGTCTGCCGCCTCTTTCAGCTGGGCGGCTATGCGCTCTCCGGAAAATTTCGCCTCATAGCAGTTTTGCAGAAGGCTCTGGTTCTGCAGTTTCTTGCACAACTCAACATCCCCGGTTTCGCTAACAACCGCAATATAGCATTCATCTACAAACACGCCTGATTGTTTGCAAAGCTCGGCGTTTTTGGTGGTTTGCGCAACAATCAGCATGCACAGCCCCCGCTCTTGCGCATCTGCAATCAATCCACACGTGCCCGGGTCTCCAGCGCTGACTGCCAAATTCTTAAGGCAGGCGCCCCTTTCTGATTCTGGCGAAGCAAGACATATTCTCCTTTCATTATAATTAGCTTCAGAGTCCATGTAAAATTGCGCAAAGGAAGTGGTGCTCACAATGGTGCTGGGTTTCTCAGGCACATCGGCAACACTGCTCAGCTCAAAAAACTCACGGGCAAATGAATACAATATTCCGCCTTTAACGTAAGTTGTGCTGCTTTTAACAAGAATGCCGCTTTTCTTATCTATCCAATTCTGCACCATCCAATCGCTGATGGAATATATGGATGGGTCGTTTGGCGATGCGCCAATCGCATTAAGCTGGTTCACGGTAAGGTTCCTATAGTCTAGGGTGTACATGATCTTTTCGGTTTCAAACCCGTTAACTGTGGCGTTTTCCACCATATTTCCAAACACCAACGCCCCAACACCTATGAGCTTCTTTGAAAAGTCAAGGTTGTTAAGCGAAGTTGTCGGGTCAGGAAGCCGTGTTTTGAGCCGCGCCGCAACTTCCAGAAGGTTTGCGTCATCGTTCGTTTTTGCGCACTTTGTCCTGTTCATATAGGTGAGGCAAACAACATCACTTTTATTGTCCTGTCCGATGTAGCCGGCAAGCGAGCCATAATCCCCAGTTTCCAAAATCCACGAGTCGGTTGAATTTTTCCTAATGTCATATGTGATGGCGGACTGGCCTTCATTGTCGGCGTACTTCATATGCACATCTCCGAGCCTAGATTCTGTTTCCATTGACGAGAGCAATAACTTGGACGCGTGCACTGATCCATCGGACATGGTTGGCGCCGGCAAAGGCGTTGCCCCTGGCGTTTTTCCAAAATAACCAAGATAATAGCCCGCACCCGCAAGAACCAGCAAAACTACGATTGCCGCGACCGCCAACTGCAAATTATTCTCCTTAGGCTTGGTTTTCTTCTCATCTGCCATATCACTCACCTTTCCTCGTTTGTTTGCATCAAGTTTTTAATTTCTACCTTATGGTTCGGTCAAAGCACGCAGTAATTTGTCCCGCTGCCTACCTTCCGGAAACTATTTTTATCACATCGCCATTGGCGAGCTCCTGCGTTGCCCCAACGCGCATCTTCTTTCTTACGTCCACTGCGCCTATGAACTTATTTGCAAGATCGGTATGCACCATTCCTGCAAGCTGCACCACAGTAGTCCCTTTTGGCACCAAAAAGGCGTCGGGCAGCACCTCTCCCTTATGGTTGGAGTATCTGTGCTCATCTTCCACTGGATAAACAACAATGCCGTGCAGTTTCTGGTAAACGACCCAGTCAATTATTTCCTGCACTCCGCTGCCATTGTTGATTGAAATGAAAGACGCCATCTTTCGCAGCGCATCCTTCTGCCGCTCATCCGGCGTTCCGCTTACTATGAATTCCCTGGCGCCAGGCACGTACTTTATCACGTCGTGTCCGTCTGCCTTGCGGAGCGCAAGTTCCACCGCGGAGCTGCAGGGGAACAGTTTCTCCGCCCCATCTCCATCAGATGCCTTCTCAAAATTTTCCTTTGCGCCGGCTGCGTCCATTTTGTTGAATGCGATTGCAATCGGCATCCTCCTGGCAAGCACTGCGCGCGCCAGCTCCAGCGCGCCTTCATTGTCGGGCATGCCAGCGCCAATATCCAGCCCGCACTCGTCCGCGGCATGAAGCAGCATCTGCTCATCTATCTTCAAGCCAGAAAGCCTTTTTGCCAGCTCGCGCGATCCGCCCGCGGCATCCTTTCCTGCTCCGCGCAGCATGATGTCCGCGAGCCAGTATGCGATTTCATCCGTAAGAAATGAAACTTCTTCCATCGGGTTGCACGCGTCGCACGCGTTGCCCTGCAAATCCGTCCTGCCGGTGCCGTCCACCACTTGTATAAGGGCGTCCGCCTCCCGCAAGTTGTCAAGGAACTTATTTCCCAATCCTTTTCCTTCATGCGCGCCAGGCACCAATCCAGCAACATCTATGATATTTATCGGAACCAGCCTCTGCCCGCCCACACACCTGCTGTTCTTCGGGTCGCATTTCTGCAAGCCAAGCGAAACATGCGGGCAGGGCGAGCGGACGTATGTCACGCCCCTGTTAGGGTTTATTGTGGTGAAAGGATAGTTTGCAATAGCTGCGTCGACCAGCGTGGCTGCGGAAAAGAACGTGCTCTTGCCCTTGTTGGGCGCCCCCACCACGCCGATAAGCATAAGTGAAGATGGATGGCTTCAGGTATTTAAATGCAACCAAGCCGGAGAAGCAGGAGGTCTTCAAAGCCGTTTTCCCCTCGGGCGGTTGAAGGTATTTAAACCAGTGGCGTCCTCTTATTTGTGATGATTTTATCTCATAAAAAGCCTTCATCAGTTTCCGAGCTTTTGGGGAATTCGGATGCTTTTTTGGCTGCAAAGGAATGGGCCGAGCAATGGCAGAATGGCAAAAAAATGCCGCCCCTTTTAGTTTGCGGGCCAACAGGCACGGGCAAAACAGCGCTTGCATACGCGCTTGCCTCTCAGTTTTCCTGGGAGCTGTTCGAGTTCAACGCGTCGGACTTCCGTGATGTGGAAAACGTGGAGAAAGTGCTGTCAAATGCGGCAACTGCGGGCGGACTTTTCGGAAGCCGCCGCCTCATCCTCATCGATGATGTTGATTCGCTTTCCGGGAGCGGGGACAGGGGCGGGGCAGGCGCAATAGCAAAAGTGCTCGCTTCATCGCAGCAGCCCATCATACTAACGGCGCTCGACTATTACGACAAAAAAATATCCACAATCCGCACCCACTGCCAGCGCCTCGAGCTTCGCAAAGTGCACTCTGCAAGCATAGGGAAGCTCATACGCGGGCTTGCGCATGCGGGCAAAATGGAGCTGACGGACGAGCAGGTGGATAAAATAGCGTCCTCGGCGGGTGGCGACGTCCGCGCCGCGCTGAATGATCTGCAGGGCAGAAATCCATATGCGACCCGCGACTCTCAGCAGAACATATTCGAGGTGCTGCGCGTCATTCTCAAGTCCTCAAAATACTCCGAGGCGCGGAAAAGCGCCTTCTCATCCGAGCTCGAGCACGACACGCTCAAGCTCTGGGTGGCTCACAACCTGCCAATAGAATACGAAAAGCCGTTTGACCTTGCCGAAGGTTACAACATGCTCTCGCGCGCAGACATATTCGATGGAAGAATCAGGCGGAACCAGCACTACGGCTACCTGCGCTACTCAAACGACCTGCTCTCGGCAGGAGTGGCGGTTTCCAAAACCGCGCCCTATCACAAATACTCGCCATTTGCGTTTCCAGATTACCTGCGCGAGATGGGCGCAAGCAAGGGAAGCCGCGCCATGCGAAAGGGCGTGCTTCGCAAAATTGCGGGCGTGTGCCACTGCTCGTTGCAGCAGGCGCAGCACTACCTTGCGCTCATTGAAGCGCTTGCGAAAAAATACCCGAAAGAGATTTCTGATGAATTCGGTTTCGAAGAGGAAGAGTTGTCGTTTGTTGCTAAAACTCCTGTTAAAAAAGTTAAGAAGGAAAAAGAAGGGAAGACCATCGCAGTTAAGAAAACAACCGGGAGAAAGAAAAAAGAAGCAAAACAGGATGTTGCCTGAAGGCGTTATTATGTTGGTTGAAAATAAAAAAAACAAAGGATTTTACCTGGAGTCAGACGCCTCTCTCTCAGTGAAGTTTGCTGAGGCGGGCTTCGGATTTGATGATGGAGGAGAGCATCTATTCCACCCTCTCGAAGTCGGTTACTTGGTAAAAATAGGGAAGGCGGCAATTGCGGAATCCCCCGAGTCGTTCATCACATCCCAAAAAAAGAAGGACAGGCTGTTTCCCTTCGCGCTTGAGGCATACTGCTCTGTCCGCTCCAAGGGCAGGATGGTTCGCGTCTTCATGAAAGGCGTCAAATACCTGCGCGTTTACGCGCCCGGCGTGGGGCGCGAGGAAGAGCGCCCCTCACAACTTCTCTGCCTGTTGCCTGGCAAGCTCCCTTCCGTAAAATCCATCTCAGGCGAAGTTCGCGTTGCGCACCTAGCGCGCCTTGACCTCATTATTGCCTGCGGAACAGAAAAGGAAATCAAATTCTACAAAATATCAAGCTTCAACTTCTAGCTGCGATTAAGAGCCATCCCAGCTGCAACACTGGAAGCCCGAACACATACTCGTGTTTTTATTCTTCAGTAGCGTACGCCAGCCATGCCAAACTGCCTCACCTGCGGCGCGGGAATAGATGAGTATGATTCCGCCTACTACTCCCGCAACATGCTTTGCATCCCCTGTTACTCCAGGAAAAGTACCGAGGTGCTGATGGCTTCGTGCAGCAGGTGCGGCACGCGCGTGCGCTCCGAGGAGGCGCGGCGCAAGGGCGGCACAATTTACTGCCACTATTGCATTTCCGAGCTTGAGCGCGTCGAGCGCATGCCAGTGTGCGGCATGTGCAGCAAAAAAATCGAGTCCTGGCAACAAACATTCCGCATGGCAAACGGGCAGCTTGTGCATTCCGAGTGCGCGTCCGCTGCGCCTGCGCACAAGGCAAACGCGTACTGTTCAAACTGTGGAAAGCAGGTCGACTACTTCAGGATTTTGCCGGGCGGCAGGGCAATCTGCGCAAAATGCGACAGGGAAAGCAAGGAATCTGGCGGCAAGAAAGCGATAGTTGCGTCTCTTATTGACAAGATAGGCGCAATGATAGGGTGAATTGATTTGAGGATATCCAAATGAAACGCGTTGATTAAGTTTAGCTCCGGGCAACCACTCAAACCACTCATTGGGCTTTTCACTCTCCTCGCAGCACCACCTCTTTTAAAATCCCTTTTCCAAATAATCCTATGGTCGCATCCGCTTCCTCAGAGCCTAATTTATCAACCTCGCCATCTGCGCCGCCAGTTTTGAACAAGCCAACATATTCAACAGAGTCTAATCTGCCCGCCATGCTGCCATCACAGCCGGTTTCCATAAAGCCGACTCATCTTCTAGTCAGCCAGAACTGCTCGTACCTCTTCCCGGCAAACATCGAGCTCAAAAGCTTTCCTGACAAGGAAAGCCACGTCTTGATACGCGATCTCGAAGCATGCAACGGCGCTGACGTGCAGATACTGCACCGCTGCTACCCGAGGCAGGACAGTTCCCTGCTGCAGCTCCTTTTAATGGGAAAAACGATTTCCAAGGTGGCAAATAAAGTGGAGGCAATAGTGCCCTACCTTCCATACGCGCGCCAGGACAAGATTTGGAAGCCTGGCGAAGTGCTTTCAGCGGAAGTAGTCTGCCAGCTAATAGCGGCGGCCGGTTTCACCTCCCTTTCCACCTTTGACTGCCATTTCCTGAAAAAACAAGGCGTTGCCACATACGGCGGGCTGCGCATAAGGAATTTCTCGCTTTCAGACGATCTGGTGGCATACTTCAAGGCGAAAAAAACAGACCCGCTATTCATAAGCCCTGACCAGGGCGCGGCGTATCTCGTGGATGAAATCGGCGGAAAAAGCATGGTCAAGCGCCGCGGGGAATATAAAAACCACAAAAAAATGGCAGTCCGCCCGGTCGCCTCGCTGGACGCGAACTTCGAGGTAAAGGACAGGGACGTCATCATTCTCGACGACATGGTCGCGGGCGGCGGGACAATGATACGCGCCATCCGCGCAGTGCTTGCCATGGGCGCAAAATCAGTCTGCTGCGGCTGCACACACGGCCTTTTCCTCGGTGATGCTTATACTAAGCTTCAGGCTGCTGGCGCGGAGGAAATAGTCGCCTCGAACACAATCGCATCCGAGGCATCCAAAATAGACATACTCAATCCTCTTCGAAGCAAGATAATCGGGCAGTTTTGAAGGCAGTTCAAGCTCATGTGCGGCAATTTGTCTGTGCAGCGGATTCTCTCCGGGCAGATGGGCGGCAGGCACTTTCTTCTCCGCCCTCCCGAACCTCCACCACAAGCGCTAGTTTCTTCCCCATCACAATCAATATACGTTGGCAAAACAAAATTCCTGCGCGTGCCTTTTTTCTGGGACCCCTCAAAGCTTGTCAATCCGCACCTTTGCGTCTGCGGCATCACGGGCTCTGGCAAATCCTATTTTGTGAAAACATTCATCACCCGCGCAAGGCTTGCGCTTGGCACAAGCGCGCTCATACTTGACTGGGCCGGCGAATACGCGGACTGGGTGCGCTCTGCCGGCGGAAAGGTGGTCTCATTCGGAGAGCAGGGGCTCAACCTTCTTGACCTTGGGGGCGCCTCCCCTCACGAGCGCGCGCGGCAGGTCGTCGAGTCCCTTGAAATACTGACAGACCTGCAGTCATTTCCCCGCCAGCGCAGGCTTACTGAGGAGGCCATTGGAAAGGCTTATGCTGCGCGCGGATTTTCGCTCCAGCGCAGGGGTTTTCCTGCGGGCAAACGCCTCCCGACCCTGGAGGATGTGCACAGGATACTGCAGAAAAGCGCGAGGCACGATGCAGAATCCGCCGAAGCGGCGCACCGCATACGAAACCTGCTTCTCTCTTCCAACAAATCATTCACAGTTTCCACCATTCGGCTCGGGGAACTTCTTTCCGGGCTGGTATGCGTGGATCTGCATTCGCTTCCAACCGAGTCGTTGCGCAGCATGGCGGGCCTGACGATACTGCAATTCGTAAAGGAGAAAATGCGTGCGGAAGACTACCAAAAGTACGGCGGCATCCGCCTTTTTGTGGTGGCTGACGAGGCGTGGAAAATCGCGGCTGACGAGCGCTCCGACCTTGTTTCCATTGTCCGCGAAGGCAGAAAGTACGGGTTCGGCCTCATAGTCGCATCGCAAAACCCGACTGACGTGCACAAGAGCATTTTTGCAAACGCAGGCACAACGTTCGCGTTCCGGCTCACCCTCTCCTCCGAGCGGGAATATATCCGTTCATCGCTGTCGTACTCGGATTTTTTCGAGCAGCAGTCGCATTCACTTTCTGTGGGGCAGGCGCTTGTGCACCTGGAGTTTTCATCTCCACAGCCATGCCCGGGCACATTCATGCTTTCACGCGTGGACGGCGAAGAGCTTCTGGCGGTGTTTTCAATATGGGGTGGTGGCATGAAAATCGAGCTTGAGAAAGGGGAGCTTCGCAGCAGGCTGGTCACGTTCGGCCTGTCTGACAAGCAGGTATCGCTCGCGCTTTCGGAATTCGAGCGCGGCAACTATTCGCTTTCAGCAGCGCAGTTCATTTCCATTCTCGAGAAATTCGGCTACGGAAAAGCGGCAGCTGTTTCACTGCTGCGCGAGCTTGGCGCAGGGGAAAAGGAGCTTCTTTCGGTTTTTTCCGCAAGCGAAAAAAACCAGGTTGGCGCGCGCACAAAAAGCGCCATTCTCACTCTGGGCGGCGGGAAAACCAGCCGAGTGCCGGGAGAAGGCAAGAGGAGGTGAAAGGCATGGCATCCGAAAAACTGCTGCCTGAAAAAAATATCAGGCACCTGCCCGCCGCGCTAGGCGCCATCATCAAAAAGAAGCAGCCTTTGCAGGTGGTATCATTTTGCATCAAGGCAAATGCAAAGGGCCGTTTCCCGCCTGACTTGACCGGGCTTTTCGGGCTGGGCTTTGAGCGTGTTTCATCCTCCCATCGCTCTTCACTTGTCCGCAAAATAGAAGGCACCGACCTTTTCGGCAAGCCCTATCTGTTTACTGAGGTGGAAATCAGCAAAAAGGAAGTCCGCTTGCGTTATTCCATTCCAGGAGGGCAGGACCCCGCGCTGCGCCATCTCCATGCGTGCACGCTGATGGCGCGTGTCCTCAGCATCGTTCCGGGTCTCGAGCTATGCGCGAAAGATGCTTGCGGAACGATGCTGTCCGCGCTCGAATCAAGTTCGGGCGCATGCACTTCAAGCTATTCAGAACTTTCAAAAAAATCGTCCGACCTGCAAAAAGAAGCCGCGGCACTCCGGGTGGAAAATATGCGGTTGCGGCGCACCTGTGAAGAAGAGGCGGCGCTTTCAATCGAGCGCGAAGGGCAAATATCAACCATGGCATCTCGAGTCTCAAAGCTTGAGGCGGTTTCGGACCTTGCACTGGCCGAGCTTCTGCTGGAATGGCTCTCTTCACACAGGGGTTCGTTTTCAACAGCGTTTTTCTCAAAACAGTCTGGTGTTTCTGCTGCAAGGGCGGAAGAGGGGCTGGAGCAGCTCCTAAAATCTGGCGCCATAAAGCGGGTGGGAGGGAGGCTCGTTCCCCAAAAAGCCGCAAAGAGCCAGGAATTTGAACTGCAGCAAGCCGGAATAGGCCGCTCTCTATCGCCTTTGCTGGCGCGCTTCCGCATCGGCAGGGCAAAAGAATCAAACTTTCCTTGAAACAAAAAAGCAGCAGCCAAGCGCAACAAGCGAAAATACGAGCCAGCAATATCTTTCAGCATCCATCTTTGGCGCAATTTCCATGCTGAACTTTTTCTGTGGCACCCCATCAACTTGGAAAAATAAACCCTTGCCATCCCATTCGGCCCTGCACTCGCCATAGCTCGCAGTGCACTTCGAGTATTGTGGCAGCGTGCTTGCATAAACAATCAGGCTGCAGCTTTGGGCAAGGCATTCTCCAGTTACTTGTGCGCGGTCAACTTCAATGCTATTCCTTTCAACAGCCACGTTTTTTCCCCACACCATATCTCGCTCAGATGCTCCCTTGAGCAAAAACATCGGCATGTTTCCGAATAATGGCAACTCCTCGAACAAGGGCGATGACTTCATTTCCAAATACTGCGCGAGCTTTGGCTTTCTTGCAATTTCAGAGAGGTTGGAAATGGCAAGCTCGTTTCCAAAAACAACAAGCCTTTCGCCCCGCAGCCTCATTTCCGTGGCAAGCGCGCTTGCGTTGGTAAAGTAAGAAAGCGGCATCCTGTCAACCATGCTGTCAACTACTGGGTACTGGGATACCTCGCTTCTCCATACGAATGCGATTCGCCCCCCGTTGGAAATGGCGTCCGCCCTCTGGAGGGTGGAATACTCGGCTGCAAGCGCAAGCGGAACCGCTTCGGCACGGTGCTGGTCCCAGACCATCATTGCCCCGCTTAGGAAAAGGAAGGAAAGGGGGAGTAAAAGGGACAAGGCAACGCAACCTGCAAATGTCATGGCATCCTGTTTCAGCTTCAGCCGCAACTTTTCCGAAAAGGCAATGCATGCGAAAAATATTTCCCTCGCCCCAATGCCTGCAATG
>Ga0247841_10010062_pt1 | contig 13002 bp, 7 predicted proteins | sample LaCruzMarch2015__2_FD_192410 | JGI IMG/M metagenome (GOLD analysis project Ga0247841, IMG submission 192410) | Freshwater microbial communities from meromictic Lake La Cruz, Castile-La Mancha, Spain - LaCruzMarch2015_18m | ecosystem: Environmental > Aquatic > Freshwater > Lake | place: Spain... | reverse complement strand
CGCCTTGACAAACATTCTTCGCGATAGATACATAAGACCTCCGTAATTACTGTATTCTACCTCAACACGCTGAAAAACGTGAAAGCAAAAAGTTAACTAGTTAACTTAACTCCTTCTCTTTTTCAACCGGTTTGTACTAAGATAGGCCAGTTCTACTATAGATAGGCTGAACGGTGAGCTTTGATTAATAAAGTCAGGAGAAGGAGATATGATGAACAAGACGAGAGTGCTGAATGTATTTGCCGGCGTGCTGCTGGCAGCGGGTATTGTAGCGCAGCCTGCGGAGGCCGCATCAAAGAAACTGAAGGTCTTCATCTTGTCGGGCCAGTCCAACATGGTGGGGCACAGCAAGGGTCACACCATGGCCACGCTGTTCAATGCGGATGGCCCCAAAGACCAGTCGCTCATTGATCTGGTCTTCGGGAAGGATGCGAAGGCTTCAAAGAAGCGACTCGACGAGACGCTGGCGCTGGCGAAGCAACTCAACGAGCTGACAGGAGGCGTTGGCGACCCGAAGATCAAGGCCATGACCGACGCCACTCAAAAGGCGGCCGCGGAAGCCGAAGCCGGACGGATCAAGGCGCTACTGGAAACCTACAAGAAGGACGTTGCAGCGGCGAGCGCCGTGTCGGACAGGGTTCACATCACTTCCATTGCGGATAACAACAGAAAGTCCGGAAAATTGGGCGTGGGCTACGGTGGCGATCCGAGCAAAATCGGCCCGGAATATGGCTTCGGTCTATCGATCGCGCAGAAGGTCGACGGCCCGATCCTGCTCATCAAGACCTCATGGGGCGGGAAGTCGCTGAACGTCGATTTTCGCCCGCCGTCTGCAGCACCCCATGAGAACGCGAATGCCGGTCAGTGTTATCGTCTGATGAACGAGGAGGTTCACAAGGTGCTGTCCAACCTGAAGGAGAACCATCCGGCCTACGATCCGGCCGCCGGATATGAGATCGCCGGCTTTGTCTGGTTTCAGGGTTTCAACGATCAGTTCGATCCCGCATTCAGGGCCAACTACAAGGACAACATGATCGCGTTCATCAAAGACATCCGCGCCGAGTACAAGACTCCGAAGATGCCCTTCGTCATCGGTGTCCTAGGAACCCCCCAGACCAAGGAAAAGGTGGATGCAAACGAGGTCTCGGTCGCCCAGCGGGCAGCCGCTAGCGTGCCGGAGTTCAAAGGCAACGTCGTGGCGGTCGAAAGTTATACCGAGTATGCGCTCGATTCGCTGGAGGTCTTTAACTCCGGATGGCAGAAAAACTACTATGTGTGGGATCTTGTGGGCAGCGATCGGCCCTACCACTACCTGGGCAGCGGCAAGTTCTTCGTGCGCGTCGGCGATGCCTTCGCGACGGCGGTGGCCGGCATGATGAAGAAATGAGGAGACCGCATCCATGAAATTTTATATAAACAAGGATTGAGAAAATGAAAAATACAAGTGATTTATTCGTATTGTGTGTGGTGGGGGTCTGCCTGCTGGCGTCGCCTGGGGTCATGGCGACGCCCACCGTCAAGTACCCTGAATTTCAGATCGGGGTCACCGGTATCGGGGCGAAGATCGACGCCGGCAAGGTAATTGTTAGCAAGACTGTTGAAGGTTATCCGGCGCACGACAAGTTCAAGGCTGGTGATATCCTTGTCTCCGTTGGAGGCAAGGTCTTCGGCGAGGCGGAGGTCCGGCACGGCGGCGGGCCGAACGATCCCCGGGTCACACTCGGCCAGGCGATCAATGCGGCCGAGGGCGGCGACGGCAAGCTGACCTTCGGCGTGGCGCGAGGGGGCTCGTCCAGCAATGTGACCATCCAGCTCAAGCCGATCGGCGCCTACGGCAAGACCTGGCCGCTTGAGTGCAAAAAGTCGCAGGCGATTATCAATGATACGGCCGAGTTCCTCCTTTTGATCGGTCCGCAGGGCGGTTATCCCGGTTGTATGGACGGCCTCTTCCTGCTGTCGACCGGCATCCCCAAATACACCGAGGCCGCGGCCAAGTGGGCCAAGGCGTTTGCCACCGGCACGGTGGGCAGTCACACTTGGAACAACGGCTATCAGGGTATCTTTCTCTGCGAATACTACCTGGCTACCGGTGACAAGAGCGTGCTTCCCACGATCAAGGCCCTCTGCGATGACGCGGCAGCCCGGCAGTACTTCGGAGGATGGAATCACTGGAGTGAAGCTAACCCCGGTTACGTGCAGGGTGGCCTGATGAACCCGGCGGGCGTGCAGGTGCTCACCACCCTGATCCTTGCCCGCGAATGCGGCGTCGAGGTTGATCAGGGCACCTACGACAGGGCGCTGGCCTTTTTCTACCGCTTCGCCGGACCCGGGGGTGTCGCTTATGGCGATCAGATGCCTGAGGGTATGTATTCGAACGGCAAGAACGGCATGCTGGCCTGCGCCCTGACGCTGCTCCCGGAGAAGAAGTTCCAGCGGGCGGCACAGCTCATGGCCCTGGCCGAAGCCGACACCTACAACGACAACGAGGGCGGCCATGGCTCGCACTTCGGCAATGTGATGTGGCGTGGCATCGCCAGCGTCCTGGTGCCGCAAGACAAGCAGGCGAACTATCGCCGTCACATGGATTACCTGGCCTGGTACTACGACTTATGCCGCCTGCCGGGGGGTGGTTTCTCGATGTTTCCGCAGTTGGACGGCTCGACCCGGGGACTCGGCAACGCCCCGAACTTTGCTTCCGGAATGGTCGGATTGACCTACACCGCGCCGCTGAAGACCCTGCGCATCACGGGCAAGCCGCGCACCCGGAATAGCGTCAAACACAAGCCGACCGCTGTGGAGATAGGCCGGGAGGATACCGATTTTCTCAGGACTGATTTTATCGACGGGGTTGTGAGTGATATGACAGCCCCGGAGATCATGGCTAAACTGCCGCTGGGCCGCTCGCCGGCCAAATGCGCCATGCCCATGGAGTGGTGCTGGCAGATGATGCATCACTATCAGCCGCAGATACGGATGGGCGCGGCGGTTGCCATGGGGCAGAAAGGCAAAGAGGCCATTCCCCATATCAAGAAGGCGCTGGAGAGCAAGGATGCGCGGCTGCGTCAGGCGGGCCTGAATGCCATTCACGGAGTCTGCATGTGGTGGTTCCTTGAAAGGGATCAGAACAACGCCATCACCCGGGAGGATGTGACCGGCACCTTCCTTCCCTACATCCTGAAGTCGCTCAAGGAGCGGAATGCCCCGATGTGGGAGAAAGTAAGCGCCCTGTGGACTCTGGAAATGGCGGATCCGGCGACCATCAAGGACAATCTGGCGCTGATCAGGGGATATCTCACGAATGACGAGTGGTGGCTGCGCATCGCCGCGTGGAAGGCGCTCGCCCCGTTGGACAAGGATACCGCCACTCTCAAGACGATCCTCCCCGAACTGGTGGCATGCTACGCAAACGAGTTTCATACATTTCCCAACCGTATGATGATGGGCCGGCTCAAGGGGATGCACACGACGATCCCCGAGTTGCGCGAAGCGGTCATCACGGGCATGGCCGCGGCGGCTAACAACCAGCAGATCCCCGAGGGATATCAAGCGCCCATTTCCGCGATGAAGGTCTTCGAGCAGTTGCGCTACATCGACACGCAGAAGCATCCCGAGCACATCATCCCGGTGTTGCCCGCCACTCAGCGACTGATCAAGAATACGAGTGGTCTGTTCGCCATCTGGCTCTTCACGGGCGACAGATGGGGCAATACAGGCTTGGTCGAGTGCGCCAACAAGCTGGGCAAGGACGCCGGACCAGTCATTGCCGGGCTCAAGGCCATGCGCCCTGACATCGAGGCGCAAGTGACGGGCCGTTTCAAAAAAGAGATGGAGGATGTCCTGAAAAAGGTGGACACCTGCATCGCGGATTACGAAGCCAAATACGGCAAGGTGAAAGCGGCCGCGCCGCCGAAGGAGCCGGCTGTGCCGATAAGGTAATAAATTAACGAGGTAACGTGACACTTCCTTCATGACAAAAACACGGTCTTATAACAGGGCGTTAAACGCAGCCGGCTCCTGCAGGACTTGGCAACGGATCGTTCTTGCCGCAGTGACGGCGGCGGTGTTGCCGCTGGGCGGTGAACTGTCCGCAGCGGTTGAGATTCACGTCGCGTCGGACGGCGACGACCGCGGGCCGGGCAGTGCCGCCGCGCCCTTGGCGACGCTCGAACGCGCACGCGAATTGGCGCGGGAGAAAGCCGGCAAGGAGACGGTCAACGTGTGGTTGCACGGGGGACGGCACGAATTGCGCGCCCCCTTGGTGTTCGAGGCCGCCGACTCGGGCTCGGCCGCGCATCCGGTGACCTGGGCGGCTGTGGCCGGCGAGCATGCGGTGATCAGCGGCGGGTGCCGGCTCAAGCTGGAATGGCAGCCGTTCCGCGGCCGCATCCTGCGTGCGACCGTGCCGTCTGATTGCACGGGGATCGATCAGTTGTTTGTCGGTGGAGGACGCCGGCCGCTTGCGCGCTGGCCGGATTACAAGGCAGGCCGGCATGATACGGACTGTGGCTATGCGAGCGGGTTGGAGACCGTGGCCGGGCCGCCGTTCAGCAAGGTGGATCCGCCGGTGCAGGACTATGCGGCGTTCCGCTACCAGCCTGACCGGTTCACGCCACGGTCGTGGGCGCATCCGGAGCAGGCGGTGCTTCACGTTTTCCAGGAGTCGGGATGGGGGAACATGCAGTGGCGGATCGCCGGCCGCGAGCCGGCCAACGGGTTGCTGCGCCTCGGCGCGGGCGGCTGGCAGATCGGCGCCCTGTGGTGGGACCGGCGGGCCAACAAGGTCGGGGCCCATTCCAAGTTCTTCATCGAGGGCGTGATCGAGGAACTGGACGCGGACGGCGAATGGGTGTTCGACGAGGCCTCGCGCAGCTTGTTCTATCAGCCAATGGCGGGCGAGGAAATGGACACTGCCGAGATGGTCGCCTGCGGGGTGCAGGAACTACTTGTTGTTCGCGGGACAGCGGACGCCCCGGTACGGCACCTGCGTTTCCAGGGGCTGGTCTTCAGCCACACGGCCCGCACGCTTCTCGAACCCTACGAAACGCGGCTGCGTGGGGATTGGGCGCTCGCGCGGCGGGCGGCGCTACGGTTCGACGGCACAGAGGACTGCGCGGTGCGCGATTGCGTCTTCACCGGACTCGGAGGCAACGGCGTCTTCCTCAGCAATTACAATCGCAAGGTCGAGGTGTCTGGCTGCCACTTCAGCAACCTGGGCGAGAGCGCGGTGCTGGTGGTCGGTTCGGACACGGCGGTGCGCGAACCGTGCGTCCACCGCTCGCCCCACATCCCGCTCGCTCAACTGGGCGACACTGAGCCCGGACCCAAAACACCCGATTACCCGGCCGACTGTCGGATCCAGGACAACCTGATGCACGACCTCGGCGTGTTCGGCAAGCAGGTCGCCGGGGTCTTTCTTTCGGCCTGTGCCCGCATCGAGGTCAGTCACAACACCATTTGCCGGGTGCCGCGCGCCGGGATCTGCATCAACGACGGCTGCTGGGGCGGCCACCGGATCGAGGGGAACGATTTATTTCTCACTGTTCTCGAAACCTCCGACCACGGGCCGATCAATGCCTGGGGGCGCGACCGCTACTGGCAGAACCCGCACCGCGAGGGAAAGGCGTGCGACATGTCGCTCTCGCGCCGCTACGCGCGGCTCGACAACCAGGAGACCACCATCATCCGCAACAACAGGGTGGTTCACGAGGCGGGGTTCAGTTGGGGCATCGACCTCGACGACGGAGCATCGAACTACCTGCTTGAGGACAATCTGTGCATAGGCTGCAGTGTCAAGTTGCGCGAGGGTTACTTCCGCACCGTGCGAAACAATATCTTCGTCAGCCCCAATCCACCCAGCAAGCACTGCTGTTTTGAGGGCAGCGACGACGTTTTCCTCAACAACATCTGTATCAACACCCGCGACGGCTGGGTGCTCAGCCGCGGCCCGGCGACCCTCGTGCTGCCAGTGGAGATAGACCGTAACCTTTACTTCAACACCGCAGGCCTGGAACCGCGTTTCGGGTATCGGGGCGCAGGGTTCGAGCGGAACAAAGGAGGGCTCACCTTTGAGGCGTGGAGAGGACTGGGAGCCGACCTTCATTCGGTCTCCGCAGATCCTCGCTTCCTCGATCGTGAGCGGGGCGATTTTCGCCTCGCTCACGATTCACCGGCGCTGACGCTCGGCTTCAAGCCCTTCCCGCTCGATTGTTTCGGGACCCGTAAAGGAAATTTAGCAACAGTCGCGTCACGCCTGCGGACCGCAGTCGGCGGCACGGCCGATGGTGCTGTGCCCCGCGAATGGCTTGGCGCGCGGGTCCGGACGGTGTTGGCGGGGGTCGAGTTCCTCGCCGTGCCTGCCAGCAGTGCGGGCTTCCGGGCCGGCTTCCGGCAAGGTGACTTGCTGACACACATGAATAGTATAACCATCGCGGGAATCGATGAACTGACGGCAATCATTTCGGCGGCCCCCACCGGGGTCACCGAGTTCAGGGTTCGTCGCGGTGCAGGCGAAACGGTGATCCGCACTGAGGGGCCGGTCAGTGTTCCGGCGTCCGTCACACCAGAGAATTTTTCAACAAACAACCCACTAAAGAAAGGATGAGTATAGAAATGAAAACACGAATCGCCGCTTTGCTCTGCACCCTGATCTGCGGGTTGCTTGCCGGTTGCGCAAGCACCACGCCGCCCAAACGCATCGGCATGGTCGTCGGGCTCGACCCCGCGCAAACCGCCGAATACAAACGGCTTCACGCCGATGCCAACCCCGGTGTGCGCAACCTGCTCAACAAATACCACATGCATAACTTCTCGATCTTCCTTCATCAGATTGATGGCAAGTGGTATGAGTTTGGCTACTACGAATACACCGGTGACGACTTCGAGGGCGACATGGCGAAGATGGATGCCGAGCCGCGGATCAAGGAGTGGCTCAAGGTGTGCGACCCGATGCAGCGTCCGCTGCCCGGCGAGAAGAGCTGGGCGACCATGAAGCAGGTTTATTACAATCCCTGAGAATAGAGTGTTGAAAAGGAACACTCGTATCAACGAAAACAGCTATTCAACAAGCCAGCGTTGTTTAAGGAAGAGCGCATAACCGCCAGCTGCTTGTTACTGTCTCGCGTCTCCGGCTTTTCGGATAGCCTCTGCAAGCTCCTTGAGCGTTTTCTAGCGGCGACTCGCCAGGACCCTTGCCGCCTGTCCCGGCGGTACCGCGTTGCCGGCCACGGGAGCAGGTTTAGGATGTGAACATTCCTGATAGATGGGCCTTGTTGATCGCAGACGGGGCGTTGGTGACGTTGAGTTTTCCGTAAATATGATTGATATGGGTGACGACGGTCGTGCTGCTGATGTTGAGTTTGAGCGCGATCTCTTTTTGCACAAGCCCTTCGGCCAGGAGCGTCAGGATCTCCATCTCCCGCTTGGAGAGCAGTGGCTCAGGCGTTTTTCTGGGCAGGTTCGCCTGCAGCGTCTTGAGGAGGAAGCGCGCGACATCGGCATCGAGCGAAGCTCCACCGGCCATGACCATCCGAATGCCGTCCGTGATTTGCCGAAGCGAGGCGGATTTCAAGAGGTAGCCTGCCGCGCCCAGCGTGATGGCGCACAGGACGTCCTCTTCTTTGTCCGACTGCGTGAGGATGATGATCTTTGCCGATGGTGCCGCCTGGCTGAGCAGGGGCAACGCCTCAAGCCCGCCCATTCCCGGCAAGTTCAAGTCCAGCAGGATGATGTCCGGTTCGCTATGTCGCGGACGCTCCTGGAGTCTGTGCAGAGCTGCTTCGGCGGAGCCAAACTGGCCATGGAGTTCCATGTCTGGTTCTTTTTTCAGTGCCAGTTCAATGACTTCGCGGTATTCAGGGTGATCCTCAATCAGAAGAATACGGATTTTGTGTTTCATGGCTTATCCCTTTTTGCGCCAGCCCCAGCGCCGGGTGCGCAGGGTCAGCCGGATACTGGTCCCGCCAGCCGCCGGTGTCTCGCTGACAAGGGTGGCGCCCATCAGGCGGGCTCTGCGCTTCAGCGAATCAGGTATCCGGTCGGACACGCCCTTTCCATTGTCTGAGACCGTCAGGCAAAGCTCCTTTTTCGTCGCCACAAGCCGCATGCTGAAGCGTGTGGCGCCGGAGTGGCGGCTGATGTTGACCAGGCACTCCTTGTAGAAGAGTAACACATCAAAGCAAATGCTGGATGAGAAAGCCTTGATGTGCTCTTCCCCCTCGATGACAATATCCTTGTCGAACTTCGCCATGATCCGCTCGGAGGTGCGCCGGATGTCGGAGATCAGATCTGTGTAAAGTCCGTTCGCGTTCAGCAGGTCTGCGAAATGGCGCACGGCTGTCCCGCTGCGTTCAGTCATGGAACGGATGCGCCCGTGCAGCATGGATAATTCGTCTGGCTCTCCCTTAACATCCTCCGCCAGATCGCTGAGCATCCCGATTGTATGGAGGTTGGCCCCGATCTCGTCGTGCAGATCCGCCGCGAGGCGCTCCTTGATCCGGGCCACCTCGCGCAAGCGCACCATCCGGGCAATGAGGATCGTGAAAATCAGGCCAGCAATCAGCAGCGCGGCCAGCCAAGACACCCGCTGTAACAGGATTTTCTGGCGTGCGTAACGGCGCTTCAGTTCGTTCTCGACTGTCGCACGTTCCTGCTGAAGGTCATGCCTGATGGAGAGTTCCTCGACCCAGGACTTTATAGAAAGAATCTTTCCGTAGTAATTCGCTCCATCGGTCAGGGCAGAGAGCGAATGGGAGAACTTAAGCTGCTCAAAGCTGGTGGTGAAAGGCTTTTTTAGGGCGATGTTAAGCCCTTTTGAAAAGATTTCGATCTCCGCGAAGCCGACCCTGCTGATGCGGGCTCTGTCCTCTGGCTTATTCAGTGAAGGGAGTACGGTCAAGCGGATAAACCGGCAGGAGGTCTCGGGAAACGGAATGATGATGAGCGGCCCGCGGTCATACGGGGAATGGCTCTGGAAGACGGTCAGGCGGAGTCCGTCTGAAAAGTCGGCGCGGTTCGCCCCCTCCACGACGAGGTGCCGGGGCAGGCAGAAATCGTACGGCACGGACTGGGGGAAAACATCGTCCACGTCAATGGCATGGAGGTGGATGCGGTTCACGGGGTGGCTGGCCTCTAGGTCCATCAGGAGCCAAGGGTTGCTTTCAGTGATGGGCGGACTGATGTAGGCGTTGCTCGACTTGCCTTGAGAGGCTTGCATGAGATAGGGCAGGAAACCGTCCGTGAGGTACGAGGGGTTCCGAGCGTTGCCGTAGGTGCCCCCTCCGGAAGAGGAGGTCATCACGGGCTTCAGCAAGGCGATGTTCTCTTCGCCGGCGAAGATCATCAGCTCTGCGAGTTCGAGGTTGTACTGCCCGTCAAAAGCCCGGGGTGACAAGAGGGTGGCTTCCAGGCGTACCCAGGAAGCGGTGGTCCCCTGGCAGGGGATGATGACTGGGGCGATGCGCGGCAGGATGTCCGAGGCACTTCCGAAAGAGGCCAGGACCGTGCCGTTCGTCTCATGGGCTTTTCCGGCTCGGATCTCAAATTCAACGGGGAAGCCGTCGGCGCTGAACCCCCGCGCCGCATCATGGCAGATGGCTGGGACAAGCACGATTTCGTCAAACGTCTCCTCCTGTCCAAGGGCAAGCTCGACCCATTCCGCGTGTGCTGCGTCCGGATGCGCCTGCGAACGGTAGCCGATCGGGCCGACGCCGCTGCGCAGGCGGTAACGGGCGAGGGTGGACAGCGTGTCGTCAATCTCCGTAAGCCTCCGTTCGACCTTCGAAAGGGGCTGGTCTTGCAGGGAGGATCCCGCCCGCACCTCTCCCGCGATGCAGGTCGAGGCAACAAGCACCAGCGCCATCAGGTATATGCCAAAATTCATTTAAGAGCAGATTACCACGAAACAACACCCGAAACCAGCCCGAAAACTAGAAAACATCCTCTAAAATGAGGATGTTTCTCGATAGAGCTAATATGCTATGCTCTTGGCTATAACTTGAGCGTTAAGAGTTAAGCGTTGGGCGTTAAGCGTTCCAAACTTTTACCTATCCGCCGTAGGCGTATTCGCGAAGGTGGAACTCTCAACGTTTACCTCTGACCGGGAGAAATGAGCATGCACAAGCAGAGACAACGAAGGACATTTGAAATCACCAGGAGAGCTTTGCTCGTGGCAGCCCTCTTTCTGGGGAACGGCGTCCGCGCGGAGCAAGGAGCCCTTGCGCAAGCTGGCGCTCCGGGGCTCTCCGGCAGGCGGCCCAATATTATCTTCATGCTGACCGACGACCAGGGCTATGGCGATTTCTCGGCACATGGCAATCCTATCCTCAAGACGCCGAACCTCGACCGCCTGCGGGCCGAGGGCGTGCGATTTTCGGATTTTCATGTTGGCCCCACCTGTGCACCGACGCGTTCTGGACTGCTGACCGGCCGTCACGAATTCAAGAACGGCGTCACCCACACCATCCTGGAGCGCGAGCGACTCACCTTGAAGGCGACTACCCTCGCGCAGGTTCTGAAGTCCGCCGGTTACACCACCGGCATCTTCGGCAAATGGCACCTGGGCGATGAAGCTGAGTATCAGCCTGGCAGCCGCGGCTTTGACGAGGTTTTCATCCATGGCGGCGGTGGCATCGGCCAGACCTATCCCGGCTCCTGCGGTGACGCGCCTGGCAACACCTACTTCAATCCCGCCATCCTGCACAACAACACCTTCGTGAAGACGCAGGGGTACTGCACGGATCTCTTTTACGAGCAGGCGACCCAGTGGATCGACGGATGCCGCAAAGCGGGCAAGCCCTTCTTCGCCTATATCCCCTCCAACGCCCCGCACTCGCCCTACATCGCCAAGCCCGAGGACAAGGCGCTCTACGCGGACAAGGGGCTCTCTGCGAACGCTCAGAATTTCTTCGGCATGATCCACAACATCGACGTGAATGTCGGCAAGGTGCTGGCCCAACTGGAGGCCTGGGACCTGACACGGGATACGCTGGTCATTTTCATGAACGACAACGGCGGTACCGGAGGCATCGAGGTGTATAACGCCGGCATGCGGGGCGGCAAGGGGACCGCTTACGTGGGGGGGACACGCGCGGCCTCCTTCTGGCGCTGGCCAGGCACGTTGAAGCCGGCGGACTGTAAAGCCCTCACCGGCTACCTGGACTTCTTCCCGACACTTGCGGAGCTTGCAGGCGCGCCCTTGACCGACGCGCTCAAGGCGCAGGTCGAAGGTCGCAGCCTGGTGCCGCTGCTACAGAATCCGGAAGCTCAATGGAAAGACCGTTTTCTGTTCGTCCATCAGGGCCGCTGGGCAAAGTTGGAGGACCCCAACAACTCGAAGTACAAGATGGCCTCGGTACGAAACACGCGCTGGGCGCTGGTCAGTCAGAAGGGCGGGAGTCAGCCCGTGTGGCAACTCTTCGATCTCAGCACGGATTACGGACAGAAAACCGATGTGATCGCCCAGCATCCCGAGGTCGTCAAGGAACTCTCCGCCGAATTTGACCGCTGGTGGTCTTCCTGCCTGCCGCTCATGGACAATGAACAGGTCATGGGGCCAGCCATCAACCCCTTCCAGGTGAGCTACTATGACCAGTTCGGCGGAAGCCCCACCCGGCAAGACCTGAAGCGCATGGATCCCAAGGGCGCGCTGACCTTCGGCAAGAAACGCTGAGCGTAGCTTTTTGATACGATTGAGAATTTTTACCGCAACCAGCCTACGCCAAGGCTACGGCGGTCAGGAAGAACGCAAAGAACGCGGAGAAAAGATAGTACAGAGTATGAACCCAATCCTCAAAATCCTGTTCATCCTGTCAAAAAAAACTTTTCGTGCTTTTCGTGTGTTTCGTGGGCAAAAAGAAGTTGAAGTTATAAGCGAGGAACTATTATTATGAAATGTCTCATGCTTTCCCTGTCACTCCTCTGGTTAGGGCTTCCGGTTGCATGCGCCGCAGAGTCGATGGATCAGATGTGGGGTGACTCCAAGGTGCAGCCCGGGGTTGAAAAAACGGAGCGCGCCGCGCTCTTCCGCGACGGCAACTACGGCATGTTTATTCACTGGGGTCTCTTCTCGCATCTCGGCGGACAATGGCGCGGGCAAACGTTCTACGGCATCGGCGAATGGATCAAGCTGCAGATGAAGATCTCGGATGCCGACTATATGGCTTTGGCCAAGGAGTTCAATCCCAGCGAATTTAACGCGCGTGAGATTGCGAAGCTGGCGAAAGAGGCCGGGATGAAGTGGATCATCATCACCTCCAAGCACCACGAGGGCTTTGCGATGTTCAAGTCAGCCCATCCGTTCAATATCGTGGATGCCTCGCCGTTTGCCCGCGACCCCATGAAGGAGCTGGCTGAAGCCTGCAAGGCAGAGGGTCTGGGCTTTGGCTTCTACTACTCGCATAACCAGGATTGGACCGCGCCGGGCGGTTCCAGGGGACCGAAGAAAAACCCGGATGGCAGTGCCGCCACCTTCGAACAGTATTTCCGTGAGAAATGTTATCCGCAGGTCAAGGAGATCTGCACGCAGTACGGTCCGCTGAGCTTCGTCTGGTTCGACACGCCGGGCAACATGCCGAAAGAATTGGTGAGGGAGCAGGCTGAGCTGGTTCGCAAGTTGCAGCCGAACGCGATGCTGTGCAGCCGCATCGGCCATGGCATGGGCGACTATGAGAGCAAGGGCGATATGGAAGTTCCCTCCCGGAAGATCGAGGGACTGTGGGAGACGTGCGACACCACGAACGACTCGTGGTCGTACGCCTGGTATGACCAGAACTGGAAGGACGCCAAAGCGATTTTGCACCGGCTGGTCTCGACCGTGGGGCGCGGCGGAACATACCTCCTGAATATCGGCCCGGATGGCAAAGGACGGGTGCCACCTCAGGCAGCGAAGTATCTCAGGAAGACAGGAGAGTGGATCAAGCGCTACCCGCAGGTCATCTATTCCGCCGGGCCGTCGCCGTGGGGCTATGCCATGCCGTGGGGCGATGTGACCATGCAGGGCAGCAACAC
>Ga0247841_10010061_pt1 | contig 13006 bp, 19 predicted proteins | sample LaCruzMarch2015__2_FD_192410 | JGI IMG/M metagenome (GOLD analysis project Ga0247841, IMG submission 192410) | Freshwater microbial communities from meromictic Lake La Cruz, Castile-La Mancha, Spain - LaCruzMarch2015_18m | ecosystem: Environmental > Aquatic > Freshwater > Lake | place: Spain... | reverse complement strand
ATTAGAATGGTCAAATTAGATTTAAGTCCAGAAGATAATTATTTCCCTCAAGTTATGCAAGATTTAAATATTGGTAAAGTTGCACCATATGATATATGTAAAAGGTTTAGTAGTGAACAAGTATATACTGAAAATTCTTTAGGTATGCATTGCATGTGGTTCTCTAATAAAAACTGGGAAAAATATATAATTGATTATTTTGAAAGAATAAATTATAATGAAAAAAATATAGATATAAGAATAAAACAAAATATAGATGTAAAGACAAAAAAAAATATAGATGTCTATATTTTACACTGTAAAGATTTTACAGATAGAGAAATAAAAATAAAAAATGCAATTAAAGAACTAGAATATCAATATAACAATTATAATATTCATATGTTTGAAGGTATTAATACATCGAAACATGATTTAGATTTAGAAAGCCAACTAAAAACATTAAAAGAACATGATCCAAACTTAGATTTTGATGATCCTAAAAAATTTAAATTTTACAAAGGAGGTCAAATAGGATGTTATTTAGGACATCATTTAATCATAAAAAGTATAGCAGAAAATGTTAATAATACTGATTATAGTATTATATTTGAAGATGATATTCATTTGAAAGATAATTTTACACAAACAATATTAGAAATTATAGAATATTTCGAAACAATATTTGAAACCTTTGACGTTATTTATTTAGGACATTTGAATAATAATAATGGAACTGTTAAATATAATAATATTTATAATTTAAATAAATCAAATTGGAATTTTGGTGCTCATGGTTTACTTATTAATAATAAGAGTGCACCTAAATTATATAAATATAATTGTAATATATTACATGAAGCAGATAATCAATATAAATTATTATATAATAACGATTTGATAAAAGCATTTTACTTAAAAGAACCGATAGTTTTTCAAGATAGATCTTCCTTTAGCTATATTAATTTAAAAAAAAATAATTATAATTAATAAGTAATATTATTCATTATTTATTTGTATTATATAATATATAATGAATATATAATGAATATATTGGTATTTAATTTAAATATTCATAAGCTAATTAGTATTCTAAATATGATAAATTATAATATTATGAATTTTAGTATATATATTAATCATATTAATGATCATGAAAATGTTTATCATAATAATTTTAAATTTATCAATATTAATAGTATTGATATTATAGATATTATTTATAATTTTAATATAGATTTAATTTTAACTAATTTTTGTTTTGATGATGAATTATATAAACAAATAATAAGCAAAAAATGTGAAGTTATTTTATGTAATATAAGTAATAAAATAATTGCTAAAAAAATTAACATGTATAGTGAAGAAGTTATTAATAAAAAAAATATAGCAATTAACCAATATTATTCAAATTCAAATTTAGATGATTATTTATTATTTAAAAGAATACCTTTACACGCAAATTTAACAAAAAAAATATCAAATGCATTTGATATAGATTTAAATTTCTTCTGTTATGTAAATAATATTATGTATGGTAATAAAGATAATGTATTAAAACAATTTGATTTAATAGGATTAGATGGGCTAATATATAATCCAAAACAATTATTTAATTTATTTGGAGATAATATAGATATAGAAATTGAAGATAATAATAACATTAATATTTTGTATAAAAAAAATAATAAATATGACGCAAAAGATTTTGTAAGAAGTTTTGTATATGATATTAGTTTTGATAATTTATCGCAATTATTAATTGAAAAATCATTTGATAATCTTAACTGTAGTAGTGAAACTATTTTTTTGGTATTTATAGCAAATACAGATAGAGGAATTGAACTTTTAAATAAAATTATTAATTATAAAAAAACAATAAACAGTGAATTTAATCTTGCTGTTTGTATAAATAAAAATATTAATAACAATTTAGGTAATATTATAAAACTAATTACAGATAATTTTGAATTTTATTCTATATATTATTCTTGTGAAATGGGACAAGATATTACACCTACATTGTTGATGTATGATAATTTAAAAAAAAAATGTAATAATATAAAACATGTATTTAAATTTCACACTAAAAGCGATATAAATTATTTTTCTAACCTTACTGATTACCTTCTAACCAATTCACTAGAAACAATTATAAACTCTAAAAGACATGATTGTAATTGTATTGGACATCCACATTATTATAAACAAATAGCATATCATATTGATAATTTTAATAATAGTCTTAAAGAAAAATATAAAAATTTAATTAATAATGATTATCAATTTGTAATGGCAACTATTTTTTACACAGAAAATATTTATATTGAAAAAGTAATTAATTTTATAAAAGAAAATAATTTTAAGTCATACCTTTTGAATAATTTATATGAAGTCAATTGGATAACTCAAGCTAATTCACCAAATCATTTTTTAGAGAGATTATTTGGTGTTATTAAAATATAATAATATATATAGGATTTAAATATTAATCATATATTTCATTTAGAAGCATGCAAAATTGATAATTTACAAAATAATAGCGGACATACATTTTTTGGGGGAGTTTCTATTACACCTTTGCACATTTAAAACGCCGATTTTGAAAAGTTTAGTAAATTATTGTTTTATAAATATCACTCATTTGTTAACTTTATTTAGGAAAAGTTAATAAAATTATATAAATATTTAAGCATTTTAATTGTCCAAAGTTGTAAAACGCCCATTTTTGAATTCGCATTTTTATATTAATATATAATATGATACTTATTATTAGAGGACATATCCGTAACTCATTCGAAACAAAACAACTATATTTATCAATTCTAATAATGTAAATGAACTAGTTGGTTTTTTTGAGAAATATATTGAAAATGACTGGTGTTTTGCTAATAATGATGGACAAGGATATTATAATATTGGCATTATATTAATTAAATGTAATACAAAAACATTAACATTTTTTGAAAAAGTATTAAATGATTTAATTAATTGTCGTGGTTGGGACCAAGAAATTATTAATAATAATTTACGTAATAATAATGATCTAAAGACAAATACATTTGACTGTGAAAAAATATGTTGTGGTTGGGATTTTTACAACCCATATAAAAATACGTTTTTAATTTACAAATCTTTTATACATCACGATAAAAATATAATTAAAAATTTTAATGCACGACTCAATATATTTAAAAATTCTGGTTTAATTGATGATGAAGAGTACAATAATAATTATAAAAATGAATGATTTTTTAGTATAATTGTAAAATGTAGAAATTTAATAATTTTGAGATATTATTATTAGTTTAAAATATTAATAATAATATATATGTTTAATATATATGGTAAAATTGTATACTATGGTAAAAGATGAAGTAGATATAGTAAGAGATTGGGTTATTTATCATGGATGTATGTTTGGATGGAATAATATTTTTGTTATAGATAATTATTCAACAGATGGGACATATGAAGTATTGCAAGAATTTGAACATTTAATTAATATTACTAGAGAGGATGACTATAAAAAAAAAGGTATATACATGAAAAATCTTATTAACAAATTTTCTTACGAAGATGATACATTAGCATTTCCATTAGACATTGATGAATTTATTGTATATTATGAAAAAGGTTCAAAAAATATAAGTGTTGACAAAACTTTAATTAATGATTATATCAATAATTTACCAGAAAGCTTTGTTTATAAAGCTCCTTATTTAAATCCAGTTTTAACTAAACCAGAAGGTTTTAATAGAGCAACTACAGAAATAGATTATGCAGATCTATCAGATTTAGGGTCTTGTTCGAAATCATTTATTGATACTAAATATTTTAATGGAATGATTGATCACGGCAACCATATTATGTGTGATAATTATCTAACAACCAATATTGCTCTTGTACATTATCATAGTAGAAATTTAGAACAAATGAAAAAAAAAATTTTTAATAATGTTTTAGGTCTAGGTTATAATGATGACATATCTTTTTTAAAAAAAGCTATTAATGATAATCCATGTTGTGCGGGAAATCATCATGTAAAAAATTTAATTAATATTTATGAGAATAATTATATATTGCCACATTGGGTTAATCCGCCAATAGAAGATTTAATATGTATTACACCTTTAAAGAATGTATTATAAATGGGTTTTTTAACAATACATTTTATAAAATATATATTTAATATTAATTTTAAAATATATATTATATTGCCATTTTAAATAATCTCTTTTAGTCCTGAAATGAATTCCTTTTTAATAACCCAACCTAAATCTTTTAGTTTTTGATTACTAATATAGTATCTTTGGTCATTAAAAGGTCTATCTTCAATATATTCTATCCAACTATCATAATCTTCTGTATTTTTTATCATTTTAATAAGAATTTTAGCAATATCCATAACTGAATACTCCATTCCTTCATCACATCCTATATTATAAATTTCTCCAATTTTTCCTCTTTCTAATATACATTCAAATGCATATGCTGTATCATATGCGTGTAAAAATGCTCTAACTGAACTACCATTTCCTTGAATAGTTAATCTTTTATTTTCTTTTAATAATTTAATAAATTTAGGTATCAATTTCTCTGGATATTGGTTTGGTCCATACACATTATTTCCTCGTGTAATAATAATAGGCATTTTGTAAGAATGGTTGTAAGACTGAGCTATTAATTCAGCACCAGCTTTTGTTGCAGCATAAGGATTTGTTGGACATAAAATGGAATGTTCTGTTTTATGTTTTTCATCTACCGAATTCATTGATTCACCATAAACTTCATCTGTTGATACATGTATAAATCTTTCCAAGTTCCCATATTTACGAGAACATTCAAGTAAAACATGAGTTCCCAAAACGTTATCTTTTGTAAAACTAAGCGAATCTTCAAACGAATTTTGAACATGTGATTGAGCAGCAAAATGGATTACATGTGTAATTTGATAAGTTTGTAAAATATGACTTACTAGATCACTATCGCATAAATTACCTTTAATCAAAGTGTAATTACTCGATTTACGTATATTCTCATCAACATTCAATTCATTTGCACAATAATACATTGCATCTATATTTACAACATTTGCAACTTTATTTTTGGGGAAATAATAATTGATAAAATTGCTTCCAATAAATCCGCATCCGCCTGTAATTAATAAATTTACATTACTACATTTAATATATAATTTCATCATTTTATCAGTAAAACCCTTAACAATAGAGTAAGATGAGCCGAAAAAGTTTGGTTGTGAATTTTCTGTAAATCCATTTAATTCTTCACCAAACGGATGTTCATCATCATACTTAAATATACATCCAGTCCCTAAATAAGTATAATGAATGTTATATCTTTCACATAATTCAGCAAGAATAAATGGTGAAAATAAATTATCACGAATATTTTCAAATAATTTACCCTCTTGTTCTAAATAATCAATTGTAGTAAATTTTTTCTCTCCAATTAAACCGTGAGTTCTTCCTATAAAACTAATTACGTGTGTAGGATTTATTTCTTTCAATTCATTTTCAACATCCATTTGATTATCTACACGATATTGTCCTAAATAAAAAGGTACATTTTGTGCCTTAAGTATTTCAGTAAATTGTCTTCCAATCCAACCGTTGTGTCCGTAAACTAAAATTTTCATATAATTTAATATTTTATAAAATTTAAAAAAAATAACTTATAATGATTTTTATAATCTTCGTTTTGTTTTATTTTTAATACTTTTTTTATTTCGTAAAGTCTTTTTATGTCTAAATGATTTTTGAATAAATTTTTTTATGCTTTCTTTTTGGTTGAGCATCATATCCACTATATTTTGAAAATAGGAACGAAACTGTGAACGCATTCTTTTCAAATCATCTACCGGTGTAATAAAGCAATAATTCATAGTATTAAATATGAACCAGATGGAACATATTGGAGCACTGATGGATATGCTGGAAATTGTTGGACAGCATTAGTAGGAGATTTTCGAGATGAACTAGAAAATAATATGATAAATTATATTTTTAGAAATTTTACTGATCTAGTTATTTATTACGAAAAAATAGGCTTCAAATTTGTCAATACAAAAGTAGAAAAAAAATATATATACGAAAACAACTTAAAGATAACTCACTTATATAAATTGTGGGAAACCATAATAGTAGCAGATTGGGGAAGAGGTAACCCGTTTGGCTCATAACCAAAAGATCATCAGATCGAAACTAATATCTGCTATAAAATGGGACCATAGTTTAGTGGTAGAATAGGTGCCTTGGGCGCATCTGACTTGGGTTCGATTCCCAATGGTCCCCTTTGTTTTCTTACAGCAATTTTGATGATTAGGATTTCGTTAGTTTAAAAGAAAATAGCAAATCAATGCTTCGGTAGCTCAGTCGGTAGAGCATCAGGCTGTTAAATATTTCATAAATATGTATAGGTACCTGAGTGTCCTAGGTTCGATTCCTAGCCGGAGCGATTTTATTAATATAATTATTTTTCAAATACTTATATTAAATTTCAAAATTCCAATCATCTAATAAACCACCACTTGATATATTCATTGGTTTTGGCATATTTCCATAAAATTCACTTATTTTATTTATTTTATCAAATATACTTACATTCTCTGAATTTAAATAAACCAATAACTCTTTCTTTTCATGATTTTCTATAATTTTTTTTATTAATGTTTTATCTTCTGTTAGAGGAAATCTCTCATCATATCCTAATCTTTCTTGAAATTTATAATTTCTAAAAGCAAATAAATAACTTATTAATAGCATCAAATTCATTTTACAGATATAGTAATTTTATTTTTAAATAAGTGTTATAAAATAAATTATAACATATTAAATATAGTTATAATATAAAACTATGAGAAAATCAGACATCAAAATAGGAATTAATTGTTTTTTGGATAATATTAAATTTGGCAAGGAATATTATCAAATATATAATAATATTTTTGATGAAAAAATGGACTTTACTTATGACATATTTGTTTATTATCTATTTTCATCGTAAATTACTTATTTTTAAAATTGAAAAATCATTTGATAATGTATTTCAACTTAAAAATGAAGTCAATCAAAAAGTATTTATTGATTTTTGTGAGCTTATGTATAAAAACAAAATGAATCAAGATTTAGATAAAAAAGTTCAAACTAAAATTAAAAAAAAAGTTAGTTTTAATCTTTCTACTAAGCGATAAAATTATTTAACTTTATTTTGTATTCTTTTGATTCTGCGTAAGATATCCAATCTTTCGGCATTGTTTTTATTCCTGATTTATCCGATTCAATTTCCGTTTTATAATTTCTTATTACTATTGTGACACCAATTATGCTGTCAAATATACCTTGAAAACTTTTACCATCTTTTTTATAAAATGTATAATATTTATTTGATTCTAAATATTCTAGTTTTAGCCTCCTATATGTATAGTTTTGATTATTCATTTTTCTTTGTATTTATCATGTAGATTTTTTATTACTTTTCAATTTTAAATTATAATAAAATGATTTAAAAATAAAATCTTATAATGTATTATAGTATGCAGATTTTTGTGAAAACTCTTACGGGTAAAACCATTACACTAGAGGTTGAACCTAGTGACACGATTGAAAATGTTAAGCAAAAGATTCAAGACAAAGAAGGTAAACAATAAATGCCTAGAAAAGTCACAATCCATAATTATTTTGGCTCTGATTATGGGTAAAGTTTTAGAATCCAAAATGATTTAAAGATATGTTTATAATGATAATTAGTATACGCAATGGATCAACAACAACTTAAAATATGGTTCGCAGGATTTTATGAAGGGGAGGGTTCGATATCTAATGATAAAACAAATAGAAATAGATTGAAAATTACAATTGCTCAAAATGATAGAACACCGCTTGATATTGGACAAAAAATATGGGGTGGTTATGTTAGAGAAAGAGTAAGAAAATCTCCGGCAAGTGATAAAATATGTAGAGGTCATGAGTGGCAATTAAATCATAATCAATCTATTAAATTTCTTGAAGATATTAAACCTTTTATGATTATTCCTTATAAAATAGAACAAATAAAAATTTGTGAAGAACAATTGAATCAAGAATGGGATAAAAGATTTAAGTGTTCATTTTGTGAGTTAGATTTTTCTGATTTATCTGGAAGAAGAAGACATGAAAAAATTAATCATATTGAAAAAGGACAACTTCATAAATGCGAACATTGTGACAAAACATATTCAAGTTTAGATAGCATGAAAAGACATATCAAATTAAATCATAATTCAGTGGCTAGTGTTTGCTCAGAGCAAATGCAACATACCTTATAATGTCGGGAAACCCCTTAGAGCTCAAGATACGTCTTATTATTGGGAAACCTTTAATAATAGACAGGGTAATGACCTCGTTTATCGTAATAACTCTTGAGATTGGGCAATCCGCGGGTAAAATACCTAAATCCGTTATGATTAGGACATGGTATTCCTTCAACGACGTTGAAAATAATTCGAAAAAATAACTTAAAGACGTTGAGGCATAAATATTTATAGGATATATTTATGTTATTAAAAATATAGTTAATTGTAAAATATATGTTGGACAAACAAAAAGAGATATAAATATAAGATGGAGAGAACATAAAACTAATAAAAATAGATTATTAAGTAATGATATAAAAGAATTTGGTGCTGATAAATTTGTATTTATTCTAACAAAAGATTGTTCTGATGAATCATTAGAAGAAGAAGAAATTAAATTAATTAATGAATATAATTCTTTACATCCTAATGGTTACAATATTGAGCTTGGAAGCCATAAAAATTTGTCAAATGACAATAGTTCAAAAGGTGGTAAAAGTGAAATAGGTCATGATAAACAATCATTAAAAGTTAAAGAAAGATATAAAGACAATCCAGTATTAAAAAATTTGGGAGAAATTCCTAGAGGAATATCATATTGGAAAGGTTTTAAAAATAATAAACCATATGAAGGGTTTAAAGTTAGAAAATCAGGCATTAAAAATAAAGAATGTATATCTCCAACAGAAAAAAATATTTTACAAGATAATCTCAAAAGAGCAATTAAGTATTTAAATTCGCATTATGAGTAGAGTGTTTTATTTAAAGCACGCACGGGTATGGGCTTGAGAAGTCTAATCAACTTCAATGATAGCTTAAGATACAGTCTAATCCTTACAAGAAATTGTAAGGTGGGAATGATTCCCCCTGACCAACAACGGCTAATTTTTGCTGGAAAACAATTAGAAGACGGTAGAACATTAACTGACTATAATATACAGAAAGAAACGACACTTCATTTGGTCCTGAGGCTTCGTGGAGGTGTTTTTTAAAGTGTAAACAACTTTCTTTTTATATTATATAAAACAACTTAAAGAGTATTTATATAATATATGTAAAATGAATAAGTGTAATAAGTGTAAAAAAGATAAAACATCCGAATTATTTTGTGAAAATGATAAACAATTTAAAACTTGTATTGATTGTAGAAATCAATCTCGCAATTGGAGAGAAAAGAATAAAGAAGTTGTTTCATTATATAATAAAACATATAACGACAAAAAGGCTGATAATAGTGAAGTCATATATGTTTACGCAAAAAAAAATGATTCTGATGAAGAATGGATGAAGTTTGATTCGCAATTAGAAGCAGCTAAAAAATTAACTCTTCATGCTGCTAATATTAATAAAGTTATCAATGGTAGTTTAAAAACTACTGGCGGTTATATCTTTAAACAAGAAAAAGAAATATACAAAGCGAATGAACCCACTTGGGAAGAAATTAAACAAGAAAATAATATTGAAAATAAATGTAAGGGTCAGCCATCAAATCACAGAATTTTACACGAAACTATCGATGGAGTTATTGGAAAGAAATGCTGTAAATGTAAGTCTTGGAAATTATTAACAGAATACAATTACTCGAAATCACATTGGGATAATTTAAGAAATGATTGTAAAAAATGTCTTACAGAATGGAGAAAAGAAAATAGAAAAATATTAACTGAAAAACAACTTGTATATGAAAAAAATAGAAAATTAACAGACACTGAATTTAAGCTTGTTTGTTCATTGCGAAGTAGGTTAGGATGTGCTATTAAAAGACAAAATAAAAATAACAGAACAATAGAGCTATTAGGTTGTTCTGTATCCTTTCTAAAAGGATTTTTAGAAGCCAAATTCAAAGAAGGAATGACATGGGAAAATCATGGAGAATGGCACATAGACCATATTAAACCTTGTGCTTCATTTGATTTACTTGACGAAGAAGAACAGAAAAAATGTTTTCATTACACAAATTTACAACCATTATGGGCTTCCGAAAATTTAAGCAAAGGGTGTAAATATATTGACGAAAATATCTAATCAACCTTATTAGCATTTAGTTTTTTATAAATTTTAGGATTTATAAATAATATCATTTGACGCGTAATATGACATAAATTACAACCACATATGTCTTCTTCCCATTTTTCATCATCCGATGATTCTTGCCAACATTTTTCTTCGTCTTGTTTCTCTCGAATAACCTCATTTTCTAATACATCTTCAATAAATGGAGAATACATCAAATCAAAAAAATCCTTGCTTATCTCAAACAATTTTATAATCATTAATAATAGTGAATATAAAATACTTTTTATTTATTTTTGAAACATCTTAATACATTCCCAGATCTTTGCTGATTCATCAAAAGAAAAAACTCCTCTCTTTTGAGCTAATCCCAAAAAATTTACAATAACATTTAAAGCTGTATTTTCATCCTTAACTTCTATATCTACCAATTTAATTTCATTTCTTTGTGAAGGAACTGGCGGCATGTTCTCAGTCATAACAATATTTTGGTCCATTATATATTTTATTATTTCAATACTTTTTATATTATTATTAGTTCAATTTATTTAATTAAACAAATTTAAAGGGTTCTTCCTATTTAATATAATAATGAACACACACCATAATATGCTTTCAGTTGACCCTATACTTAATTCTAATATTAACAATAAAGGGTTCGCAATTTTAGATGCTACATTTAAAGAAAAAGGTTGGCATCTTGTTAAAAATGAAATTAATTGGATTTCTTATACCAAATTCGGCGATGAATGCTCATTTTTCGATATTAAAATTTTACCTGATAAAATTGTTGTTAGTGTTCCAATCAAAAATTCATCTTATCAATATATTACTAATTTTAAATCCTATTTTGAAGCTACTGAGTATATGGAACAAAAATTAATTGATTATTCAGAATAAAAAAATTTGATATGTAAAAATTACTTAAAGCGTAAGGTATTATAACTTATACAATCTAAGATGGCCAATCTAATTGATATCACTTCCAATATTTTATCTCAAAACACAATCTGCTTTAAAACTAGAAATATTAATATTGAACAAATTCCTGTTCCTATTGATGATGCTAAATTTGGAATACTTAATTTTACTGCTGTTACTAGTGGAGAAACTTCTGATGAACTTGAATTCTTATTTCTTGTCGATTGCTCTGGATCTATGTCTGACGCATGTTCCGACGGAAGAAGTAAAATGCAGCATATTATTTACACTTTAAAAAATATGATTATCTTCTTCCATGAACATCCTAATATTAAAATTAATATCACTATTAATGCTTTCGATACACAAATTTCTTAAAAATTTATGTGACGATGTATACATTTGTTATAGAACATTTGGAACTAAATTTGGAACAATGTTCTGTACAGCTAGACAAACATCACAAGGCACACACAGACAATAATAGAATCGCAGTTACAGAAGACCTTTATCTAGGAAATAATAGAACTATTAGACGATTAAATGCTGGAGCACCTCAACTAATTAGACAAACTAATGCTATTCCTGGCTTTGAACTTGATGATAATGATTTCCAGCTACTTATTTTACAGCATACTATGTCTGGTTTTGCTGATACACCATACTTAAGTGAGAAAAAAATTTCGGATTTGGAAGAGAAAGTAAAAATTTTAATAATGAACAGGTCTTATAGTCTCATCTAAGCTATTTATCATATTATGCATTTTTATTTTAATTGTTTTCAATTGAACAAGATAAATACAAAATTTGCAAAGCTGAAGGTCAATATTTGTGAAAACATAATAGTTATTCTTGTTTCTTTAAGTGAAGTAAAATCCACCTACTTTAATTTGAAATGATGTTGATATATCACCTACGGTCGCGGGTGATGTTCCAGTAGAAGCACCAGTTTTGATACGCACCTCAAGATAATTGTTACCTTCTGAAATATAACCAAATGCTGTAACAATATCGGTTGTCATTCCACTTATACTTCCAATACTTAATGATTCGGATGAATCACTAATATTTGATGCTGTTGTAGGTACAGTAATTTGAATATTATTATCATTATCTCCAAGACCACCTTTTGCTGATATTTCGATATGCACTTGAACCCAAACTAAATTACCAATTTGAATATAACGACCAACTCGTTTAGTATAGTTTCCTGAATTAAGTGTGTTTCCTACACTGTCTTGTAATACTGGGTTATAAGATATAGGCGAAGTAAAGTTATTCCAATTTACTAACTGATTTGTAGTTGAAGCGCTAGTAGAACAAGTTGGAACATTATTAAAATTACAAATTGAAGAAATATTTATAGACATTGCTGGATTACTATTCATTCTTATTTCAATTGGAAGCAATGTTCCTGTTCCGTTAGTAGATGAATTTAAAAAATTAGTAGTTCCGTCGGTTGATAAATTAAAAGATGATGTGTTTGCTGGGTTGCTATTAGATGAGACTAAAGTAAGTGTTCCAGTTGTAAGTGTATGTAAAGAAGGATTATAAGTTAAACTTGTATCTACTAATACAGGTAAGTTCCCAGTTGTAGTGGATACAAATGTAGGATAAAATGTACCATTTGTAGAAGAAGTAGTAATAGCAACAGCATTCGCATTAGGATTAGACGTTCCAGTTGGACCTGTATCACCTTTTTGTCCAGTAAAACCAATTTGTCCAGAAGCACCTGTAGGA